>ENA-OQIR01000163-OQIR01000163.1-human-gut-metagenome-genome-assembly--contig:-NODE-163-length-30508-cov-6.357197_pt1 | contig 30508 bp, 29 predicted proteins | sample MGYA00242580_ERZ504745 | MGnify/ENA primary metagenome ERZ504745 (study PRJEB26092, sample SAMD00036214) | human gut metagenome | host: Homo sapiens | study: EMG produced TPA metagenomics assembly of...
CATCCATCATACTGCTGTGATATCTGGCTCTTTTGACATGCGATCCCTCAGCATTAATCTGCACCTCGATATCAATATGTCTGCCATCGACATCTATTGCATGCACATCCAAGGTAATACATCTCCCGCCAATCACGGGATTTTTTAATTCATCCTGCCCCCTGACGTCTATAACCTTAATATCACGCTCCATTATTACGCGAAGCAGTAGCTCCGTCGTCTCGATATTCTGCCCGAATACAAGACTCATCAGATTGTCATCAAACAGTGTCATTTTGTCAATCAATCTGTTGATGATTACATCGTTTTAGCCATAATTACTGCCCAAAACTTCTTTTGTCTCTCCCGACATTATTCTCCTCCTGTTTAGTTGTGTGAGCAGGGAGAATATAATATCGCATGATACTAAATTTCTTGTCAATATAAAGCATCAGCAACCCCTGTCCGCTTCATTCACATAAGATTATCTCAATCGACATATCCATTTTTCCCTGCTATTGATAGGTAACTTAAAGCATTGAAAATTTCCATGTCTTTGTCGAAAAATATTAAGTGGTTCTGCCCTCTTCAAAGTGATACGCACCGATGAAAATGTGTATTGTGGTGTCGCTCAACAGAAATATAATGCTTTAATATAATTGTAGCATAGTGAGCTGTACTTGTCATTATATTTTCGTCTGTAAGATTGCAATTTTATATTTTTCGAGTGTTTTATTTTACTTTTTTCGAATACTAAAAAGAGCAGGACAAGTATTTCTACCTATCTGCTCTTTTTACATATTTTAATTATTTAGATATAGATTATCTACCGGCTGTTCGCCATCTGCTTCACATAGTCGAGCGCCTTCTTAACCGGTGGGATTGATATCACTATGATTGTGATAATTTCCTCTACTGCAAGGTATGAGCCGTTGTAGGTCACTGAATATATGAGCGCATCTATCATCTTGTTTCCTATCGTGACAGGTGCGTATGCTGCAAAGAACAAAACTTCCGACAGCACTGCAAAGAAAAATCTACTGGGCTGCTCCGCCTCCGGTGGTACCACCGGTAGCTCCACCTGTGCTGTCCCCGGTGTTTCCACCTGTATTACCACCGGTGTTACCACTATTTCCACCGGTGTTACCACTATTTCCACCTGTGTTGCCACCGTTGTTTTCTCCGGTATTTCCGCCTGTGTTGCCACCGGTGTTTTGTCCACCATTTCCACCTGTCGTATCGCCGGTAGTACCACTCATATTTCCGCCATTGCCGCCATTTGTTCCCTGACTGTTATTTTCACCCGGTGTGGTCGTGGTGGTTCCCTGAGTATTATTCGTGTCTGTTGTGGTCTTATCCGGTGTTGTAGTTCCTGCATCAGGTGTGGTCACAGTCTGATCTGTAGGATTATTCTGCGTCTGGTCATCGGCAGGTGTATCCTGTGTCTCCTGGCTGTCCTGATAATCATCCGATATTTGGGCATATGGCAGGAAATCTATTGGTGTAAGGTCAGCATGTATCTGATCCATGTAGTTCTTCCATATTTCTGCCGGGTAAGAGCTTCCTGTCAGTTTTTTGACTGTCTCAGGCATATCGCAGCCTACCCATACACATGTGGTGTAGTATCTGGTAAAGCCACAGAACCAGCCGTCCTTCTTATCGTTTGTGGTTCCGGTTTTGCCAGCACAAGGCATGCCATTGTCCAGATTAGCGCTACGTCCGGTTCCTGATTTCATAACATCTGTCATGACATCTGTCATCATACGCGATGCTGTCTCTGTATATATGACGGTGTCCTTCTGTGATGATGTATATATGATATTGTTGTCAGAATCCACAATCGACTTAATACATGTCGGATTCCTGTACATTCCATCGTTCTCAAGTGTTGAATATGCAGATGCCATCTCCAGTGTGGATACACCTGTTGTAAAACCTCCAAGTGCTGTTGCTGTGACATAGTCATCCTTTACAATATTGGTAAAATTCATATCCTTGAGATACTGTAAGCCTACCTTTGGTGTGAGCTCATCATATAGCTGCCATGCTACAGTATTCAGTGACTTTTGAACTGCAAACCTGATAGTCACATCACCGTAATATGAATCACCCGAGTTAGACGGTCCTCCATCAAACTTGTGGTCATTTACGATGGTATCCGGTGTCTTACCACGCTCAAATGATGGTGTATACACAATGAGCGGCTTGATTGAGCTTCCCGGCTGGCGATGGCTTTGGTAAGCACGGTTTAACGTATGACTGACCGCATCCTGCTTCGTCCACCAACTATTGCAACCACCTCGCCTGTGTCGTTGTCTATACAGGTTGCAGCACTCTGCAGCTTAAATGTTCCATCATCGGTCGTGTCTGTAAAGTCCAAAAGCGTCAGGTCAATTGAATCCTGAAGCTGCTGCTGCATAGTCAGATCAATTGATGTATAAATCTTATAACCGTCTGAGTAGAGCTTTTTCTGACAATATGAATACATCTCATCATATGAAGCATCATACTCCTTTTCTTCATCGTCTGAGTCAAAGTAATACTTGAACTTGAAGCCCTCATTCTCCATGAGCGCCCTCGTAGCGCAGTAATATGCATAGGTATCCACATAATTGTACTTGACCGTGTCATCCTTCTCAGGCATGTTGAGGGTTATCTCCTCATTTATGGCGGTCTCATATTCCTGCTGTGTGATTTTGCCATCTTCCCTTAGATTTTTCAATATGAGATTGCGACGTGTCAATGTATGATCCTTGTTGTTTATCGGGTCATAGTATGTCGGGCTGTTCGGAATTGCACACAAAAAGGCAGTCTGCGACAAATCAAGATCCGAAAGCTCACAGTTAAAATATCCATGGCACGCTGCCTGAATACCATAATATCCGTTCATGAAATAGACATTATTCAGGTAGAACTCCATAATATCGTTCTTTGAATATTTCCTTTCAAGCTCCATCGCTATGAACATTTCCTTGACTTTTCGCTGCCAGTTCTTGTTCGTATCCAGATAAATATTTCGGGCGAGCTGCATCGTGATGGTACTGCCACCCTGGGTAATTCTCTTGTTTTTTATAATTGACTTTGCGGCACGCACTATTGCCTTTAGGTCCACACCATTGTGCTTATAGAACTTCTTGTCCTCGATACTGACCATGCAGTTTACGAAGTTCTGCGGTATATCCTCATACTTCACATAGTCAGCCTTTTTGGTAGTGGCCGTCTCTGATATCTCATCACCGTTTGTATCGTAGAGTGTACTCGTGCGCGCCGGTAAAAATGTGTTTTTGTCAGATTTCTGCACGAGCTCTACTGCCTCTGAGTGAAGCTTCGCCACCTTGTCTGCATAGCCTCCAAAGTAATAAAAGCATAATCCACCAAGTATCAGTACCATCAGAAAAATCTGAAGCTTTATGAAAAACCAGAAAACGCGTATGCTGCTTTTTCTTCTTTTCTTTTTCTGTTTTGCCATTTCTAAACGTTACCTCCAAACTATCGGTATACCATTGTATATCGGCATACTTTATAGATAATTGACAACTATATCCAATATGTACTGTCTATTATACTACAATGCCTCTACATCAGATAATTAATAATTGCTTAATTTTCTATTATACCTTTATAGCACAAAAGGAAGCTAATTGCTCCCTTTATCAAGCTATTTTACATCTTTATTACTGTTGTAGTCAAGTAAATAGTTTTTTACAATGCTTTTTGCTATCTCTAGCCAAGCTGGTCAGCCAGAAATTCTGCTGCTGCACCCGCCAGCTTTTCGGCAATCTCAGACTTATCGGCTTTTTCATCGTAAACACACAGTATAACGCTCCCGCGCTATCACCATCATGCACTATTACTGCTATTGCCTGCGCTTCACAGTCAACTTTATCGTCCTTTACCACAGGTATCAGGGTATCGTCTTTTTTACTGTACAATGCACTTTTTCTCTTATCCATAATATTCTCGAGCTCTTTTGACAAAGCCTTGCCTATATAATTTTTGTGGTTTTTGCCGGCTGCCGCTATTATCTCATCCCTATCCGCCACACATACCATGGCTCCTGTTACCTTTGACAGGCTCTGGGCATATGCCTGTGATATATTCTTCAGGCTTCCCACCTGCGAATACTTCTTTAGCACTATCGTCTCGTCCGCATCCATATATATTTCCAGTGGGCTTCCCTCTTTTATATGCAGCATCCTGCGAAGCTCCTTTGGTATGACTATTCTGCCGAGGGAATCTACTCTTCTGGTCAATCCTGTGATTTTCACTTTATTGTCCTCCGGTTACTTTTTTGCATTTGCTTCATGCTTTGGAGGTAGTATATGGGAATTTGAATAAAATATACATTCGATATGCACTGATACAGTGCTCTTTCATAATAGCTTTTATAATGTCACGGTATGTTTTGAATTTGATAAGGTATCTATATCCGTCAGCTCACGCTCATCTGCGATATCCACATATACACAGTCATACTTCTTTGCCACACTTCTGCCACCCTTATCACCCTCCAGTGATAAAAGCTGCGGGATAAGCGATGAATGAAATACACACGGATTACCTACGGTATCTCCACAACGAAGTGAAAAAACTGATTTCATATTTCCTTTATTTTCAAGCACTTTATCTATTAATTTAATCACGCTTTGACTTTTTAAATATGGCTGGTCAGCTACTGCAAACATGTAGTAGTCCTGCATACCAGTCTTTTTCTGCTCCTGCACCGCCATAATTCCTGCTTTTATGGTGTAGGATATGCCTTTTTCGCTGTCCGGACTTAAGACTGCATGGCAATCCGGGATACATGCGCAGTAGTCCAGTATTTCCCGATAACGTGTAACAACGGTTATATCTATGACCGGGTTATTCGATTCTGCATTTTTTGTCGCAAGCTTTTTTGATAAACCGATGTCTGTGCCAATATAAGTATCAATAACAGTATCAGCATCCATTTCATCACTGTCTAAAGGCTCATTAGTTCCGATATTTTTTAATTTATTATATCTATCCTTAATTTCTATCAAGTTGTCAAGCAGATGCCTGTACATAGGTTTTCCATTCAGCTCATAAAACAGCTTGTTACTTCCAAAACGGCGGCTGTTTCCAGCCGCCATGTATATGATATGAATCATTTCACTCTAAGGTCCTTCTCTTGCCAGTCAGGGTCTGCCATTCCCATAAGTATTTTCTCTGGGGTAAACGGAACTGTCCTGTGCCATACGCCTGTTGCGCGATAAATGGCATGTGCCAGCGCAGGAGCCGGTGTATTGATAACTATCTCGCCGATTGACTTGACTCCAAATGGGCCTGAAGGCTCATAGCTTGTCTCAAATTCGACGTTGATATGTCCCACATCCTGTCGTGTCGGTATCTTGTACTGCATGAAATCATTTTCTGCGATTTTACCACCGGCATTGTAGGTGACATTCTCATAAAGTGCCATGCCGATTCCCTGACCTATGCCACCCTCTGTCTGCACACGTGCAAGGTTTGGATTGACCGGAATTCCGCAGTCCACGACAGCCTGATAATCAAGTATTTTAACTGCTCCGGTCTCCTTATCAAGCTCTATCTCGACCATGCCTACCATGTATGGTGGCGGTGAAACAGGTGATGAATATGTGGCGGTGACATCTACAGGTATCGTGTTGTTGACCTGTGCTTTTGTTGCTATATCGGAAAGACTTACGGAAACTGCCACATTGTCTGCACCGTCCGGATTTATGATATACACCTCTTTACCGTCGAAATCCACCTCTGATGCAGCACAGCCCAGCAGCTGTGCACCGATTTTCTTTATATTTTCACGAAGCTCAAGTGCTGCATTCTGTGTGGCCATTCCTGTGATGTAGGTGGTTGATGAGGCATATGAACCCGAGTCATAAGGAGAAGCATCTGTATCCGCTCCAAACACTGTTATATCATCCGGCTCGCAGTCAAGTACCTCAGCCGCCATCTGCGCAAGTATTGTATCACAGCCTGTTCCCATGTCTGCCGCACCTATCATCATATTGTAGGTGCCACAGTCTGAAAGCTTTAAGGTACACGAGCCGACATCTACATTTGATATGCAGGAGCCCTGCATTGCAAGCGCCATGCCTGCCGCACGAACCTTGCCATTTCCCATATCGCGGACAGGATACTTTTCTGCCCAGTGGAAATTGTCCGCGCAGTGCATTATACATCTGTCAAGTGCACATGCATTTGCTGTCTCGCCAAAATATGCCGGCATAAACATGCCCTCGCGTACAATATTTTTCAAACGAAGTTCAACCGGGTCTATATGCAGCTTTTCTGCGAGCTCATTGACGGTTGATTCAAGTGCAAATATACCCTGTGTGGCTCCATAGCTCTATATGCTCCTGCCGCCTGCACGTTTGTATACACAACATCGCATGAAAATCTGGTTGCCTCGCAGCTCCTGTATAAAGAGGAAGTGATTTATGACCGGAGAGTCCTACTGTTGTAGTGCTATGCTCTCCGTATGCTCCACCATTTGACAGCGTATAAAGATCTATCGCCCTTATATGACCATCCTTCATCGCTCCGAGACGCACGGTAACCTCCATCTCATGACGCGGTGACGCGATAGTCTGACACTCTTTTCTGCTGTAGATTATCTTGCTCGGACGCTTTGTCTTCCAGGTAACAAATGCCGGATACACCTCACAGACCGCTGTCTGTTTGGCACCGAAACCGCCTCCGATACGCGGCTTTTCAGCGCGCACCATAGACTTTGGAATATCAAGTGCATTTGCCAGTATTCGGCGCAGGTGGAAAACTATCTGTGTCGAGCTGATACAGTGAAGTCTGCCGTATCTGTCTATCTCACAATATGCCCTGCAGGTCTCCATATATGCCTGCTGCGCGGCCTTTATGCGATATGTGTGTTCAATTATCTCATCACACTCTGACAGAATTTTCTCCACGTTTCCATGCTCATCCTCCTCGTGATGAATGAGATTGCGCTTTACATCGCCTGTATCTATGCTGGATGACCAGTCATCCTCAGGATGCACGAGCACCTTGTTATCCAGCGACTTTCTGAAGTCAAGCACCGGCTCAAGCACCGTGTACTTTACTTTTATCATGTTAAGAGCCTTGTCCACCGCCTTTTCAGATTCTCCGACCACTATAGCGACGGCGTCACCTACGCTTCTCACATGGCGGTCAAGGATTAATCTGTCATATGGTGACGGCTCCGGAAAAGTCTGGCCTGCGATAGAAAAACGCTTTTTCGGAACATCCTCCCAGGTGTATACTGCGACCATGCCAGGCACCTTAAGAGCGATATCTGTCTTTACATCCTCGACAATTGCATTTGCATACGGGCTTCTAAGAAGCTTTATGACAAGCGCATCACGCGGTGTGATATCATCGGTAAATACCGGCTTTCCGAGTAAAAGCTGGCTCGAATCCTTTTTAGGTATACATTTTCCAACTGCGTGGTAATCCCTTCTGGCGCGGTTGAAGCTGTTTTCATTAGTTTGATTTATGCTCATCCTGCCACTCCTTTCCGATATCCTCTCCGTAGACGCCTGCCTCAAGATTAAGAGGTGCGCCCTCCTTCTTACTGTTTAAGAAATTTCTGATTGAGCGCAGCTGACTCTGATATCCTGTACAACGGCACAGATTTCCTGAAAGATATTCAAGAATTTCCTCATCAGTCGGGTCAGGATTTTCTCTCAGAAGCGCCACAATATTTACAATATAACCCGGATTACAGAAGCCGCACTGATCCGCTCCCTGTGCAGCAAAAAATCCTGTAAACTGCTTAGCTTCCTCCTCAAGTCCCTCGAGGGTGTCCACCGCTCTGCCGTCTGCCCTGCCTATCGGCGTGCTGCATGACAGCACAGGCTTTCCATCCAGAAGCACTGTACAAAGACCGCAGTTGCCTGACTCACAGCCTCTCTTCACCGAAAAGCAATTGTGCTTGCGGCAGAAGTCCAAAAGCACCATGTCCTGGTCAACCGAGTCGGTTATTAGCTTTCCATTTAATTTTATTTTAACATCCATATATATGAATTCCTTCCTACTTAATGCTCGTGCTTAATACTCGTTCTTAATGCTAATGCATTGACGCCATCGCACTAATAGAGCTGCCAAAATTCTTTTTACCTTACATGTGACTGGCGACAATTACATTATATCATCGCAGATGTCAAGCGACTGTGTGACAGCACGGCGTGTAAGCACCCTGCAGATTATCTCTCTGTACTCAGCCCCTGCCCTTATATTGCTTCCAAAACGGATATGCTCTGCAACATATTCGGAAAATTTATCTATTTTGGCATTGGTTTCGGAGTTATCTGTCAAAGCTGCATTACCGTCTGTCTTTGCATCTGCTAAACAATCGAGTATGCCATCCTCATCCCACACAGGCTCTGCCATATATGGTGATGCTCCGATAACCGCCACATACCTGCCGCTTCTGTTTGCCACTGCACATGTGAGCACCGGAAAGTCTGTTGACTGGTTTCTCTGGCTTAAGTATACTACGCCCTTTGCATTTTTCGGTACTATTACTGACACAAGCACATCGCGCGTAGTTCTTGGAAGTGCCGCAAACTCGTCCAAATCCATAATTCCCGCCTTGTGAAGCTGCACCTTTGCTCCCAGTGCCCTGAAAATCGTCATGACATCTGAAAATCCGAATCTGCCCAGATGCTTCCTCCAACAGTTGCCACATTTCTAAATTGCACTCCAACGATGTGTCTGACCGACTCTGCGATTGCGCCGTGTGTATATGCATTCAGTGCTTCATGAGTCTCTATCTGCCTGAGTGTTGCATATGCACCGATTCTAAACTCGTTCTCATCCTCATCAATTTGGTCAAGTCCGAGATCGCACAGGTCAATTGCCGTGCCAAGCGTCTTATTTTTCATTTTGAGCCAGAGCATGCCGCCCAGCACAAAATTCGGTTTTTTCTGATAAAGCTCATAGGCTTCATCAAGGCTTTGCGCCCTCACATACTGATTGTAATAAAACATATTTTTCTCCTGTTATCCTGCTATATAGGTAACTATCAGTTACCTCATTTCGATTTCATACATCGCTTCCCACCTGATGTCATGCTCCTTCATAAAGGCTATGAGGCACTCCCTGTCAGAAAGCTCTGCTCTCCATGCCAGCCCGCAGCCCGCCGATATGACAGACGGAAGAGGAATCGTGCGTCCCGGAATACCACATGCCTTGCCCTTGATATCAAGCTTCAACGGTGCTGTGGTAGTCTCGAATGTGATGATTAGCCGTTTTTTCTTTTCTCTTGCCAAATTTTTATCCATTACCTCACACCTTGTATAACTCTACGGACTTACAATAAGAGATGCCCCAGCCATCTTTTCTGCAATATCATACATGTTGGTCACCTCTCCGACTGCAAGCTTATCTGACAGCTCATAGTAGTTCAGGCATGTTCCGCATGTAAGGATTTTCACCCCACGGCTCTTAAGCTCCTTTAAATCCTCAAGTGACTCTGAGCCCTCACAGGTCAGCTTCGCTCCTCCATTGTAGAAAAGCATGGTTTCAGGCGGGTTGTTCTGCTGCGAAAGTGCGTAGATGAAGCCCTTTATAAGTACCTTGCCAAGCTCCTCGCTGCCCTCTCCCATATATGAAGAGCGGATTACAACAACCCTGTTATCTGCGGCCGGCCTGCATGTATACTGTAAAGCTTTGTCTGTATCCGAAAGCTCATCGTCATTTACAGCTTCAATTGTCAGCTTTACGCTGTAGCTTCCGTCGTCGAGCTTACTGCTATCACAGCTATAGCCCTTCTGTGCAGCCATCTTTTTTAAATTTTCCACTGCAACTTCATTGTCCACAAGTGTCTCAACCGTATCCGGCTGTGTGAGAGCCTCGATTGCTTTCTTTGTCTTTACTACCGGGATTGGACATGTATCCCCTATTGCATTTACTGTTATCATATTTATCGTCCTCCCTATATTATTTTAACTCGTCAGCCCTCAAAATGCAGGGCATGCAGCCTGTCAGCAAATTTGCATAAGCTATGGCAGCTTAAATCAGTTCACATATATCGGCACATCTCGCCGCTTAACAAATCGTCCCACTTTTGCAGCCGGAAGCCCTGCGGCTTTAAGCTCATGCAAAAATGCATCTGCTTCAGTAGCTTTTACCGCAAACAGCAATCCTCCGGAGGTCTGCGGATCGAAAAGTACCTCCTCCATTGAGAAAGGTATATTTTTTGCAAAGCACACCTTATCACCTACATGGTTTCTGTTGCGCTGGGCCGCTGCCGTGAGGAAAAACTCATCTGCGCATCGCAGTGCTCCGGTAATGACCGGTATGGAAATCGAGTCGATAAGTGCTGTTATATCATCATTTAACATCTCACTCAAATGTCCTAAAAAGCTAAACCCCGTGACATCTGTGCATGCATGTATATCGAAAGCATGACTGATTTCGGATGCTGCTTTATTCAGTGTGGTCATAGAGCTTACCGCATCCTCAATTGCACCTAACGGAGCCTCCCCTACACGGTTTGCGTTGCATACAAGCCCCACTCCGAGTTTCTTTGTAAGTATAAGCACATCTGACGGCTGCCCTGTGTTGTTGCTGTAAATATGCTCCGGGTGGACCGTACCCATGACTGAAAGTCCGTATTTTACATCACTGTCTGCTATAGAATGGCCGCCCGCAAGTGTGCCGCCTGCCTCTATCACCTTATCGGCACCGCCCTGCATTATTTTGCCAAGTATATTCAGATCCATTTTCTCAGGGAAACAGACAATGTTCAATGCGGTCTTTACTGTGCCGCCCATCGCATAGATATCACTGAGCGCATTTGCGGCCGCTATCTGTCCAAACGTATACGGATCATCAACCATCGGCGGAAAAAAATCAAGCGTCTGGACTACCGCCGTGTCATCTGAAATTTTGTACACTGCCGCATCATCACAGCTATCATATCCGATGAGCAGATTGCTGTCTTTTTCACCCCTTGGCAGCTTTGCTAAAACATTACTTAACAAATCCGGACCAAGCTTTGCAGTACAGCCACCGCCCTTGCAAAACACTATTTCCTGTGGCATTTTTGCTCCTTTCAATTGTTTAATACTATTTATTGCATTCCCGCAATCTGCATAAGCGCTTCAGCGGCCTCATTTATCTCATCAACTGTATTATAATATGAAAATGAGAATCTCACCATACCCTGATTTTGTGTTCCAAAGAATTTATGCATCAGCGGTGCGCAGTGTATGCCGCTCCTTGTTGCTATGCCATACTCATTCATAAGTATATCTGACACCTCCGCCGAGTCCATATCAGCTATATTTACTGAAACAATCGCACAGTGCAGACCATTGTCAGGCAGCATATCAAAATCTCCATATATCCTGATTCCGGGGATTGTCTTTATTTTTCCCATAAATGCCTGCATCAGCTCATGCTCTTTAGCGTATATATTGTCGAGGCCGATTTTCTCAAGCTCCATGACACCAGTTAAAAGCCCTGCGATTCCCGGACCGTTTAAGGTACCGGCCTCAAGTCTTGTCGGAAGCTCCATAGGCTGGTTCTCAAGAAAGCTTAGCACGCCGGTGCCACCGCTCTTAAACGGCTTTATATCTGCTCTCTCTCCCACATAAAGTCCTCCGGTGCCCTGCGGTCCCATCAACCCCTTATGGCCTGTGAAGCAGAGCACATCAATATTCATGTCTTTTACATTTATCGGAAGTACACCGGCTGTCTGCGATGCATCGACTATAAATAAAAGGTTATGCTTTCGTGCGATTTGCCCTATCGACTTAATATCCACCACGTTGCCTGTGAGATTTGAAGCATGTGTGCATACGATGGCTTTTGTATCCGGACGGATTAAAGCCTCTATGTCCGATGGGGAAATTATCCCCCTTTTTATGCCTGCATCACTGCATGGTACAATATCCACACCCACGCCCCACTCCCTTTGCATATAAAGAGGTCTGAGCACAGAATTATGCTCGAGCTGTGTTGTAATCACATGCTCCCCCGGCTCAAACAGTCCGTGGATTGCAATGTTTAGTGCCTCAGTGGCATTTGCCGTAAAAACGAGTCTGGCCGCATCATCTCCTCCGAAAAATTCTGTAAGACACATTCTGGCCTCATATATTTTCCTCGACGCATCAAGCGACGCATCCGATGCCCCGCGCCCGGAATTGCCGCAGTGCTTCATTGCATCAAGTACTGCATCATATACCGCATCCGGCTTTTTAATTGTTGTGGCAGCATTGTCCAGGTAAATCATAGTATGTCCTCATTTACTTCTCATCCAAGCAGATAAAAATTCTTTATATAAAGCTCATCATTTATATTTTTGCTAAGCATATTTGCTTCTGTATGCCTCGGAAGGCTTGCGTAAATTATTGAATCGTTATTTAATTTGCACAATACTTCCCAGCTTTTCAACTCTTCAATCATTTTATAATCTTTAATCCTGATTATATTTTTATTATTATATACAAGTGCCGTTTTTGCTTTGCCTACCGATATTATTATATCCTGTGGGAAAACACCTATGTGTGATATGTCGTCCATATCCATTGCAGTCTGTTCAAGCTGCTCATCAGTGACCTCAAATACGCTATCCCATTCCACGGCAAGCACATGATGCTTATCCTGCCATTTCACCTCTGATATATTGTTACAGCCCACAAGCAGTGCCTGCTCCACAGACATAGGCCGCATGAAAAAATCTTTTTTGTCGCGGACTGTACTCAGCACACCGCTCTCAATACTGCCGATACGCTCGGCAAGGCGATACACCTCATCGCGATTGTGTGACACAAAAATAACAGGATTGTGAAAATCGGTGAGCATCTCCATAAGCTCTGATTCCATGCTTCTTTTCACATGCTCATCCAGTGCCGAAAAAGGCTCATCGAGCAGTATGCACTCCGGCTTAGCCGCAAGCATGCGAAGCATTGCCACGCGCTGCCTCTGACCACCGGAGAGATGATTGGGATATGTGTATGCCATGCCCTCAAGCCCATACCTCTTGAGCCAGCCCTTCACTTTTTCCTCGTTACGCTGACCCATTGCTATGCATATATTTTCCATCACAGTCATTGTCGGAAATAATGCATAGTCCTGAAACAGATAGCCTACCCTGCGCTTACCCGGGTGCAGATTTATACGCTTTTTCGAATCATACAGCACACGGCCGTTTAATGATATAAAGCCTGAGTCCGGTGTCTCTATCCCTGCTATGCACTTTAATGTCATACTCTTTCCTGAGCCTGACATACCGATTACGGACACAACCTCGTCCGTAAGCTCCATGTCAACCGAGAGCATGAAATTATCCAACTGTTTTTTTATTTTTACTATGAGCGACATTATTTTTTCTCTTTCTCTTTATGCCTTGCTTTTGCCGCATATCATATTTATTGATACAAGGCATGCAAACGAAATCGCTATGATTACTATGCACCAAAAGCCCGCTGTGGCATAGTCTCCACTTTGGACGACCATTGCTATCTGCTGTGATATGGTCGAGGTTTTTCCTGCTATATTTCCGGCAAGCATTGATGTGGCACCATACTCACCGATAGCTCTGGCAAAAGCCAGTGTGACACCCGAAATGATGCCGGGCTTTGCCATCGGCAGACGTATCTTCCAGAAAATCTTCCACTCACTTATGCCGAGAGTACGCGCCGCATATATGACATTTTCATCTATCTGCTCAAATGCCGCTCTCGCATTTCTGTACATGAGAGGGAGTGCAATGATGGTTGCTGCCACCACACAGCCAAGCCACGTGTGTACTACCTGTATCCCCATGCTATGGCTTAAAAAGCTTCCAAAAGGACGCCTTGTGCTGAAAATCCTTAAAAGAATGTATCCAGCCACGGTAGGCGGCAGTACCATAGGAAGTGTCAGCAGTCCATCCCAGAATGCCCTCACTCTGCCCTTTGTGTTTATGACAAGCTCAGCAAAAGCTATTCCTATGAAAAAAGAAAAAACTGACGCTACTATTCCTGTTTTTAATGTTACCCAAAGCGGTGAAAAATCAATCTGTCCCATTATTTATTTACCGAAAAATGATATTTCTCAAATACTGACATTGCCTCATCTGTCTGAAGGTATGCGATAAATTCCTTTGCTGCTTCAAGCTCATCTGATGTGGTGGTGTCTCCCTTTAAGGCTGCTATCGGATAGATGACATCGCCTGTTAAGCTGTTTGGAAGCTTTTCTATAATATCAAGCTGGTTCTCGTATCCGAATGTATCTGAGTAATAAACGGTTCCTATCTCATTTGCGCCCTCAGCTACGGCAGATGCAACCGCACCTACATTGGCACAGCTGTTTATTTCCAGACCGTCAAGTGCCTTTGAGATATCAGAATCTGAAATAGCCTGTGGCTTTGAAGCATCACCTTCAACCATTTTTGAATTTACTAACGCTGCTCTGGTGTACTGTCCTACAGGAACTGTTCCGTCAGCAAGCGCCATATTTTTAGCCTTTGAGATATCTGCAAAGCCGGTAACTGCCGTGCCACTATTCTTATATGTAACAAGGCACACCTGATTATTTAATAGGTCAACACGAGTACCGTCCACCACGCTTCCTCCGTCGTAGCCATTTTGAAGCTCATCCATCTGTGCCACTCCTGCTGAGAAAAAGATGTTGCACTTCGCACCCTCTTTAATCTGTGCCATCAGAGTTCCGGAGCTGTCATAGTTGTTCTGGAAGTTTACATTTGGATGCGCCTTGGTGTAGGCTGCACAAATTTCATCCATAACACCGTTTAAGCTCTTTGCCGCAAAAATTGATAAATCGACATCTGCATCTGCTGTATCCTTTTTTCCACAGCCCGCAAGAAGTCCTGCTATAAGGATAAGTCCAAACGCAAGTCCTGCATATGCTTTAAATTTTCTCTTTAAGCCCTTGCACTCCTTTACTGATCCGTCAGTACCTGTCGCTATTCTTAAGCTCATACTTTTAACCTTTCTTTTCCTTTATTTAAATTAAATATGCATGTGATTAATATTCATATTCGGCTTATCTTGATTTATTAATATATGATAATTTCATCATCCAATCTGCTCCAGCAGCACCGAAATACTGCCTCCGCACACCATTCCCTCTTTCTCGCATCGTCAGTGTTCATGCTCACATCCATCAAGGCGCATTTGAACTCCTGCTTGCGAAACAGTCTCCTGCAATGGCTTATAACCTCTGCCTCCGCACAACCGCCGCCTATAGTTCCGATGATCCGATTGTCTGAGCTCACGAGCATCTGTGTTCCGACTCCGCGCGGTGCACTGCCATTCTTTTTTATGATGGTACACAGTATGTACTTCTCATCTGATGCCTGTGTATCTGTTTCCTGCTTAGCTGCCTCAATAAGTGCATCAAGCACTTCCTTATCCACCTGTGTGCAGCCGGTACGCTCATTTTTGCACTTTACTATCTCACTTATCACCGAAAGCGCAATTTCCTCCGGTGTCTGTCCACCTATTGCAAGGCCTATCGGAGAATGTAATCCGGATATGGTTTCCTGTGAAAATCCCGCTTCTTCAAGGTCTTTTTTTACTATGGCAGCTCTTTTCTTTGAGCCCATCATCCCCACATAGGCGTATGGTTTTCTGAAAATCTCTGTAAGACACTCCATATCAAAGCGATGACCTCTTGTCATGCATACATAGTAATCATCCGCCTTTGGCTCCAGCCTGGCGAGAGTTTTTTTATAATCGCCGCAAATTACATGGTCTGCGCCTTGGCGCTTTGCATTATCGGCAAACAGAGGTCTGTCCTCTATCACCCATATGTCAAAGGCCAAAAGCGATGCCATGCGTACAAGCGCCGCCGATACATGACCTCCTCCGCAGATTATGAGGCGTGGTCTGCTACCTATCTGCTGTTTAAACATCACAATGGAATTATCATTGTCATTTATTTCATCTGCCCATGTACTGCCTGATGCCACTCTTATTCTGCCATCTATATAAAGCGCCTTTTCACCGGCATGTGCTCCTTCTATGACTGTCAAAAGCTCACAGCGGCTGTCCGCCGGTCTGTCCTTTATCGAAGCATATATGTTTGCCGGAATCAGCTTCACCTCGTCACCGGTATGAATCTGACCGCCTCTTATGACTACTGCAAACACGCCCTCTTTTGGCATAATGCACTCGCCCATCCTCTTGTAGATAGCACAATGCGAATGACACTGCTTGCCTATCTGCGTCATCTCCAGGATAGCATCTCCTATACAAAAGCGTGTTCCAAGCGGTAAATTCTTGAAATCAAATCCTGATATAATTAAATTTTCGCCAAATGCGCCGTTGTCTATCTGCGCTCCTCTTGCCCTGAAGGCATCTATTTTCTCCGCGGAAAGCAGGCTGACCTGCCTGTGCCACTTTCCGGCATGTGCATCTCCCATGATGCCATAGTCTGCAACAAGCTCCGCCTGTGGCACCTCTCTCTTTTCAGTTCCTCTCTCTTTGCTTATATTGATTGCAAGAAGCTTTCCCATGATTTGCTATCAGCCTCCTATCCGGCTCATATTTCTTGCTGCATTTACTTCCGCAGCTTTCAGCTCTGTAGCCTTTGTCTCTACAGTCTTTGTCTCTGTAGTTTTTGTATATGTCACTGCATTATCATTAAAATTGTGACACCCCGGCTTTGCTTTATGGCAGCCTTTAGTGCCTGAACTATTACAAAATCTTTTTCCAAATCATCTGTAAATTCGCATGAATCAGGTACTAAATCCATCGTCACGCTGCTTCCCAGGCATGGCATAAGCCTGCCGTCAGCCGTAACACGTATGCGGTTACAGGTATCGCAGAACTTCCCATGGATTGCCTGAATCAGCCCTACTCTGATATCAAGTCCATGAAAACTGTAATACTCTGCCGGACCGTTATCCGCATTATTATATCCCGAATTAATTTCTTCTCTATTTTCAGTATCTATATGGCAAGGAGTTCCATATACTTCTAAAAGTGCGCCAATAACCTTCTCATACGGCTCGACTCCGTTGGTATGCCCTTCACCTACCGGCATCATCTCTATAAAACGGATATCTGTGCCTTTTTTTGAAGCATACCGTGTGAGAGCCACCACATCTGTCTGCGGTGTGAGCACCACATTGATTTTCACTCTTATTCCACACTCTATGGCGGCATCGATTCCATGCTCCACTTTATCAAGCAGCGGGTTTTTTGTGATATATTCATATTCTGACGCATCTATCGTGTCCAGGCTCACATTTATACTGTCTATGCCGGCTTTCTTAAGCTGCTTTGCATGCTGCGCAAGCATTACTGCATTTGTGGTGAGCGATACACTCCTGACACCGGGTATCTTTTTGATTTGTGAAACCATCTCATCAATCTGCGGATGCAGAAGCGGCTCACCGCCTGTCAGACGAAAATGCGTGATTCCAAGCCTTGTAGCTGCGCGGACTATGCAAAGCACTTTTTTTACGCTAAGTATATTTATTGCCTGGCAATTTTTATTATTGTCCTGTGGGTTGCAATAATAACAGTTCAGATTACAGCTATCTATCACCGATATGCGCATGTAGTCAATCTCTCTGCCAAATCTATCGCGCATATTAAAAGCCCTTCCCGAAACCGCAGTTAGGAAACGTGCAGACATCACAATTCAGGCAGAGTCCGCCTTCTCCAAGTCCGGCAAGCTCATCTGCCAAAATCATATCACACGCCATAAGCCTCGGCAATACAATATCAAATATCGTGCGCTTGTTATACATGGCGCAGCCAGGCAGTCCACATATCGGCACCAGCCTGTCACCTGCATCATAGTACGACAGCAAAAACATGGCTCCCGGCAGCACCGGTGAACCGTACGACACGATCCGCGCGCCTGTATTTTTTATGGCAAGCGGTGTTTTATCATCAGGATCCACGCTCATTCCTCCTGTGCAGAATACAATCTCCGCTCCTGCCTCTATTGCACGTAAGCATCCGTCTGTTATTTTTTGGTCATCATCATCAAACACCTCATGAAACATCATCTGTGCACCAAACTCTGCTATTTTTTTCTCGATGACAGGGGTAAACGCATCCTGTATCCTGCCGTGGTACACTTCGTTTCCGGTTGTGATTATTGCTGCTTTTCTGACCACAAACGGCTTTATATCAAGAATCGGTCCGTCATCGCATATGTGCGAAGCCGCCTCTAGCTTATCCTTTTTTATGACAAGCGGTATGATTCTTGTTCCGGCGAGCTTATCACCCTTTTTCACAGTGGTATTGCCGTGCCTCGTGGCTATCATCATTTCACCAAAGGAGTTGACCTTTTTCAGCTTTTCGCTGTCCACCTTAAGCAGTCCGTCACAGTCAGCAATCACCTCTATCTTGCCTTCCTTTACAGGGGATGGATGCATTTTACTTTTGGTGCCACCAAAAGCGCCGGATTCTGTGCCTCACAATGACGTTCGACGTTGGTCTCATTGCTATTTGTGCCACATGCGCTCATACGATAAAGCACCTCTGCTGCCTCATTTTCGTGCATCATGGTCTCATCATTTTCCCATATATATATGGTGTCTTTTCCAACGCTAAGCAGCACCGGTATATCCTCTTTTGTTATAATATGCCCCTTGCGAAAAACCGCATCCTTTTTCACTCCGGGGATAATCTGTGTGATATCGTGGCAGAGCACCTGTCCGACTGCCTCCGTTGTCTTCATAAGCTTCATATAATCCCACACTCCAAATATTATTTTTGTAAATAGTTACTGTCCTAAACCATACCCCGTGCATTTCCGTCACCGGCCGCACTCACTGTCATACTGCAGTAAAATATCAAGTCCATGCTCTATATTTCCCATCAGAAAATCCATGCTCTCCGACACTGCCTTCACACTGCCGGGCAGATTGACTATCAGTGTGTTTTTCCTGATAACTGAAGCTCCTCTGCCAAGCATGGCTCGAGGTGTAAGACTCATGCTGTACGCTCTCAGTGCCTCAGCGATGCCCGGTGCATTACGCTCTGCAATATCCATTGTAGCTTCCGGTGTGATATCTCTCGGTGAAAAACCGGTACCTCCGGTTGTAAGCACCAGATTGCATTTCACATCATCACACAGCCTGACAAGCTCGTCTGCAATCTGTTTCCTCTCATCCGGTATGATTTTATATGAAACCACATCATACTTATCTTTGGGAAGCAGTTCCTTTATTTTCGGACCGCTTTTATCCTCTCTTTGGCCCGCTGCGCCTTTATCGCTTATCGTTATAATCCCTACAGTATACATTACATCACCCTGTTATCCTTGATTAATTGTGTATTTTTAACTTCTCAGCATTTTAAATGAGCTGTAATCGTTGCCGGTCACATTGTTAGTTGTGATCAGCAACGTAATGTCCGCTCTTGCCACCGGATTTTTCCAGCAGATGTATCTGCCCGATTTCCATGCCACGGTCCAGTGCCTTACACATATCATATATGGTAAGAAGCGCCACACTGACCCCTGTCATGGCCTCCATCTCTACACCGGTTTTTCCCACACAGGCTGTCGTGCAGATTGCCGTGATACTGCTGTTTTTTTCATCCAGCTCAAACTCAACATCGCACTTTGTCATGGCAATAGCATGACAGAGCGGAATGAGCATGGAATTGTTCTTTGCGCCCATGATTCCCGCAATCCTCGCTACTGCCAGCACATCGCCCTTTTTAGCTGTGCCCGTAGATACCGCCCTGTATACGGCGCCATTTACCTTTATCGTGCCACAGGCTTTCGCCACGCGGTATGTGTCATCCTTTGCATGCACATCCACCATGTGAGCTTCCCCTGCCTCATTAAAATGTGTGAGCTTTCCTTTATTTTGTTTCTGATTATTGATATCTAATTCGTTTTCCTGCGTCAATCTATTTATCCTCACTGTAACTATTCAGAACCACTAAAACACCTTAATAGTTACCCTCATTTATTATTTAATAAATCTTTACGCCGTGCTCAAATGCCGATACCGCCTCAAGCACACTGCCTGCTATACTCCTTGCCTTGTCAGAGATTGTAAAGCAATTTGTTATCTCACTCTCGCGCGGTCGATATCCGCTATCTTGAAGCCTTTCCTGAAATAATAACCCTCACGGATAAGGCTCGTATGATGCCTGTAATTGTAGCATTCACAGGGACATATTCAGACAATGCATTGTCATAGCTTTCTTTATCCGGATATATCCGCGCTATCTCATCGCCCTTTTGCACGATGTCTCCGATTTTTCTGACGTCATGAATATATCCTGCCGCCGGAGCGTGAATCACACGCTCACTTGTGAAGCCGGCGATATTTCCCGGAACACCTGTGTTGGGCTGTGCCATGCCATCGGTAATGATGCGCGCCAGATTGTGCCCACGCATGGACTCAATCACCAGATGCACGTCTTGCCCTGCCGTAAAGCCCGGGCCTACTCCTATCACAAGCGGTGCCATATCGATTGTGGTGCCTAGATTTTTCTTTGCTATTATGGCATCTACCACAACATCCGGCTTTAAAAGTGCAACTGACTCACCCTTTGGGTCTATAAGAAGTGGGACCTCTCCGGCTTCAAGCACAGCTTCGATGGCTGAACTATCCCACTTTTCTGATGCAATATGAGCTGCCGGTGTGTCATTTATCCCTGAATATGTCTCTGTATCAGACTCTGCATCAGCCAAGGCAGGAACAAGTCTGGCTGTCACACCCTCTACAGCTGCGCTTCCATCATACACTGCCTCACAAAAGGACACCTGGCGCCGTATGGCAGCCGGATAGTCTGTCTCAAGCGCTATCACCCTATGCCCTGCCCGGTGCAGTCTGTGGATGATGCCGGTCGCAAGGTCTCCTGCACCGCGGCATATGATTAACAAATTTTTCTTTATTATCTGATTATTGCTCTGATTCATGCTCATCTGATTAATTACCCTGTTACCTTATTATTTCCATATTTTCAACTATTCAGCCCCCACGCTCATTCGCAAAAACGCACGATACCCGTCCTTCAAACCCGCTATCGCGCAGCTTTCTGACATAGACCTGCCGCAGCGTATCTATAACCGAATCATCAACACTGCATCCTCTGCCGTTCCAAGTTCCTTTTGCATAAGCTCATATCGAAATACAACGTCCTTACATGACCTGCCCTTTTCCCATGTGCCAAGCACTATGATAACATCTGTGGTACCCGGATATATGACCGGCTCATCCGCTGCCGGATATTTGAGGGAATGGTGCTTTGCCCCATCTGCTTCGATTATAACATAATCTAACGCCTGTGGCATGTCTTTAATCAGTTTATCAAGCAAATCATACGGCAGTCCGCACATCTTTGACTTTGACTGTTCAGATATTTTCTGCCCCGCCATACAATATCCATCTTTTATTATTTTATCCCTTAACGCAAAAAATCGCAGGATAGGTCAGTGTCAGCTTCGACATACATGTGCGTTGTCGTTGTGACAAGCACACCTTTTCCACTCCTGTGATATTCCCTTGCAAGCTTATGAACGAGTGTGGTCTTGCCACCTGCGCCCACTATTGAAATCACTTTTTCCATATATTTCCATACTTTCCCACAAACAATAAAGCCGCCGGTGTACTTAATGCACCGGACGGCTTCAAAATCCTAAGCGTTAGTCATCCACACGCTTCACATCGTCTTTCTCGTCCATATCCCACATATATGGCGCGTTCTTTGACTTCTTCGGCAAAATAATATTGAGAAGAATAGCGCAAAGTGAGCAAGGCACGATACCTGAACCGCCAAATATAAGCTGTACATAGTATGGCAGATGTGATGTAGCACCGGTTGTAGCGCCAAGTCCGTAGCCTAAACCGATTGCTACTGAGATAATTGTAATCTCACGGCTGCCGATTGGCTCCTTTGTGATGAGCTCAATTCCCGAAATCAGGATAGAAGCAAACATCATAACAGCAGCTCCGCCGAGCACTGACTGAGGCATGATTGACATGAGAGCTCCAATCTTTGGGCAGAAGCCGCAAATAACGAGGAATATAGCTCCCATTGAAATAGCAAATCTATTGACAACCTTTGTCATTGAAACAAGACCTACATTCTGTGAGAATGAGGTATTTGGCAGTACTCCGAAAAGCGCTGCAAATGATGAACCAAGACCATCACAGATAACACCGCCTGAAAGCTCTGAATCTGTAGCCTCTCTGTCCATTCCACCCTCCACACAGGCTGAGATATCGCCAACTGTCTCGATTGCAGTAACGATAAACATGATGCCGATTGGGATGATTGCATTGGCATGGAAGGAAATTCCCACATCTGACAGCTTTCCAAAGCCTATAAAGCTTGGAACTGCTATCCATGCCGCATTTTTAACCTCATCAAAGTTTACAACCCATGAGTATGTGTATTTAACACCGTCAGCGGACACACCTGTGTGTGACATGGTAAGTGTCATAATGATTGCTACAACATATCCTGCCAGGATACCAAAAAGGATGGCAGATGATGAAAAAATACTGCGCGATGGTGCAAAATGCTTAAGAAGCACGATTACTATAAGTACAACCATTCCAATAAAAAGGTTTGGCAGTGAGCCGTAATCATTTTTGCCTGTTCCACCACAGAAGTAATTGATTCCCACTCCAAGGAGTGAAAGTCCGATTGCTATAACAACTGAGCCTGTAACGATTGCCGGGAAAAACTTGCGCAAAGGCTTTAAGAAGGCTCCGAGTATGCCCTCGAAGATACCTCCTACAAGGCAGGCTCCCATAATAGCACCATATGCTATAACTCCGCCGCCACACGCTGCAACTGTATTATTTAATACTCCAAGAAAGCCCGAAGAGGTTCCCATAACGATAGGTACCTTTCCGCCGACAGGTCCGATGGAAAACATCTGTACTAATGTTACAATACCTGCGATAATCATTGCATTCTGTAAGAGAGCAGTTCTAAGCTCCGCAAAGCCAGCGTCCGCTGTGAGCCCGCATGCTCCCATAACAATGATAAGAGGTGTAAGGTTTCCGATGAACATAGCCATAACATGCTGCAGTCCAAGCGGAATAGCCTGAGACAGAGGTATTCTGCCCTCAAACTGGTAAGGTGAAGAGTTCGTTGTCTTTTTCATTGGTTCCTCCAAATAATTATACTCTTAATTTAATAAAAAATTTACAAAATTATTTTACGAGCATAAGGCTATGTGGTCAATTTAGTATTACTTATAATATAATGTCCATTTACTTATAAATAAATGCTATTGAAATTAGTTTCTGACAACAACAGGGCACACCACAACCGGTATGCCCTATCTATTACAAACGATATAGCTATTCAGAATAATCTAAATTTATTCAACCCTAAGCAGCTCGCAGTTTCCCTGCATATCCTTCCAGAAATCCTTTATAGGTGTGCCGCGAAACTGATTGACTATGCTACAGTTCATTGCACCGTGTCCCACGACAAGCACATTTTTGCCTGCCTCAAGCTGCGGTCTTAGCACCTGCTCTATAAACTCGCCTGTTCTGTGATATAGCTCCTCAAAGCTCTCTGCGCCGTCCTTTGCCACATATTTTTCCGGCTCCTCAAAGAGCAGGTAGACAGGGCATTCGGGCTTTTGCCTGATGTTCTTCACTCCCTCATAATCACCGAAGCACATCTCGTGAAGCCTGTTGTCAGTGATAATCTCTACTGCAGGGTTTCTGTCTGCAAGAAAAATCCTTGCCGTCTCCTGTGCTCTCTTAAGCGGGGAGCAGTAGCATATGTCAAAGTCTATATCCTTATATTTTTCTGCGGCATCGTAAGCCATCTGCCTGCCGGTTTCGTTGAGTGGGATATCCACCTCACCCTGCAGTCTGTGCTCCTCATTCCAATCTGTTCTTCCATGCCGCAAAATATAAAACATAATTAATCCTCGATTTCTCCATTTCTATGTCTCTCGAAGAAATGCCTTGTCTCCTTAACAACAACACCACTGAGAGCAAACAGCGCTATCATATTTGGCAGAGCCATGAGACCGTTGAAGATATCAGCGATAGTCCACACCGCACTTACAGTCATATAAGGTCCGATGAAAACTGCAAGTATATATATCCAGCGATAAACCTTTACATATTTCATCCTTCCGCCACTCAAATACTCTAAGCACCGTTCACTATAATAATCCCAACCGAGTATAGTTGTAAAGGCAAAAAATACAAGACACAGCATAAGTACAAATGCTGATAACTCTTTCGGTAAGGGAAGACCATTCTGGAATGCGTATGTAGTAACCTGCACGCCCTCGAGTCCGTCAACCTGCCATGCGCCTGTGAGCACGATGGAAAGTCCTGTAAGTGTACATATAACTATTGTATCAATGAAGGTTCCTGTCATGCTGACAAGTCCCTGACGTACAGGCTCCTTTGTCTGGGCTGCTGCCGCTGCAATCGGGGCACTACCAAGTCCTGCCTCGTTTGAAAAGATTCCTCTGGCAACACCCTTTTGCATTGCAACAAGAAAGCTTCCCACGGCACCGCCTGTTATGGCCTTCGGTGAAAACGCTGCCTTTACTATTGTAGCAAACGCTGCCGGAACCGCTGTGATATTGCATACCACAAGCACGAGCACAAATACAATATATATAACAGCCATGAAAGGAACTATTATCTGGCTGACACTTGCAATACGCTTTACTCCGCCGATAAGCACTGCTGCCACGCAGAATGCCAGTACAAGCGAAGCAATGACAACTGACCATGAATACTCACCAAGGAACGGTAAAACCTTTACTGTATGCTGGTTTTTAGGGTCAAAAAAGTTGTTTACAGCACTTGATATTCCGTTTACCTGGCTGAATGTTCCTATTCCGAAAAGTCCAACGCATACGCCGAAAAATGCAAATATCTTTGCAAGCCATTTCCATTTTGTACCCATTCCCTGCTCTATGTAGTAGAATGGTCCGCCGAGACTATGTCCGTCCTTGCCGATGACACGATATTTTACAGCCAAAAGTCCCTCTGAATACTTTGTTGCCATGCCAAAGAAGGCTGCAAGCACCATCCAAAAAAGTGCTCCCGGTCCTCCTGCACCGACTGCAGTTGCTACACCGACTATGTTGCCGGTTCCGATTGTTGCGCTAAGCGCGGTACAGAGTGCGCCAAAGCTCGTAATCTCGCCATCGCCGCCCTCTTCATTTTTGACCATCCACTTTAGTGCCAGAGGAAGCTTTCTCATCTGAAGAAGCCCCAGACGAACTGTGAGCATTATACCTCCTGCCATGATGAGCACCATGAGCGGCACTCCCCAGACGAAATCGTCCACTGCTTTAAGAAAAATGTTGATTGTGTTCCACATTGAAATACTCCTGCCTCTCTTTTTTATCTAAACACAAAGTCTTTGTGTTTTGAGCAAATACTATTGATATAAATAATTTCATCCGGAAACAATTGAAAAAGCAAGCTTAGCAGACTTACGTGAATTGAAATAAAAAACCCCATATACGCTGCATATACAGTCTGATACATGGGATTAAGAAGATTATCTTAAGAATATCTGTCCAATATCTTCTCCGTCCTGTTGCCTGAGAGATTCGTACGAGAAGCAGCCTGTGCCATGATATATTCATAGTCACTGCACTCCTACTGCTTCCTATTCGTACGTTGCACCTTCGGCCCCCGCCAAGCGGGTGTCTCCAGAGAGTCGATCCATTTACAGTTGCACCGCCTGCTGCGGCACCTGAGAGTTTTACTCCTTCGGTAGGCTTTGATAAGGTAAAATCGCTGCCGTTTTCCTGCAAACTTCATCTCGAAATTGTTTATTTTAAATTTATTGTTTTTATTAATCGTTAAGAATTATATGACATATATACGATTTAATCAATAGTATAAATGTACTAAACTGTCTCAACCTTAATCACATTGGTGTTGCCTGTCTTACCGTTGATGAGACCTCCTGTGAGCACTATATGATCACCCTTTTTGAGCTTCATGACACTCTTTGCCTCGTTCATCGCATTGTAGAACATAACCTCCATTGAGTTGTATTCCTCACACAGAACCGGCTTTACACCCCAGCTCAGGTTCAGCTTGCGCCATGCCTTTTCAGAGGTTGTCATGCCTATTATATCAACAGGGCAGCGGAAACGGCTGACCATGCGCACTGTACGTCCTGTCAGCGAGCTGACTACGATACATTTCGCATCCACATCTATTGCCATGGCACATGTAGCATGTGAAATGGCATCGACTATGCTTTTTGTCTGGAAATCCGCATTGGCAAATCTCTTGCCGTAGTTTATCTGCTTTTCTGTATACTCTGCTGTCTCTGCCATATTTTTTACAGCCTCTACAGGATATTTACCTGCTGCAGACTCTCCCGAAAGCATGATAGCTGATGAGCCATCGTATACCGCATTGGCTACATCCGAAAGCTCAGCTCTTGTAGGACGCGGATTGTGAATCATGGACTCAAGCATCTCTGTTGCTGTGATTACGCGTGTACCAAGCATACGACACTTGTTGATAAGATACTTCTGTATTGCCGGTACCTCAACTCCCGGAATCTCAACACCGAGATCTCCTCTGGCTATCATGATTCCATTTGCTATCTCACAGATTTCCTCCACATGGTCTACACCTGATCGGTTCTCAATCTTTGCGATGATTTCTATGTCCTCTCCACCGTTTTCATCCAAAAAGCTTCTCAGATCAGCTACATCCTGCTTCGTAGAAACAAATGATGCAGCAACATAATCCACCTCGTTTTTTATACCAAAAAGCAGATCATCCTTGTCCTGCTTGCTTAAATATGCATGCTTCATGACCTTATTCGGGAAGTTCATGCTCTTTCTGTCTGAAAGTGTACCTCCTGCGATAACATCACAGATTGCATCGTTTCCTTTAAGCTCTCGGACCTGCAGAATGATGATTCCGTTCGCAACAAGCACACGGTCACCAACCTTTAAATCCTTAATCAGATTCTCGTAATTAACTGATACTCGCTCCTGATTTCCTACAATATCGTCAGTGGTAAGTGTGAAGGTATCTCCATCCTTGAGCTCTATTTTGCCATTCTCAAAGGTCTTGATACGATACTCAGGTCCCTTTGTGTCAAGCATGATTGCGATTGGCATATGAAGCTTCTGTCTTACCTTCTTGATTAAATCTATTTTGCCCTGATGCTCCTCGTGTGAGCCATGAGAAAAATTCAATCTGGCAACATCCATACCTGCCTTTATCATCCTGGTGAGGACATCCTCATGTTCACTGGCCGGTCCAATAGTACAGATAATTTTTGTTTTACGCATTAATATTCCTCCTGATGCTGATCACCCTATCAGCTTTTCTTTTAAAAATATAATCTCACCCGAAGTCATTATATGACAATTTTGTTCAACAATAAAGTAAAAATATATATTTTTCAATTATTTAAAAATTCATATGCTCCACATACATTTCATTGAAATGCGGATACGATGCCAACTCGATGTAACGCATGTTCCCGCTTATCTCCAGTGCTCTTTCCCAGGCTTCCTGCGATAAAGCTGCCGAAACAGCTCCGTTTCCTGCCGCATTTCCCACTTCTTTTGCCTTGTCCAAAAGCTCCTGTGGAAACAATCCTATTGCCGCCGCACTTGCTTTGTCAATGTAGTTTCCAAAGCCTCCCGCAAATGTGAGAACATCAATATTACAAGGCGTACAGCCATATTCCTTAAACAATACTTCTATTCCGGCGGCTATCGCGCCCTTCGCAAGCTGCAGCTTCCTGATATCCTCCTGCGTAATGTAGACTCCAGGTGCAATATGAACGGCGAGAGAGAGCTCTGTGCTCTGTGCAGTCTCCTCCGCTTCCACCTCAAACACATACGACCTAAACAGTATAGGAAGCTCCTGTCCGCTTAAAATCGTGCCGTTTTCATCTATGATTCCGGCTTTCAGAAGAACGGCAAGCGCATCGATAAGCCCCGAACCGCACAGTCCAACAGGTCTGTCATTTCCGATAACCGAATACTTAATTCTGCGACCTTCCAGCCATACCTTATCCACGGCTCCCTTAGCCGCCGGCATGCCCAGCTCAATCTGCGCACCCTCAAAAGCCGGTCCTGCCGCGGTGGCACAGCACACATATCTGTCGCCTTTTCCAAGCGCCATCTCACCGTTTGTTCCGATATCCAGATATAGCGTCAGCTCGTTGCAGTTCACTGTCTCCATCATACCCGCTGTAATGTCTCCGCCTACAAAGCCTGATACAGCCGGAAATATAATCATGGCTTGACAATTCTCAAGTCCTATATCCAAAGGATTAAATTCCCTGCCAAAATATTCATCCGGCATAAACGGTGCCTTTCCCATTTTTGCCGGTGAAATTCCCATAAGCAGATGGCACATAACCGTGTTTCCGGCAACTGAAAACCGGCTTACTTTAGTTCTGCCACATTCCGTGAGCATTTCTAATATCCAGCCGTTAAGCAGGGACACTATCTGTGTCTGCATCATCTGCAGGCCACCATTCGCTTTATCGTTATCATCCGACCTCGCTGCCGCATCAATTCTGGAAAGTACATCTGCTCCAAAGCTGCGCTGTGGATTGGCACCGCTTCTGGTTGAGATAATCTGCCCGGTCTCTTTATCAATCAGATAACAGACTACTGTTGTGGTTCCGATATCACAGGCCGCCAGAGTGTCGGCATTTGATTCGACTTTTTCAGATTCATTTGCAGTCTCTTCCTTCAAGACAACATTCCTATTCACATGCTCATTTACATGCTCATTAAATTTTTCCGATACATTTTCTCCATTTGTCAGAACAACCATGCTGTCTTCTTTGGTTCCGGTGCTTTCTTTTCTCCCAACAATAATTTCCATACCGTCACAAATCTTCGTCTGACAGGCCAGCACGTCCTTATAGTATGGTTTTGTCACCGTCACCTTGCATTTACCGCAGGTGCCTTTTCCACCGCACGGTGTTTCTATCCCTGCAATGCCGTGACTGCGGCAGTATTCAAGAATAGTGGTCTTGTCGGTTGTTTTGCTATCTGTGTTAAGATTTATGGTAATTCGCTGCTGCATATAGTTTACCTCATTTGACATTGTACTATTATGGCTTTTTTCTTTGATTGTATGATACCACATTTATATATACTTTTGTAAATAAAGCACGAGTATCGTGCGGTTTTACGAATGTGCTTGTGGGTGATTCTGAATAGTTACCTTTAATATAAAGACCCGGACAAACGTCCGGGTCTTCATTGATCCATATATACTATGCCGTATTAAACTATGTCTAATCCATGTCATCTAGTCTATATCATCTAATCCATGCCACCTGAATAATTCTATCTGGTAAGCGATGCAACAAGCTCATCCATCTGCTTTTCAGATGCCTCATTGAGAGTAGATTTAATTGTAACAACAGGCTCAACACACTCTATGTTCTTGAAGCCCTCAACAATAGCCTTCATCTGGCGTGCTGCTGTAGGAGCCCATGAACCGTTTTCCACGAAGGCAATCTTACGATTCTGATAAGCCTTTGCCTTGAGATGGTGTAAGAAATCCTCCATTGGTGGGAAAATGCCTCCATCATATGTGCATGCGCAGAGCACAAGCCTGTCGTATCTGAACGCATCCTCAACAGCCTCTGCCATATCATCCCTGCAAAGGTCTGTAAATGCAACCTTTACGCCTGTAGCCTTGAGCTTTTCTGCTAAAAGCTCTGCTGCCTTCTTTGTATTGCCGTGAATAGAAGCACATGCCACAAGGATTCCCTCATCCTCAGGCTGATAGCTGCTCCATGTATTGTATTTATCTATGTAGAAGCCAAGGTTCTCTGTGAGAATCGGTCCGTGAAGAGGACAAATCTTTTCAATGTCAAGCCCTGCTGCCTTTTTGAGAACTGCCTGTACCTGGCACCATACTTTCCAACAATATTGAAGTAATAGCGTCTTGCCTCACATGTCCAGTCCTCATCAGTATCGAGCGCACCAAACTTACCAAAGCCATCTGCTGAGAAAAGCACCTTGTCTGTTGACTCGTACTCCATCATAACCTCCGGCCAGTGAACCATAGGAGCCATGACGAATGTAAGCTCATGCTTTCCAAGAGAAAGCTTATCTCCCTCTGCCACTACAACCTTTCTGTCCGTTAAGTCTATATCGAAAAACTGTCCCATCATGTTAAAGGTCTTTGCATTACCTACAATCTGCATATCAGGATATGCCTCTGCAACCTTCTGGATATTGGAAGCATGATCCGGCTCCAAATGGGAAACAACGAGATAATCCGGCTTTCTATCACCGAGCGCCTCTCTCAAATTGGCAAACCACTTATCCGTAACTCTTGCATCTGCTGTATCCATGATCGCAATTTTGTCATCCATAATCACATATGAGTTGTATGAAACACCGTTTGGAACAACATACTGGCTCTCAAATAAATCAATGTCCTTGTCATCCACACCGATGTAAATAATGCTGTCTGTAATCTTCTTGTCCATGATAGGTACCTCCTGCTAATAATCTCCAGTTAAATTAGTAATTATTACTATTTTGATTAGATTATATGACAAAAGTATCATTTGGTCAACCGAATAAATTGTATTTTTGTATTTTGATATTCTCGCCTAAGGTT
>ENA-OQIR01000164-OQIR01000164.1-human-gut-metagenome-genome-assembly--contig:-NODE-164-length-30447-cov-2.089644_pt1 | contig 30447 bp, 42 predicted proteins | sample MGYA00242580_ERZ504745 | MGnify/ENA primary metagenome ERZ504745 (study PRJEB26092, sample SAMD00036214) | human gut metagenome | host: Homo sapiens | study: EMG produced TPA metagenomics assembly of...
GATAGAATTGAAAATCATGGCAAGCAGAAACAGCAGGAGCAGAACAACAGACCCGTCCTATATCGAGTGGCGTCTGGTTTTCGCTGTTTCTTGTCTTTGGAATTATCCTCTGGTTCTTTGGCGCCTGCCTTGGTCCCGTTCCTTTGGCTTGGCATGCTCGCCGGAGGAATCACACAACAGTATCCGGTCAACGCTTCCGGCAGTCGCAAGGATCCCCCATCCGACAAACAGATGATGGTCTACCACCGTTGGAAGGACATGCTTGCCGGTCTCATGCCGAATGCGGATTGGCTGGAGATTCGACGTGTTTCCTGGTGGATGGGCTGGATGGCCGGCATGCTATTGGGATTAAACGGTGCCGTCTGGATTGCCCTGGTGGATGGCCTGTTCGGTTTCATGCTCGCCCAAGGCTGGTCGCATTACAGGAATCGGCGCGTTGACCGTAGGCATGTCTACAAGGGCGTCAGTATTCCGGCGTTCCTGACCAAATCGCCCGTCTGGGCGCGGCTTTTGTCTGTCTCCATGCCATTGCTGGTTTTCGCCGGGGTCCTGGTTTTCGTGTTGACGGGATACATGAGCTGGCTGAGCGCTGTGACGCTTCCGGGGTTCGTGTTCCTGCTACTCGTCTGGCTGTTGGGGCGCAAACCGCAGTCCCGGTACTGGCGTGAGCTGGTCGAAGGGCAACAGCTGCTTGACGGCTGGCTTGCCGGGGACGATTTGCAGAAGGCATGGTCGGGAGCCTACCTGACGCAGGTCAACAAAATCGGTTCTTCGGATAATCCTCTGATCGTCTACCGGATTCGTCTGCAGGGGTCGGACGGGAAGCCTCGCTCGAACGAAGGAGTTTTCAAGCTCGGCGTGGAAGCGTTGCGGGCGCCGGCATTGGCGGACGGATACCGTTTCGTGTGTCTACTGTCCGCCAAGCAGAAGAAGAAAGGGGCGGAACAGTTCGACCCGTCCAGTGTCCGTCTGGCGCTTGGCATGGACGAATCCTGCATCCCCTCCATCGCGGAGAGAAAGGCCGGCGAAGGTCTTGCCTCTCTCGTCGCCGACATCGCCTATGCGCAAACCGCTTTCATCTGGCATAAACGCGCCCCGTTGACGTTGGCTCATGATGTGAGCGCCGACGACAGTAAAGCCGCCTGGCTGTTGGAGATCATCACCCCACCGCAGGGCGGGGATTCCATCGACCGCATCAGCTTCGACTGGCTGGAGGGAGAAGGATCTCCTGCCGAGACTCTGCGGATGCCGGTGTTCGCCGACCTGCAGGACAAGTTCCACCTGGTCGCATTCGACGATGCGAAACTATCCGACAAGGGCAACAAGTGGCGGCCGGACGGCATGACCACAAGAAAGCCTTTGACGATTACATCACCATTTCCAAACGGTTCAAAAGCGACCAGTCCGCTTGGGTCAAATGCCTCCCGTCGAAACTCAATCCACCGGCACCCATCTACGACTATGAGAAAACCCAGGACTGCGACGGCTGGCAACTGCATTACCTGCCATTGGTACTCACCGCACCAGCCACGCCGGCCGACTACGAGCGTTGCGACCTTGGCCCATTGCAGCCGGAGGCACGGTTCATCGGACTCGTGGACGAAGGCTCCGACATGGCCGGACTGATCTGGTCCACCGGAAGCGCGCCCGTACGCATCGACCAGCTGACCGGCAACACCCCCTGCACCGCAAATATGCGGAAGCGCTGATATTCAAAACCCTCATCGACGTGCTTCCCGCAAAAGCGTCCGTGAACATCACGGCCTGCACTCCGCAAAGCAAAGACAAGCCGATTTGGAGCATCCAATTCCAATTAGGCAACGGCGCGACCGTGGAAGACGCCCGCAAACAGTCCGCCAGAATCCAATCGTCGGTCGGGGCGAAACATATTTACTGGGAATGGCGGTCAGCCGACAGCGCGACCGTATGGCTGTGCGACGACCCGTGCCTGGATGTCAGGGACATCAGCCACTGGAATCGCAGATCAAAGCAAAAGCATCTCATCGAACTCGCCTTAAGCGACTCGTGGGGCGTGGCCGGAGTCAGCGATCCCAGCGGGCGCACCCCCGATGTGGTCAGCCTCGGCGCGTTGCCCAGCAACCATGACGTGTTGTTGGCACGATTCCGGATTCCGGCCGGGTTGGACGTGGACAAGCCCTCACGGAACATCGGCAAATTCCTGACCAGCGCAGACTACGCTACGGGCGTATCCTCCCGCGCGGCGAGGAACACGGTTCGAACCTGTACGACATGGTGCTGGCGAAACGCAGCCCGTTCCCCACCATGGTCAACGCGGACTGGGATTTCGCCCGCCAGTCGAAACCACGCATGTTCCCGTTGGGCGTGGACGATATGGGCAAACCGGTCTACTGGAGCATGAAGGACACGTTCCACCTGCTCATCAGCGGAAAATCCGGAACCGGTAAATCCTCCATCGCGCAGATCGTGGTCGCCGAAGCGCTGCTCAAAGGCCATGACATCATCCTCATCGACCCATCCAAGGTTGCATCGACTTCACTCAATGGGCGAAACCGTTGGCGTTGGCGTTCGTCGGCTTGGGCAGATGCGTGAGACCGAAGCGTCATCGCCTGGCTGCGCGACGAGATGGCACAACGGGTGAAACTGTTCAGCCGGTATGGTGTCGGCAGCATCTACGATCTCGACAAAAGCCAGCTCAATGAGGAAGAGCTTGCCCACACGAAACCCATCGACATCGTGTTCGACGAATTCAACAGCTACCTGCAAGAGGCCGGCAAGACCACGCAGAACCCGAACAGGGACATCCAGCTGGCCAACGACAATGCGGCCGTCAAGCGCGACGAACAATTCGATACGACGCACCATGAGCGCTCTCGGCAAAATCGTCGTGCAGGGGCGTACCGCAGGCATCAGCGTCATCCTCGGCGCCCAGCGTCTGACCATGGACGACATGAAGCCGTACAACGCGAACGCGTTCTTCCGTTCGCTCGGCCGAATCCTCCTGGGCATGGACTCCACGGCGGGCATCATCAGCGCGCAGAACCTCAGAGAGGCGAACCGGCTCCAACAGTCGTTGAAGGGCGAAGGCGGGAAAATCCCGCAGGGCCGTGGAATCTTCGAAACCGCGCAAGGCGAACTGTTGGCCGTCCAAACATGGTGGTCGGGAGGCCAAGAAAAGTTGGCGGAACTGTTCGCGACCGCACTCCCCCGCAACCCATCGACTATTCGCGGTTCATGCCATCCGAAGCGGAAACCTACGGCGAAGTGTCCGAAGACGAACTTTCCAAGCTGCTCAGCCAAGGAACGGATCCACAGACAGCGGCGAGGAAATCAACGACATGGACGAACTCCACGACATGCTCCACCACCCAGACAACAACGATGCCGATTCCGAAGACGGGGACGACATCGAAGAAGTCGACTGGTAGCCAAACACAAAAGGGGAAACAACATGCTCATCAACCTGGGAACAGACGTTCACGGGAAAAACCTTGGATGGGACACGTCCACGGGAACGCCACTCACCATCACCGGGCCCGACGGAAGCGGGAAAACCATACTGCTTGACAGCATCATCCGACAGGCAGATCAGGACGGCACGCTCGTAACCTTCACCGACCAGCGGGACAGCATCCCACCCTCCCCCACCATCATGTGCAGACGCTACCGGCAACCCTATGAGCTACTGGAAATAGTGCAACGGGTCAGCATGGAACAGCGACGACGCATCAAGGGCGAACCCGAGCCGATCAAGCCGATCAAGCCGATACTGCTCGCCTTCGATGACTATGACGTACACAACGGCTCCCCGGACATGAATCTGCTAAACGTCAACAGTCAAATCTCCGACGAACTCAGCCGAATCATCGAAATGGCACCCGGAACGAACGTCAACGTGGTCATGGTCCGCAGCAGCATTCACCCATCCACAGTGGGTCAAAAGCTCTACGACCGGCTTATCGCCGGCAACCATGTGCTATTCCATCCGGCCGGACAGCTCGACCCGCACACGCAACCTCTTTTCCACGCCGAAAACACCCGTGAAGCCGAAACCCTCACCTATCTCAACCGGCATTTGGACTTCAAACAGGCCCGCAATTGCCTGTACGAAACATCAGACAGGCCACTCCGGGCTTTCCATACCCCCATCTACAAGAGAAAGGAAAACTGATGGCCGACCGTCGAAAGAAAATCCCTCTCGAAAAATTCTTCCCCAATGGTTTTGATAAAACCAATCCGGACGACATGATCAAACTCACCGTCCTCATCCAAGAGAAAGCCGCAAAGAACCCTGAGTTTGAAGGCTACAGCGTATTCAGCGTCGATTCCGACAACCGGTACGCGATCATCGCGCCGATGGATATGGATTCCGATGATATCAACAACGGAATCAAAGCCGTCAGACTCAGCAACAGCGAATGCGCGGACACGGCTTCCCAGAAGAAGACGGTGCAGAACCTGGAAAGCCAACCCCAGTACGAAGGCTATTCCGTCGTCGATTTCGTTCGAATCAGTTCCAGCGAATTCCTTGTGTTGCTCCAACAGTTGGACGAGAAGGCCGCAGCCACCCGGCGTATATTCGCGAACGTTCTCAAGGTCAAGCCTTGGGAAATTCGTATCTCACGTACTCCTGAGAACGGTTGGAAAATCCGCATCAAGGAGAACACCGTCACCTATCAGCCTCCGTATACGACAAGCGAATGCAGGAAGCCGTCGAAGTGGTCGGCAAAAAAGGCTGGTTCTTCAAGGCCGACCCCGAAAAAGGCGTCATCATGGTGTATCCCGGCACTCCCCCGACTTTTCCTGCGATGATAACCTGCCCGAAACAGCTGATCGGTAAAAACGACCTACGTCACGCCTATCTGGGCATGAAGCTGCCCGAACGAGGCCGCGAAACCGGCGACTGGCTGTCACTCGACTGGAAGTCCGGCCCGGGAATCATGGTCGCCGCCGCAGCCAACAGCGGGAAAAGCGTTGTCATCAACACGCTCATCGCCGCCGCACTGGAAGCCGGATTCCAGCTTGCCATCTGCGACGACGAGGACAAGAGCGTCGATTTTCAATGGTGCCGCCCATGGGTCATCACCCACGGCTGGGGTTGTGACAGTCCCGAATCGGCTGCCGCGACGTTGATTCATGTGCTTGAGATCTGCTCCTACCGGTCGAAACTCATCAAACAGTACGGTGTCGAAAACTGGTGGGGGCTTCCCAAGGAAGAACAGGAAAAGAACCCCCTGCTGCTGCTTGTGTGCGATGAGGTCGCCCAATGGGCCGGAAGCGTCACCATTCCAAAGGTCAGCAGGACAATCCGATGCGCATCCGGGCCGAGTATGAGGCAAGCATCCATGCGGCGAACATCACGTACGCGATGAAGATCACGCAAAAAGCCCGGTTCTCCGGTGTCTGCTTCCTGTTCTGCGGGCAATCGACCCGCCTGCAGGACGGTTTCGACCCCGGTATGCGAGTCAATCTGACCACGGTCATCTCCCCCACCCTGCAACCCTCCACCGCTGTCGAAGAGCTGCTGGGAGGGGCGAAGGACTTCCCTGAGATACCGGAAAACATCATGCAACCGGGAATCTCCAGAGGAGCCGGCCTTATCAGGCTTCCCGGCATGAAACCCGTCATCTACAAGGGTTTCTACGAGGAGAACCAGAAGCAAAGAAAATCATACAGCGACCTGCTGCGCGAACGTCTGACCGCAATCCGACCGCCGGAAGGCGACATGAACTCGGGCCACTGGTCATGGGATGAAATCGTAAACGCCCTGCCGACCGCCGCAGAAAAACCCGATGACGGCATGATCGACTCCGGCGGGGACGAAGACGACGGGTTCCCCACAGACGGTTTCGGCGAGGACGGGCGTGATGTCGCAGACCGTGACAAGCCGTTGAAGGGTGCCGCCGCTGCGGCGCATGCGAGCAAACTGTATGCGGCAGGTGTCGACGTGCCTCACATGAGCGCCATCGATGCCGCCATGAATATCGGGCGCCTATCTGCCGAAAAAGGTCTTTGATATAGGATGTGATGATGTTGGCGAAGGATGATGATTGGCTGACGGCGGGGAATCAGTTGGATGATTCCCTGTTGATGGATGATTTGTGGGATGATGACGCAGATCCACAGAATGACAAAGGCGCAGCGTCACATTCCACTGGTTCCGCATTTCCACAGGACAATGCGGAAACGCTTCCACAGAAAGCCGGGGGTACAGGGAGTAGTTCCAATGTGCCCACAGTTTCGCAATCCAACAGGGAGTCCATTCCCGGTGAAAATGCGAACACGTTTCCACAGTATTTTGATGACTCATTTCCACAGTCTGACGAAAGCACAACCCATCAATCCGACAGCGACCCATTTCAACAGGAAGACGTAGACCCGTTCCAACAGGAAGACGTAGACCCGTTCCAACAGGATGTCAGGCAATTGCCTACACAGGAGAAAGAGGAATCGTTTTCACGTTCCAATGATTCCACTGTTTCACGTTCCAACAGCGCAACACTTTCACAGGAAACGCGGAAACAATTCCTCATTCCACTGACCACACAGTTCCACAGTCCAACAAAACGACAGATTCGCAGGACAGCAAAGGCACAGCTTCACGTCCCATCAGGACGACAGCCCCCCAGAATACTGTCGACCCAGTTCAACAGGACACTGCGGATACGACTCCACAGGAGAATACGGAAAACCTCGATCAGATAGACCTACTCGCCAACGGCTACGACCCGTTCAAGGAATTCATCGACTCAGCAGAAGACCATAACGACAAGAAATCAGAAGAACAGTCTGCTGTTTCCGCATTTCCGCAGAACAATGAGGAAACACGGGAACAAGGAAAAGGCCCGGAGGAATACGACCCGTTCGAGCAATTCGACCTGCAATCGGACGATTCCAGCGAACCGCCAACGGAACAGAACGAACGTCGAGACGACAACATCATTCAAGACAGTTCCGCAGATTCAAAGAAAAACGTTAATATGCAGGAGCAGGGAGACATTGAAACTGTTTTCCCCTCCAATGTTCCTATGCAAAATCAAAGGGACAGCGAAACAGAAGAACAGTATGACAGTTCGTCCTTCCAACAGGAAGACAGTTCCCCAGTAAGACAGGACACTGGCGAAACATACCCGAAGGACACGGACTCTGCGGATCCATTCGACCTTTGGGATGACCCATCCGAACCTCCGGAGGGGGAACCACAAACATCGTCCCCATCCGCCGGAAGCCCTAGCGCGGATGATTACCCAACGCAAACATTCCAGACGGGAGATGACTTTTGGAGCCAGACGGACGACGAATCGAACGGTCAGTGGAATACAGGCCAGCAAACGAATGGCATGCCCCCGCAACAATTCGACAATCCGCCATTCCCACAGGAAAATGTCTTCCCAGTTGAACACCAGTACGATTCCCCATTCCCACAGGAAAACACTGATACAGAAAATAGGGGAAATGGTGGAACGCTGATAAAGATTATCGCAGTCGCGGCCGCCATACTCATAGGCTCGGAGCTGATAGGCGGGGGAGCGTACACCTATCACGCATACACCACTCACGTCGCGGAACAGCAGGCCGAAGCCGACCGCAAACAGCGCCAACAATCCCTGGTGAAGGCACAGAACAAATGGGACGGGAGGAAACGGAAGGCCGATGACCTGGTCTCCACGATCAAAGCCAGTCCCGTCGCGGAAAACAGCGACGTGCAAAAAGCCATGGAAGCCCTCCAGAAAACAACCACAGGGAATCCGATGACTGAAAAAGACATCACATCGGCCCTGGAAAAACTGGACGGCGAATATGAGAAAACCAACAGAACCTACACGGATGCAATGCAGGCAAAAGCCAAGGAAACCAGAACGACACTCGACGGTCTGGTACAGCAGGCAAATGGTCTTGCTGACGCTCCTGACGGCAACGACAAGAAGCAGATGCAAAGCCTCGCATCCCAGTGGAAAAGCACGGAAATAACGTCTGACAACCTGTCCGACGCTATTTCGGCTTCGACCGAGCTGAAGAACCTCATCTCCAAAGTGGATAAAGCCAAGAAGGATGCGGACGCGAAGAAGAAAGCCGAGGAAGAGGCCAAGGCAAAAGCGGAAGCGGAACGACAGGCCCAAGCCCAACAGGAGCAGCAGCAGGCGCAGCAGCCTCAGCAGAATCCATACGGGAACATGTACTACTGGGGCGGGGGATATGGCTCGACTGGTGGATCAACCGGCGGATCAACCGGCAACAGTGGGGGAGGGTATCCCGCAACCGCAGCAGAGACGCCACCAAGGGCAACAGTGGCGGCAACGTCGGCTGAAAAAACGGAAAGCCGAGGCAATTGACCTCGGCTTTCCCGTTAATCCCATACATCAGAACATGTCGGGGATAATCCTCATCGTCCACGTCATCATCTTCAACCTCGACAGGAGCCGGCTTACGACGGCCCCGCGAAGAGGTCTTCTTCGGACGATGGCGCGGAGCCTCCTCCTCGTCCTCGTCCTCGTCCACGTCATCATCTTCAACCTCGACAGGCTTCGGACGACGACGGGAAACGGCAGCCTTGCGACGTGGCTTGACCGCGATTTCACCGGTATCCTCGTCCACCTCATCATCGGAATCAGCCTCATCGAAGTCAGTATCCGCAAGAAGAGCCGCCTCATCATCGGCCTTGGAAGGCTTTGCGTTCACATGCTTGTCTCGCCAAGCGATAAGAGCCTCGATATCCTCATCGGTGAAGTCCTCATCGTATTCGAAGCTTCCATCTCGCACGCCTCCGCCAACAATCGTGAGATTATCCAAACGATAGCTGACACCGCTACCGGTCTGAGTCTTCCACGCACGTGCCGTAACCGAAGCCTGCACGTTCTGACCGGGATACACCAGCTTATCCCATAAGACCTTGACTTCCTTGGCCTTGGCATCACGCTCCTGAGCCTCCTCAAGATTGCGCGTCGCCTCCAGAACGAGCGTCTTCGCCTCCTCCCGAGCGTCTTCATCAGCCGTAGCGTAAGCGGCTCGGGCATCATTAAGATTGGCTTGAGCGGCCTGAATGTCCTCCTTTGTCCCGAGAATCGGTTCGGGGAGCTCACGCAGGATTCCTTCATCGTCGATGTAGCGGATTCCGGGACGACCAGCCTTGGAGCTACGACTGAAGTTCACATAAAAATGGTTGGCTCGATTCGGATATTTATCGGTCATGAGGACGGTTTTATCACCGTCAAGGATTTCATCCTCGTCGGCATCCTTGAGACCGTCATTGGAAACGATACGATCCTTCTTGCCCCATTTCTTCAAGGCGATGGCGTTGGCTTCCGCATTCTTGCTCAGCTTCTGAAGGATTCGGACGGTTCGCATGTGATCGGGGTCATCCTTGTCGAGAAGCACAGGGAACCCGTATGCAGGCGTGCTTTCGTTTTTCTTCTTATCGTCCTTCTTGGCGGACTTGTCATCGTCCTTGTTTCCCTTGAATGCGACCGCCTCGTAGAGCTTGGGCCATCCCATCTGGATGACTCCGGTTTTCGCGTGAGTTAGCAGTTCTGTTGCCATGATGGTTCCTCCTTGACGATTTGACGATCGCTCCACAGTGCATTGAGGATGGGAGTTTTCGTCTTCTCTTCTTTTTTTCTATGTGGACATATTCAAATATACGCAGTTATCTGAACATGTATATTATTCGGCGTGTTGCCTTTATTTCCAAGGCGTTTCTCCTTGTTAGAGAATGCTGAAAAACGCAGTTTTCTGCATGTTGTACAATGGGAGCGTGAACACAACCAGAAGACTGGACGACACCAGTCCGACCACTGCATCCAGGAGAGGCGAATGAACCAGCTATCAATCAGACGCCTGCGCCAGCTAGCAGGAAAACCAAAAACGAGATAGCCGACCTGCTGGGCATGAGCGTCAACACGTACAGCAAGTACGAGGACAACCCCATGAGCCTGTCCTACGCCGCATACCATCAGCTCATCGAATATCTCGAAACAGCAATCCAAATCAGGAAAAAACTGGAAAAGGAGCAACCTATGAACACCCCCATCAAAGCGAAAGTCCGATTCGTCGCACCCGACGAAGACGACGAGGACCGTCTCAGCGACTACACAGTGCCGATCCCCGAAGGACTGACCGAGGAATTCCACCCCTCGCAACCCGTCACACCGAAGCAGCTCCTCGACTGGGAAACCAAGAACAAGGAACCATACCCGGGTTATTCGGAGGAATTCTTCAACTGGGAGAACGCTTGGGAAGAGGTCAACCGCGCCCAGCAGAAAGCCGATGGCGGATATCTCCACCTCTCCGACCCGGTGCCCGTCAGCCCGGAGTTCGACGAGACGACCGGAGAACCCATCACCTACGACGAGCCTCACGTCGTCGTGGATCCGGAAAGCGGCAACACCAGCGTGTACGTCGACGAGGCTGACATGTCAGCCCAGGAAATCGCCGAATCCGATCCAGTGAACAACAAGTAGCCTCCCCACATACCGTTCCGGCATGCTCCGTCCATAGGCATGCCCGGAACTTGAATCCAAGAAGGAAAGACACCAATGGCCTACGCGAAAATCATCGACATCGACGACCCCGGCTACTTCCGGTTGAAATCAATCGACCAAAGCCAATTGAAACAATTCCTGAAAAACCCGGCCGACTGGGCATATCACCGTCTCAACGACGACCACAAGCCCACCGACGCCATGAAGTTCGGTACGGCGTTCCACGCTTACCTGCTCGGCACCAGCGACGTTGTCAGCCTGCCTGAGGGAGAGAGCTTCAGGAGCAAAGACAACCAGAAGTGGCGAGCAGACCAGCTGGAAGCAGGAAACATCATCGTCTCCTACAATGACATGCAACTGCTCAAACGCATGAAAGAAGGCATCGAACAGACCAGTCTCATGCCCGAATACCCCGATTACATGGAAATCATCGAACAGGGAACCAAGGAACAGTGCATCGAATGGAAGGACCGTCAAACCGGTCTGATGCTCAAGGCGAAGCCTGATCTGATTCCTGCCGGCACCGATTACCTGGTCGATTTGAAAACCGCCCAGAAGGCCGACGCGGAATCATTCGCCAAGGAAGTCATCAACTACGGTTATCACATTCAGACCGTTTTCTACCGTGCCGCGGTAGCCGCATGCAAGCCGGACGCCTTCGACCGTGGATCCAAGGCTCCCAGCACCATGCAATTCTGGGTATTCGAAAAAACCGATGCCTGCGACTGGCAGCCTTTCAGCATCAGCGATGACAATCCGATCACGAATCTTGCCGCGACCAGCATCCGCCAAGCACTCTTGGGCATCGCCTTGATGGTCAAGAAAGCCAAGGAGGAAGGCTACGCAGAGAACACTCCAGACCCCGTGGACGCCGCCGCGAAGTATGCGCTCCGACATGGTTTCAACAAGAAGGTCAAGGAGGTTTCGTTCCAGAACTGGCAGCTGCTGACTGCGGAAAACATGCTCTGCGATCTCGCCAGCTGATTGCCTGAGGCTTGACAGGAGAGGACCATCCAGCACGATGATCCTCTCTTCTTTTTTTATGCGTTGCGCCGTAAAACCTACGGCTTTAGCCGGGGGATATAAGGCGCTTTTCCTTTTACCATTCTATCTCATTTTTGTAAAAACGTGTGCTATATTGGAAACATGAGCACCAAAACGGTCAAGCGGGCATACCGGTTCCGCTTCTACCCCACGACGGAACAGGAGAACATGCTCCGCCGTACTCTGGGATGCTGCCGCAAGGTGTACAACATGGCCTTGGACGCCCGCTCGACCGCGTGGACGCTCCACCGGGAGAAGGTCGGCTACGCGGACACGAGCAGGATGCTCACCGCTTGGAAGAAGACAGAGGAACACTCCTACCTAAAGGAAGTCTCGTCCGTCCCGCTGCAACAATCGCTACGGCATTTGCAGGCCGCGTTCAAGAGGTTCTTCGACAAGACCGGCTCCTATCCGAGATTCAAAGCGAAACACGAGGGCGGTTCCGCCACCTACACCGTCTCCGCGTTCACATGGGATTGGGAGCGCAGGGCGTTGACGCTGGCTAAAATGCATGACCCATTGCCCGTCCGATGGTCGCGCACCCTGCCACGAAAAAGCCGACCGTCCAGCGTGACGGTCAGTTTGGACGCGGCTGGACGTTGGCACGTCAGCATACTGGTCGAGGACGAGATTCGACAGCACACCAAGAACGGAACATGGTCGGCATCGACATGGGATTGGAACACTTCGCCATCCTCAGCAATGGTGAGAAAATCGACAATCCACGATACTTGAGAAAACACTTGAGGAAACTCGGACTGGCGCAACGAAAACTCGCCCGCAAGAAGAAGGAAGCAGCAACTATCGTAAAGCCGGTTGAAGGCGGCTAAGGCGTATGCGAAGGTCAAGGACAGTCGCATCGACTTTCTTCACAAGCTCTCGACCAGAATCATCCGTGAAAACCAAACGGTTGTCATCGAGGACTTGGCTGTCAAGAACATGAGCCGACGCTGCAAGCCGAAAACTGACCCGGACAATCCGGGACAGTACCTCCACAACGGACAGAAGGCGAAAAGCGGTCTGAACAAAAGCATCCGGGACGCAAGCTGGAGACAATTACGCACCATGCTCGAATACAAGGCCGAATGGTACGGACGCCAACTCACGGTCATCGACCAATGGTATCCCAGCAGCCAAATCTGCCACACGTGCGGCAAAAACACCGGCAGGAAGACATTGGACGTCAGAACATGGGAATGCCCATACTGCCATACCATGCAAGACCGCGACCTGAACGCCGCCGTAAACATACTATCCGCCGGACTGGCGGTTCGAGCCTGCGGGGATTCACGCCTCACCGAAGCGACACTCCGGTGAACAAGAAGACGTGAATCACATCAACCTACAGGAAGCTCTTCCCCGCGAGGGGAGGAATCCCCCGACTTCAGTCGGGGGAGGAAGTCAACGTTTGCTCGTTATACTGAATATGTCCACATACAGTAAAGACGACAGAACCAACGCCAATGCCATCAGCACCTCGAACACGCCGGACAACATCCAGCAATCCAAGAAAACCAGCCAACTACAAACGCGGAGGCTACGCCCACGAGTTCACCATCCCAATCGAATGGTGGAGTACGACCGACACCATACAGACGGAACGCATGCGAGCCAGACGAAGGGCATGGGTGAGGGACTACGCGAAAAACGAATGGCGCAACCTCAAGAAAACAGGAAAAGCCTGGAAAGTGGAACGGTTCATCGCCCTTATAGCGTAGGCTGTCCAAGCCAGAAAAACATTTTCCCGGCGAGAGCGGCCGAAACCATCAAACCCATCATCGACGGTGGCAGTGATGCCCGACTCTGGGACGACGATGACAGCCAGCACCGGCACAGCACCGTATACATCCAACTGCCAACACCGGCACCAGCCAACCATTACAGGCTGAGCGTGCTCATCATCCCGGTGCCGGAATCAATGCCGAAATACCAGATCACCTCACGTCTCGCATCGAACATCGACCAGCATTGGCGAAATAATCCCAATCCGCCGGCATGGCACGACGGATACTCGGTGTCATTCACGATTCCCGACAAACAGTGGATAACCAGCAACTATACGGATAGTGACCTCATCGCCAGACAGAACGGCGAACGGAAATCAGCACATGGGGAGGGGAGGCAGCTTCGGCATTCGGGAACGAGTACGCGCACAACTCATCGAACTGGCCTTCCAACAGTGGAAAAGACAAGCCTACCGTCCGTATGAAAGATTCGCCATCATCGCCGGAATCGCATACCCGTACGGGGTGAAAACCGCCGACCCTGACAATGCGGCGGAAACGGTGAACACCATACTGCATTCGGGAACCCGCATCGGAGCCTGGCCGGATGTGAACAGCCAGCATTGCAGGGGAGTGGCTTTCGTACGTCTGCCGAATCTCATGACGGGAAACCATATGGTCAGACTTTTTGTTTTCCCGGTGCCCGAGAATTTTCAAATGGCGCAGAGCATAGCCGAAAGCTCCATCGACGCTTGGGGCGAACATGATCGGAGGATGCGTTGAACCTGAGACAAGTGCTAGTCCAGACCGTGATAGGACTCATCGCTATCCTCATAGCCGTCCTATATGCGATGTTCATCGTCCCGCAGGACTGGTTCATCGACTCCAGGGAATCAGTCGTCACCATATCGGTCATAATCTGCGCGACCGGATACATCATCACGGTCTGGGCCCGTTATATCCGTCATCTCACACGCCGGAGAATCGATCAACGAATCATCCGCGACGCCGAATCCGGGACGAAAACAGGTCTTTGGCAAAAACCGAAAATTCTTCGAAATGAACCGACCGCAACCATACGATTGGACAGGAAGCACATCCGACAATCTCAGAGAAAGAGCCGATAATGGTATGGACTCCAGCGACACAGCCGCGTGACCCCCTTGGCAGATTCCGTAAAACCAATCTCGTCCCCGGCGAATACACGTACACCACGCGCAGCGGCATCGTCAAGAAATACTATGTCAACGATATGAACCAGCTGGCAGACGGGTCCACCATCCTGCACATGAGCGCCCAAGGCAAGGTGTTCGGCAGTTTCAAGACCCAGAACCCCATCGAACGCATCCACATCATCGGCAACAGCGATATGGAACAGATGGCCGTCGCGGCGTCCGGGGAAACCACATTCGGCGTGATCAACCACAGCAAGGCCGCCCCACCGGACGTGTTCAGCCTCAACCGCGGACACGATTTCCAACCGGTCGGCTCCAACCTGCCGGACGGGGAAACATCCTTTGGGGGAAGAGCGGCTCAAATCACCGGCCGTCCGGACGGGAAAACCTATGACACGTTGAACGCCCAGAAAGCCGAACAAGCCAACCTCGCGGCGTTCGCAGACCCAAGCAACCGCGTCTATTCCGCTGACCCCGGCGACTTCGCCGAAGCTGCGGTCCAGGCACGTCATTACTACGAGAAGGAGTTCGGGCTCAGCGAATCCCAAGCCCGGGAAATGCCGGTCTACGTGTATGCGGACAAGAACGGCAACGTCACCGTGAAACCCGCATACAAGCCTGAAAGCGTTCCCATGAGCGAACTGGGAATGCAGCCAGGCGACCCGGTGCCGGAAGCTTCCATGTGAACGGGGACAATCTCGTCGCCATGGTGCCCCAGCGGAGCCCCAACACGCATGGAGCAGCGGCAGCGTCCGTCTCCGTGGCCGTGACCTCACTCGCATGACCAGGGCCATGCAGAAGGATGGTCTCAAGAGCGTCGACTTCACCGTGAGCGGAGGCACCAAGGTCTCGGCAAAAAGCGGCAAACCGTTGCAGAACGCCTTGCATTTCCGCACCGACTACATGAACCCCCACAGCGGAGACGACATCACCGTATGGGGTTCCATCGAAGCGAAACAGTACGGGACGCAGCCGGTCAAGGCACGCAGGGAGTTCACCACCAACGAGGAATTCCAAGACTATACGCGCAAGGTGCAAGCAGTCCGCGAACGGGCGGCCGCACCATACGTGGATCCGCAATCCCCACAGGCAGCCGCGAAACTGCTGCGAGCCAAGTATGGGACGAATCGGTTCTACAGCAGCGACATCCAGATGCGCGACGGCAAAGAGGGAGTGGCCTTTGCCGTCAATACTCCCGGCGGACACGCCCGCATGCTGTCCAACGGGAACGGTGTCTGCATCGGCAAGGAGCCGGCCGACGCGGAGGGCTTCGCATCCATGTTCAATAACGGCAAGAGTCCGGCCAATCGCATCACCGCCGACAACGTGAAGGTCTTGTCGGATGGTAATTTCCGCGTCCGGAAAAACGGTCAGGAAACGTTCTACACGCCATCCCTGTCCACTACCCGCGGGACTCGTAGCCGCAACGGAAAACTTTACGGCTACAACGAGGCCGGAGATTTCATGGAATTGCCAAATCGCTGACTCTAGGAAAATGCCGGGTGGTTTTTACTTCCCGGCATTTTACCTGTTATACTGAATCTGTCCACATAGAAAAAAGTGAAGTCAGGAGACCCGAATCCACCATGCCCATCATCGAATTCGACACGAAGATGCGAGGCTACGATCCCCAACAAGTCAATGACGCCGTAACCAATTTCCAGGACACCATCAACAAGTATGCGCAAGCAAACACTGATCTGAAGAGGACCCTGGATACGGTCAACAACCAGTTCACCCAGGCAAACCAAGACATCGATCAGCTGCAAGCCGAAAACAAGAAGCTCTCCGAACGGATCGAAGAGCTCGAAAAGCAGAACGACGATCTGGAAGCAAAAATCAAGAACAAGTACACGAGCGTGGGCGACGATGTGAGGAAACTCCTCGAAGACACCCAGACCGTTTATCATGCTGCGGAAAAGAACGCAGCCGACATCAAGAACAAGGCGCTGCAGGAGCTGACAGCATTCGCAAGCAGAGCCAGTCCGCCGCGGAGAAGACTATGGTGGACGCGCGGCAGGTCGCCGAAAAGAACGTGAAGGAATCCCAAGCGAAGTCGAAGCAGATCATCGAATCCGCGCAGCAGTCCGCCGCACAGTTGCGTAAGGAAGCCGACTCGTATGCCACTGGACGGCAAAACATCGCGGAGCAGGCCGATGCAAGGTTCGTGCGATTCTCGGCCGTCTTGAGGAGGCAAGCAAAGTGCTTGACAACGCCTACCAGTCCGGACGCAAGCCTAACGCCACTACAGTCCAGTCAGCTCCGAAGGATGCGCCAACACCGGTCATCGCCGGCCAGGCCACTAATCCGAACGAGGCGGATCTTGAAGACGATAGGACCATCGCCTTCGCTCAAATCCATGCGAAGAACACCGCATCCGCACCCGCGACCCCTGTTGACGCCCAATAAGACCATTCCCGGAACGTGAGAATCTTGATCCTCCAATACGTAATGGTTATGACCGGAGGATATGCCAGTTCATGGCTTATCCTCCATGTCGGCATGCTGTTCGGGCAAGGCGCGAAGAACGCCGCTTCTCTGGACCGAATCAAGGAAGCCCGCTGTTGGAACATCGCATATTATCTGTGCGTCATCCTGACGTTCCTGTGCGTCATTGCCGGATCATTGGGTCTCATGCTCCTGTTCAAGGAGCTGATCATTGACTGAAAAAACATCCCTCAAGCAGTCCCGTAATCCTTTCCTGACCATCGGACGCTATGTCCGGCAGGTAATCGATGAAACCCGTAAGACGGTGACTCCAACCGCCCGCGAATGGATGGCCTGGAGTATTGCCGCATTCGTGTTCGTCATCCTGCTCATGATATTGGTCACGGGCATGGATTTCGGGCTCGGCAAACTCACTCTCATGGTGTTCGGGTGACGGTCACACATCCCGTGACCCTTGCCATGCTGCTATGGATGGGTATCGCCCTGCTCACGTTTCTTCTCATGAGCGTATGGACGGATAATCCACAGCATCGCAGCACCTATCGCCATTGGGCTGTCGCATACCTGACAGCCCTGATCATCTTCATCGCCATCTTCTATTCCGAAGGAACCCTATGGCCGTTCTCATCATCGTTTTGAAAACCATCGTCGCCGTCCTGAGCGTCCTGCTATCTGCTGATTCTTCTGCACAAAGGCAAGGGCGGGGGATTGTCCGACATGTTCGGCGGCGGCTTGACCGCAAACGCAGGCACATCCGGGGTCGCGGAGAAGAACCTCAACCGTTGGACGGTCGGCATCGCGATCCTATGGGTTTTGCTGATCGTCTCGATCAGCCTCATCGCAAAAACCATCTGACGAAACAGGAGACCTCATGCTAATTGCCATCATCTGCCTATTTACGGGCTTCACCCTTGGCTTCTTCACCGCAGCCCTATGCCAAGCAGCATCACACTCAGATTCTGACAGAAAGGAAAACCAATGAAAAACAACTGGTTCTGCCCCAACTGCGGGCAGCCGATGGAAGCGCAACGCCACGTGGACAATCCCACCGGCCGTATCACATGGACAATCGGCTGCCTCAACCCGAAACACTTCCACACGCGCGGCTACATGAACGCCGCCATCGCCGAAATCCAACTCGAAAAACTCCTCCACCAGTGAAATACGTCAGCATCTTCAGCGGCATTGAAGCCGCCACCGTCGCATGGCATCCACTGGGATGGGAGCCGCTGGCCTTCAGCGAAATCGACCCATTCCCTCAACCGTCCTGCAACACCATTACCCGGATATCCCGAATCTTGGAGATATCACGAAAATCGATTGGAGCCCGTATGTGGGAGCAGCAGACATTGTTGTCGGAGGTAGCCCCTGTCAAAGCTTCTCTGTCGCAGGCAAGAGGGAAGGACTCGCAGGAGCTTCCGGACTCATGTTCGAATACATTCGAGCGGTACGTGAACTCCGTCCACGTTGGTTTGTCTGGGAGAACGTCCCAGGAGCGTTCACAAGCGAGCGGGGGGAGCTTACCGCCAGCTCCTGTCAGAGATGGATGCGCTCGGGTATGGTCTGGCATGGCGAGTATTGGATGCGCAGTTTTTCGGTGTGGCCCAAAGACGCGAGCGTGTGTTCCTTGTTGGAAGTCTTGGAACCATGCGTTGCGCGGAAGTACTTTTTGAGCGCGAAAGCCTGTCGTGGAATCATCAGTCGAGCCGACAGAAGAGGCAAGCCCTTACCGAAGAGGCTCAGGAACGCGTTGGAGAAGCAGATCATGATTCTGGCTGCCTGAATCCCGGCGAAACCCAGAGTCGAAGGTTTATCCGGCTTCCGGCGTGTATCCGACGTTGTCCACGAGAGAAAAGTCAGGGCAAAATCAGGAAAGCGTTTTCATCCAGTTCGGTGATGATATTGCCGGTACTCTCACCGCACGATACGATAGTTCCCCCTGCGTTGACCGTGGAGCGAACGTCGTCGTTAACGAACGGGATAAAGTATTCCTTTGCCAGACGGCGCAAACCGGCAGCAACGGGAAACTCGTCAAACAGGACGATGTGATGAACACGTTGGATCGGACGAACAGCACCGCAGTGGCTGCATTGGATTTCAATCCGACCGACGCCAGACTTCGGTACGCGCATGATGATGTCAGCCAGACATTGACCGCACGGGCCGGAACCGGAGGCAACCAAGTCCCATTGGTGCAGGTGCAGCCGCTCGCGTTCCTGTATAACCAAGGTGCGAAGGCCCGGAGTCTAGGGATAAGTGAAATAAGCCCTACGTTAAAAACCGACCATAATCCGGTTGTAGCATTCGCTTCAAATCAGCGTGACGAGGCTCGTGAACTGGAAGTCGCAGGCGCATTGGCCGCGCAGCCTGGCATCAAACAGCAGACGTACATCTGCCGGGCCGACGGACAGACGAACGCGATGGAAGGCGAAAATCTCGCTCCCACGTTGACCTCGCACGCTAAGAAGGATCCGCCGCTCATATACCCAGTCGATGAGTCCGAGGAAATGAAACCGGTCACGTTGCAGATTCGCGGTGGGAAACCCGGTGGCGGGAAAGGCGCGCTGATTCAGCACGATATGAGCGCCACATTGTTCACTCATAACACCCAAACGCTGATAACAGGCGACAATGAGGAGAGAGGTCTCACCGTCCGCCGCCTGACCCCACGAGAATGCGAACGCTTGCAAGGATTCCCCGACGATTACACCGATATCCCATACCGCAACAAGGAGCACGCGCCAGACGGCGCCCGGTACAAGGCTTTAGGCAACAGCATGGCCGTACCGGTCATGCGATGGATTGGAGAACGCATTCGGATGGTCGAAGAAGCCAATAAACAAACCGATTAGCCAACACTCAAAAAACAGGCGGATCGTCGTAGAAGAGGAGCGGCAATCCACAAAAAAAAATACAGCGATAGGCCACGGCCTCGTCCAAGGTTTTCCTTTGTCCGGTGGGATCCCAGAAACACGAGAACCGTATGTTTCGAACGGAACACCGGGATCAAGGTAGTGGCCTATCAGCGTAAATGTATTCACCGATAGGCCACTATCGTTCGTTCTCGATCTTCCTGCTATAAAAGAGTATGTCCAGTATGTAGTATGACTATAAGCACTGCCCGTCAGCCCTTATAGGAGAAGCGGTTTGAGCAGGTTCATTACACCGATAGTCCACGGATTCGGCAGCGATATTCCACGGAAACGACGCCGATAGGCCACTAAAACAGCAGCGATAGTCCACTATCAGTGCAGGGATACTCCACGCCGTAAGATTGTTACCAAGGCTGATTACACCGATAAGCCACTACTGGCTACACCGATAGGCCACTATCCACAACAGTGTCGAATAGGGCCAGTATACAAGGCCGAAACTGGTGGAGAACAATGCGTTGGGACTGTGGATAGTGTGTTTTGCACCGATAGGCCACTATTTTCCTCGAAGCTATGGAACACGAAGCCTTTTATAGGGGGGGTCGGGAGCCGCAGAACCCGCGTCATTCGAGGTTCCGCTCCGGGAGGCTTTACACCGATAGTCCATCAGCAGAGACAAGAAAACAGCACCGATAGGCCATCAACGGATCGGCGGGATTGCACCGATATGCCACTACCTCAGAAAGATAGAGCGTCAGCCCGTTCTCGAAGCCGGAAAGCTCCCATATACAACCAAACTGCACCGATAGGCCACTACGTGTGGGACGAAATCCACGAATCAATTTCAAAAAAAATTGGGAAACTGCACCGATAGGCCACGTGTCGATACAGCGATATGCCATCAGTAATCAAAGCCGACTGCATTAAGCACTGATCTGCATCAGCGAATAAGGTGGGACGATTGGTGGCCTATCAATGCCAATCGCCCCGTCCCTCGTCCAACGCACGCCGTTCCGCCTTGGGTGGGACGGACGTTGGCGACGGGTGCAGGATGATGCCGTCCCGGGTGGTTTCCACGTTCGCGGCGGGATACACGTCGTGAATCTTCTTCAATGCTTCACGGAACTTGGCTTTGAACACGCGGCGTTCCTTGATGCTGTCGCCGAAACGTCCGTGCAGCCAATCCCAATCCAATGTGAGGTCGTGACGCAGGTTGCGGAATGTTCCGGTCAGCCACACGTACACGTCGTAGGGGAGCACTGATTTGCCTGACAGCAGGTAGTTGGTGGCACGAGTGTCGAATGGTGCCGACTCCTGGGCGAGCCTGTCCCACACTTCATCGGTGAGGATGAACTTGGCGCCGCTGAAATCCTGATTATTGTTATCGTTCAGGAAACTGACGGCCTTCACCATCTGCATGTTCACGGAATCGAACCGATCCCGGTTGCCCGCAAACCCGGTTTTCTGCCTGATGCTGATATGACAGTACAGGAGACGGCGCAACTGTTCCTGCAAACGTTTCGATGACTGTCCTCCACGGGGTATGCCGAGCTCTTCGGACAACTGGTACATGCTGGGAATCGTGATGGTGTGCTGCGACGGGTCAACGGTCGGGGTTTTCCTTGTTCCCGCAGAGCGAATCTGCTTTGCCATCCACGCCATCAACAGTCGAGGGTATTTCCCGTAGGGAAGTCCCTTGACTGGTGAGGCTATCGATACCGGCTTCGAGGATGTATTCGACGGTACTGTTGTCTTTGCTGACGAAGTCGGTGCCTTCCGCCGGGGAGTGGCGGGGAAAAGGTGCTGGTGAGGATGCTGTGCCCGTACCAGATTTCCTTACTGTCCGGCAAACGGTTTTCGATGTCTGAGATCGTGGCTACCCGGTCGAGCACGAGGTCGGTTGAATGGGTAGCTGGTTTCGTGTTGTCCGGACTGTTGTTGGTCATGGTTCTCTATGGTAGCGGCAATCAGCGGAATACGAAAAAACGATGTTTGGTGGCGCTTGTCCGGGTTTTCCCCGGTGCGACACGCCGTATATCAAACATATTTTTTTGTTATTAACCGTTGATATTTCAACATTATGGCTTGTTTATAGGGTTTCTCTTTTTGACAGCATTAAAATACTTGTTATACTGAATGTGTCCACATAGAAATGAAAGAGGTTCAAGGATCCATCAAATCGGATCATTTCTTCGACTTCTCTCAAGACTGCAATCCGACAAAAGCGGATCATCCGGAGCAAGACCGGGGCAGTCGCGAAGCATCCTGCGTAGGAAGCCAACCACTACACCACGCACGTGATGCGGACGCTTGAAAACCGAAGAGAGACACCAAAAACATTCGTGTCCAAGGCAACTCTAGCCCGCATGGGCGTGAGGACAAGACCTTGGATCATACGCCACCCTTGCAAGGTGGCAGCAGTAAAGACATGGGCTGAACGGCTGAAGTTCACGCCGTTCAACCCATATCACCTGTTCAGTTCGGCCGGTTCTGGTTTCGGATGTACCGCGACTACAATGCGGCCCTGAACATTCTCGACGCGGCAGGGCTTGCCGAGTCGTTAAACGCGCATGGAGACGGTATAAGACTGCTCTTGGCTTCGGCCAAGCGCAGCAGCCGTCAGGGAAGTGCGAACCCTACAGGCGGAACGCTTGCGCGTTCCGCGCTGGGAATCCCGGTGCTAAAGCACCGGGAGGAAGTCAATGGGGCTGACAGGCTTTCGATAGCCTGCCGGAAACCATTTGCTACGTGCCGGAGGCCGCAAGGACAACCGTCATCAACCTTGCCACAAGAATAGACGCCAACACCGTTTTTTCTTCCCGTTTCACCCTCGTAGCGTGAAACCCGACTTTGATCCATTGCCGATTAACGGGTCAAAGCCGGAAAACTTTGAATCGGACTGGTCGGACAGTCGGACGATGGATTCGCCCGACCAGTACATGAACATCGTCTACAAGCCGTGCGGGTTCGCCGAACGCACCCGTCCGCGGATGATCTTCCCCCACGCAAGTGGGGATAAACCTACGCACGTGACAGCAAGCAAAGGCTGACAGCAGGCTAGACCCGAGTTCGATTCTCGCAGCTCCACGACCCTGATCCATCTCCCATGAGCTTGTGCAGACTCACGGTCTGCGGGTACAGATGAATCAGGCACGGTATGCATCGCACCGTGACGGGCAGAAGCGATGCACCGGTGGTGTGGCCCAGCGGCGACGGCAGCAGACTGTAAATCTGCGACAAGGAAACACCGGAGGTTCGAGTCCTCCCGCCACCACTATCCGCCTGGTTGCAAACAGGCGGATTAACAGGTAGCGGCGCCTTCAAGGCCGTGCTGTGGTTTTCGTTTGTACACAGTATCTAAACAACAAACGGATTTTATCCGCTGTCAGGCCAGTCTCATTAGTCTGACAGCGAACGGTAAAAGCCGGAATGATACGCGCCATGAGACGACGCGTTCCGGCCGGCTTCGTAGCTCAAACGGCGGAGCATGCATGGTTGGTGGTTCGAATCCACCCGGAGCCACGTTTTTGACAGGTCTTACAACCGGAGAGTCGAGGACTGTGAAGAAAAACTGGAAGAGCGTGCAAATCCTAGGTCGCACGCTTGGAAGGGGAGGTTTCGCAGGAGGTTAGGAAAACCGGTGGAGACAGTCTAAACACGCGAAAGAATCAAGATGAAAGCATCGTGGTACTGGCTTAAGACGGTGCCAGAATCTGAGGAAATCGCGTTTAATAGGGCACGTACGTAGCTGGTAAGCCACGGAGTCCTGTCAAAAATATCGGATTGTGGCGCAGTTTGGTAGCGCACGTGCTTTGGGAGCATGGGGTCGCAGGTTCGAATCCTGTCAATCCGACTCGGAGACCAGCCATCCCTCTTTCGGCTGGCGGACTATACGTCACCGCCGTGCGACGTATCCGAAAAAAGCACGGCAATGCGGATGTGGTGCAGTGGCAGCACGCCTGCTTCCCAAGCAGGAGACCGCGGGTTCGAACCCCGTCATCCGCTCTATCCGGAGAAAACCAAAACAATGGATCTAATCCAATAATGGGGCTCGTAACCGTCTTTCCATGGGACGTTTCCGGAGAAACATGGACGAACAGCCTCGGCATGGGCGCACATCGTCAAGGAAGAAAACATGCCAGTCGCCTCGGTAGCTCAGAGGAAGAGCAGGTGCCTTTTAAGCACTGGTCCGGATATCGTAATTCCGTCGGGGCACGATGCACGGTAAATGGCCGTGCGTAAGCGCATCAATCTATTATCGGATAGGCTGCGGCGAGTTCCTTCCTGCCGCGCGCGAAAAGGATGGAAACACACCAGTACGACAAGCCTGGGAAGGGTTTATGGCCCGAGCTCCAAAGATGGCTTGCCGTGCTCGCCTCTGTAGCTTAAATGGTAGAGCAACGGTCTGAAGCACCGTGGACGCTGGTTCGAATCCAGACGGAGGCACGAAACAATCCATCCGATCAATGGACTGCTTTCAGGGAGTGATCGAACAATCGCATCGGAAACGAGGCGATAAGATGAGCCGGGCCCGGCAGGGTGGTTTGCGACCGAACCGGCGGCACGTCCAGAGGGGATCTGACATGATCTCGTTTGTCCTCGACGTTGCTGGTAAAAACCCAATCCAGTCTCCCGATTCCCCTCCATCTGTCATTCAGGACGGAGGGGGAGGGCGCTCTTTTTGCAGCTATGGTCTCCGGAGCGACATCAATGAGGACCATGCCGAACACGGCCCGGCACAGGCGTACGTCGTTAAAGGAACGAAATGTGCCATCGCCCTCGTAGCTCAATCGGATTCAGAGCGTTGGTCTACGGAACCAGAGGTTGCGGGCTTGAACCCCGCCGAGGGCACTCGGAACAGGAGCTACTCCGCTACTTATCTTCGGCTTCCTGCTCCTCATGCGTCGGTAGCTTAACGGCAGAGTCACGGTCTCCAAAACCGTGGGATGCTGGGTCGAGACCAGCCCGACGCGCGAAGACGGTATTGCTTGGCTCCTTTCTCACTCACGGATTCAGTCAAGTCAAGCGATACCGTCCCAATGGTTCTGGGCGGCTTTTCGAAATTTTCCTTATTTCCTTTCGGAGCCGTCCAGTATCAATGCCCCGTTGGCGGAACTGGTAGACGCGCTCGGCTCAAACCCGAGTTCCCTACGGAGTGAGGGTTCGATTCCCTCATGGGGCACGAGCCGTGAATAACATGTTCTCAGTAGCCGGGCATGATATTCACGGCATTTCAGCTTCCAGCTCGTATCCGGTTTTCTTTTTCCTCTTCTATTCATTGGCCGGACACGGTAGCGGGACACCGTTTCTAGGGATTGTCGGCCGGAAGAAAACAATCCCCTCACATTCTTCCCCCATGACCGGCATTCCATTCTTCCCTCTCTCTTTCGGGATGCTCAGGTTGATGTCAGCCACGAAGGTCGACCGTGGTGAGGGAAAGCCGGCCAAGTTTCCGTAGCCCAACCGGCAGAGGCACGCCCCTAAACGGCGTTCAGCGCAGGTTCGAAGCCTGCCGGGAACACGATGCATGGCACAAGGCCATGTGTAAGCGCAACATCGCAAATATGGTGGTATCCGCAGACCACGCGCGAAAAGAAGGCGGAAAACTTGGATGCCTAAGTAACAACAATATTCCAAAAAAACGAATTATTCCTTTGGAAAAGGGTTGTCGCTTTTCTTGAACCGAAGTAGGCATCCACCTTGCTCCTGTAGCTCAGTGGATCAGAGCAGAAGAGTTCTAACCTTATGGTCGTGGGTTCGAATCCCACCGGGAGCACGAGATCCATACGAATACGTCAACCAGTTTGTTCCTTCGTGTGGATCAGTGGAGTAGTGGCAGAGCGGTCGAATGCGACTGTCCCGAAAGCAGCAGGGGCGCAAGCCCCCGGAGGTTCGAATCCTCCTACTCCGCGAACCCCGCATGAAAATCGTTCCCATGAGGGGGATTCATCGAGGCCTTAGCCGGTGTGCCCTGAATCGCAAACACTGGCATGGATGGTGGGCCGTGCGGCAAAGGCGCAGTCCTGCTAAGACTGTTGGGGCGGAAGTCCCTGGCGAGTTCGACTCTCGCACCATCCGCTAGCCGATCTGCAGTGATAGGCCACGGATAGGGCCTGGAATCCAGTCAGCAAAAACGGGTTGGATCGGCATGGCGGAACGCAGTCGGGCATACGTGTCCGATGCGTTCGCGCACATTCCTCCTTGGTGTAACGGCAGCACACGGGTCTTTGGAACCTTTGGTCCTGGTTCGAATCCAGGAGGAGGAGCTTGGCGGCAGCACGTCGAATTGATTTTCCCTCTACACTCGATTCGATGTTTGTTGTACCGGACATACAGGGTCAGGCGTCACCCAAGCCGCGAAACGACGCCACGCCCTTGTAGCTCAGTGGATAGAGCGTCCGCCTCCGGAGCGGAAGGCCACGAGTCCGATTCTCGTTGAGGGCACGCACGAAAACTCCGTCAACCATAATGAGCGGATTCTCTCTTCTCTTCTCTCTCACGCCGTCGCGCCTCGTACGGTTCGTGCATTACGAGGCAACGCCCTTGTAGCTCAACGGATAGAGCGCCGGTTTCCTAAACAGGGCGCAGTCGGTCCGACTCCGGCCTTGGGCACTTTGCATTGCTAGCTCAGTCGGTTAGAGCACCCTGCTCATAACGGGAAGGTCGTTGGTTCGATTCCAGCGCAATGCACGAGTGCCATATCTTTGATGGTTCCGGCACCCTAAAAAAATAGAACCATTAGACGGTTAAGGGGGGCCGGACGCTGACCCGGCGAATGGCTCCTACCCACGGTGGCACGGTACCGTGCTGCCGTTCGATGCGCGTCGTCTCAGTTGACCGTCACGGACGAAAGGGGTATCTGCAGAAATGAAAAGCAATTCCACGGATACGGGCAACGGAGTTCCAGCCGATCTCAACCCTGACGAATCACGGCTAGGCGAACGCACGGAGTTCATGACCCGTGCGGGGCGCTGGTGTAATGGCAGCACGCCACCCCCTGTGGGTGGAGATCCGGGTTCGAATCCCGTGGCGTCCGCTAAGGAATCCGCTTCTGATACGGTGTGCGGATTCCTGTTTGCGGTGTTAGCACAATGGTCAGTGCTTCAGTCTTCCAACTGATGATGCGGGTTCGATTCCCGTACACCGCTCGATACGATTCCATGCCCGTTGGGAGTTCCCGGCGGGGCAGTCATGACCATGCGGGTCGTGTCCGATGGTTCACGCCTCCGTTTGTTCGACGGACACGTGAATATCGTCAGCGCCCATCATCCTATGGGTGGATGATGCGAACAGCTCTCTGTCGGAAGGTTGGTGCGAATCCGATAAAGCCTATCCGCCCAGTGCGGGAAAGGTTTCCTGGAACGCGGGCGACCGCGTTTCTTGTCAGCCGACCCACAGGATGTGGGAACGGTCTCGAGGAGCATGGGGGTTCAGCCCCTGTGATCCCTGTCATGCCTCGTGTTGCAGTATGCGCGTCCACCGCAAGCATGAGTGCAGGATTCGGCACGAGTGGTCGAATCCACAGTGGACTGCGCGGGCATATCCCTGCGGATTGCCTGCGCATGCTTCGTAGCCCAACCGGTAGAGGCAATGCGCCAAGGACGCATCCAGTCCGGGTTCGAATCCCGGCGAAAGCACTGGCGGAAACGCGGGCGTCAACGCCGCCCATACGGGTCTTGAACGCTTGCCTGTTTTGGGAACGATGCGTTGCCGGGCCTCGCGCAACCGGGGTCGATGACCAATGCAGCGTCCGCTTCCGCACCTAACTTGCGAATACGATGTCAACGCCGCCACCCGCCCGCTGCCATATTGGGGCGAAGTGGAACGATGGTCAAGGCGCGGACCTTGCACCTCAGTGGTCTGAACAGAACCGCCTTTCCAGCATCGTATCCGCAACATGGCTTCGTCTTCCAACCGGTAGGATGCCCTTTTAGGGTGATGCGGGTTCGGCTCCCGTCGAAGCACGATGGGCCAGTGGCCACATGCGAAACGCTGGGTTCCGAATGGGAGCAGTCTGTGGCCGATGGCATGAACCGGTCGCAGGACAAGCATTCCTTTGCTCGCATGGCCCATCCGCCGTTCCTCATGCCGGAACGGTTTCGCCGTCGTAGCTCAGCTGGTAGAGCAGCGCCCTCGTAAGTGCGCAGGTCACCGGTTCGAATCCGGTCGATGGCCTCTTTCCCACCAAAAACCGACCTGTTTTTCCTCCTTTGTCTGGCTGGTTTTTTTCGGGAAGCCTGCAACCGGACAGGCGTGGAGGATTCCGGTAATGCTGCCGTAGCTCAGCTGGTAGAGCAGCCGCCTTGTAAGCGGCAGGTCGTCGGATCGTAACCGACCGGCAGCTCGAAAACATCAAGGAGGATGAAATGCCCATACCGAAATTGGATGAGCGGGACCAACTTGCGATATTGCAAACCATCACCGGATGTTCCGTCACCCAGAGAATCAAAACAGTCAAACAGCCTCGCGGTGGTTTCCTTAATCCGAACCTGTTCGAAGAAACCGTATTGGATAGTCCTGATGATCTCGCCCCTGTTGAAAACATTCACGCTTCGCTGGTCGGACTGGCTGTCGACTATCTGACCCGTTTCATGACCGGCAGTCCGGTCGATGAGGCTTTCGAGATTTCCTTCAAAGGCGCCAAGCTCGCCAAGCGAACCGATACCGCCCATCAGCTTCTCTCCCGGATAAAAGGCTTGGATGATGATTCCATCATCGCCGCAGCGAAACTCGTAACCTATGACGCCTGCTACCGGAACGGATACTTTGACAGCAACGCCGTCAATTCGGTCAATCCTGATACGGATACCTGCAGCAATATTCGCATCATGGTCAACCGGGCCCTGCATTTCTTCGACCTATACGGTCCTAAAACACAGGACACGATGACGTTCGAGGGCGGATACACGCATACGGTCAACGCCGGAGACGGCGACTTCATGACCGCAGACACACTATGGGATTTCAAAGTTTCCAAAAAGAAGCCGACAAAAGACCATACTTTGCAGCTAATCATGTATTGGCGTATGGGGCTGCATTCCATCCACCCTGAATACAAGAACGTTCGGTATCTCGGAATATTCAATCCGCGTCTGAACACCGTATACAGATATGAGGTCAACCGGCTACCGGAAGAGACGATTGAGTTCGTGGACTACGACATCATCGTCTACCCGCCGGAAATCTGACTCAACAGGAACGGTCTCGCACCGTTCTTCGGGGTTGTAGTTCAGTTGGTAGAGCGTTTCGTTCGCAACGAAAAGGTCACGGGTTCGACTCCCGCCAGCTCCACTTCTTTTTTGGTGTCTTTCTTTGTTTTTTCGCGTGTTCTCATTGTGTTTTTGACTTTTCTCTTTTACTTGTTATACTGAATATGTCCACATAAAAAAATGAAAGAGGAAAACCAATGAACATCGCATACTCCCGTTATCTGCAAAACGCGCTCGAACATAGCACCCTCACCGATGAGGAGAAGCAAGGCGCACACGCCTTCCTGAAATTCCTGTCAACCTACAAGCCCACAGGCTGAACGTCAGGGAACCGGACTTCTACGGTTATGGCGATGCGTTCGGACAATACGGCGTCACCTACTTCGACAAGCAAACCCTCGAAGACTATGGCATCGACCCCGACGAGCTGGACGCATCCAGTTCGACCAGCTCATGACCTGTTGGGCCGAGGAAGCCCACGACATGCTCGGGAGCGACATCTGTGACATCATCCCCGACTCGCTTGACAACGCGATTCAAGCGCTTGGCTTCGACCGTGAAAGCATCGAGGCATGAAATCATGATGAACGTTGAAGACTTCAGGATCATGTTCCGCGCCCATCTGAGCCACGAACTCTGGGACAAGTGGCGCAACGGACAACTCGACGTGTCCATGCGCCGTAACACCCCAGACGGATGCGAATACGAGGAGCTGCCGAAGGAAGCGGCAGATCGGATTCTCGATGGCGGGGAAATCCATTCCTGTGAGGATCTGGCCGACCCGACCGAAATGATTTCGGATCGTTACGCCTGCTCCCTGTACGGCATCACCACGTTCAAGCCCAGCGAATACGCAGTTGACGAAGACTTCCCGAATGAGGTCATCCTGCTAGTCCGTGGCTGGAGCGTAGCCGATTTCATGAGCGACTGGACGAAGCTCAACGCAGTCGATGAGTAGAAGACAGGGAACAGAATGTACGAGATTAAAAGCATCAAAGATGGAACCTACGGCGCATACGAGTATTCGACACCAGTACCCGCAGACTACAGCTTCAAACAGATGCTCGCCATGGCACGTGACATCGCCAATGCGAACGGATATGAGGCAAGCATCTACGACGACGAAAACGAGATGATCATCACCATCGCACCCGAACAATACAGCATGGGAGTCGCAGCATGAGCAACAGGAAACTCGTCAGCGTACAGGAAATCACCAACATCGAACCCATCGAAGGGGCCGATCGCATCGAAGTCGCCCGCATATTGGGGTGGCGTGTGGTCGTCGGCAAGGACATGCATCTGAAGCCGGGGGACAGGGTCGCCTATTTCGAGACGGACAGTCTCCTGCCAGCCTACGATCCGCGTTACAAGGCGTTCCAGGCTCGCGGTCAGAAGACCATGATCGTCGGTTCCATGGAAATCACCGGCCATGTGCTGCGCACCATGAAACTGCGCGGAGTGTATTCGCAGGGCCTCATCATGCGTTTGGATGAACTCGGATTCCGGTATACGCC
>ENA-OQIR01000165-OQIR01000165.1-human-gut-metagenome-genome-assembly--contig:-NODE-165-length-30445-cov-2.230028_pt1 | contig 30445 bp, 40 predicted proteins | sample MGYA00242580_ERZ504745 | MGnify/ENA primary metagenome ERZ504745 (study PRJEB26092, sample SAMD00036214) | human gut metagenome | host: Homo sapiens | study: EMG produced TPA metagenomics assembly of...
CTTCACCCAGCCGGTAAAGGCGTGTTGCTTTTTTGCTGTTCACCGAACGAATGGTGCGTATTTGTGGTAGGGATTCCATTCCACCACATAGCCGAGTTTCTTCATCACATAGCGAAAAGCTTTCTCATTGGTGCTCATTGTTAGTGCCTTTTCGATCGCTTCCCGCATCAGGTTATACCGTGTCGGTTCGCCGTTTTTCTCGGCAAAATACAGCTTGCGTGGGGTTTTTCCTTTTGGGTTTTGAATGACTGTCAGTCCGTGCTCCCGACAAAGCGCATCGGATAAACTGCGTAGTTTCCAGTACGCTCCCTCGTTGCAGTTAAACTTCTTTCCGTTCCAAAGATTCACTGCATTGACTACCAGATGATTATGATAGGTGCCGGTATTAAAGTGGGTGGCGATCAACACCTGATGCTGATCGCCCCACATCTTTCTGGCAAGCTCCACGCCTAACTGATGCGCAAGCTGCGGTGAAACCTTACCAGTTAAAGCTCTGATAAGCGTGATACGCCACATTCCCGGTAGTTTTATCAAAGCGTTCCTGAACGGAAATCATCTCCTGAAACGCTGTCTCAGCGGTGCAATTAACGCCTGTTACATAGATTGTTTTCTCGTTTCCCATCACCGTTTTTTCTTGATTTCCAATATAGTGCAGTGCCTTTTTTATATCGGAAAATTCCGTCTTCTCGGGGTTGGCAGCGTATTGAATCACACGGCTGATGCTGTCGGTAACCGCCCATATTTTTGTTACTGCCACGGCGTTTCACGCTGACTTTCTTTCACTTCCAGCTCGTGATAAGCCTGCAAAAAATTTTGAATCACGCCATTAAAATACCGGTCAATTGTTTCATCGGGCAGCGTCTTCCAGGAGTCACGAAGCCGTGTTAATTCCCGATATGCTTCATAAAAACTCGGCGGTGAAATCGCCTGAACCTCCTTGCCGAGTCCCAGCTTTCGAAGATAAGCAGAGAGTGAAATGCCGCACTTTTTGGCGGCGCTTTCCATTCTTCTTTTCTCACCTTCGGTCACTCGAATGTTGATTGCTACCGTTCTTGTTCTCATAAAATCATTCCTTTTTTTGGGGGTTACAGGGGTGAAAACCCCTTTCGGCAATGCCGCCGGTTTTGTGGGGCTTTCGGGCAACACAAAACCTATGCTCGCTATACGTTTCTATTGGCATTACCTGTCATGCCACTTATCCATTCCCGTTATTTTTGAGTTCTGCTCCCAACACGGCAAGCAGCTTTTCGGCTTCTTCGTATTTCAGTGAAATACCTTTGCTCGGCTCTCCGTTTTGCCAGCGGCGGATATCAATCATTGGATCAAAAACGCCCCATTTTACCAGGTTGACCTCTTTGGTAACGCTGCCCTCTTTTCCTCCAATCACTGCAATTCGTTTTACAAGCTCATAATTCTTTGACATTTGATTTTCCTCTCTTTCGTTTGTTGTTTATGACGGCTGTGACGGTTGTGACAGCTTTTTCTATATAGAGCGTTCACCGTCATTTGCGTCATCGCTGTCACAGAAACGAAGCCTGATCAATCGGTTCGCCCCTGTGCGTTTGGTTCTGTACTGTATGTGCCGTGGCTCTAACACCTCAGCCGAAAAACGGGCAAGGAGCTTTGTTACCACATTGGAAGTGATTTCCGATTCTTTCATTTCGGCAAGTAGGTCTGTCGCCGTACCTTGCAAGATTTTGTGCAGTGATAAACTCTGCCAACCGAAACAGGAAATCAGGGATTTCCTCACGACGGATATTGTCCATATCCTTTCGTCCACAAGCTCCCACCAGATGCGAGCCTTTGTTAAACTTCAAGGTCAGCTCCTGATATGCAATGTCACGACCTGTCGCAAGCAGCGTACCGGTTTCACTGGAACGGCTACGCTTTAAAATAAAGCTTGTATCCGCTGCACCAGTAATCCCCGTGGAGCCGGTCACTTCGTTAAATGGATCGTTTGCATCTCTCAGCTTGCGAACATGATGAACAACAACCACCGCTATTCCGTACTGATCGGAAATACCTTTTAGTGCGGATATATCGTCATAGTCACCCGCATACATTCCGTTTTTCCCGCTTATGCTTTTGGATTCCCGTACCTTTTGAAAGGTGTCGATAATCACAAGCTTTGTCATCGGATAATCGGCGAGATACTGCTCGATCTGCTGTTCCAGACCACATCCGATCTGATAGCTCGTTGTGGCAATTCGCAATTCGGGTGGCGCTTCGTCGGTCAATTGATACAGCCTGCTTTGAATGCGGGCGTAGGTATCTTCCAAACAGAGATACAGCACATCACACTTGTGAGTCTTAAACTCCCATATGTGATTTCCTCTTGCAACCTGGATACCAAGCCACAACACAAGCCAGCTCTTGCCGATTTTGCTGGAGCCTGACAGAACACTAAGTCCCTGCGGGATTAACCCCTCCACCACAAACAAAGTTTTATGAAGCGGTGTTGTCAAAAGCGTGTCCGCATCTATGGTCTTGAGTTTTTCAACTTGCATTTTTCTCCCTTCTTTCTTCCATCACATAGTTAATGACATTCACTTTTGGAATCTTAAAAGCATTGCCGATCTTGACCCCTTGGATATATCCGTCGTTGATCAAGTCATAAGCAAGTTGCCGGCTGATACCCAACATCTGACGAAGCTGGGTAACGGTCACGATGTCCGGGTATTCCGGAAACATCATTTTATAGAGTTCTTTTAACTCTGATTTTTTCATAGCGCTTCCATCCTCCTTTTTATGGCTATGTAAGGCAGATACCGGCGTGAGGATCATCGTGCCATCCGATATCTGCTGCCGTTTCACCCTCCGGATTCCTACAGGCATTCCCGCTTTTCGGCGGGCGCTGTGCAGTCCTAAGTTATAAAAACGCAGGCGCTCCTTTACCTTTTGGTAAGATCTTGACGGTTTATTTCCTTTGGACGGTCATTCTGTTTTAGATAATTAAGTTTTAAGCAATTTATATTTGCAAATTTATTATATCGGTGTATTGACATCCAGGCAACACTTTTGTACAATGTTATTTATAGTGATGTTGATTTTACAAATAATAATGATTTAACATTTTCCAAAATGCAGGTGAGACGATGGATAAAAAATCAGTGCTCCAAATTCTGGATTCACCCAACGACGAAATCCAGGGAAAAACAAAAAATCTCGTCTGGTGTGATGCCGAACAAAAAAGACTTTGTATTGCTGTGCAGGAAACCTATGAATTTGCTGAGGCAGACGCCGCTTCTCGGACATTTCCAAAAGAGAAGCTATCCACGATCTCCATGCTTGCCTGCGGAAAGCACCATTCCTTCCTTGCGCCGCCCGACCAAAATGACAGAGAACTCAAAAACTATTGGAATGCCTGTGGAGTGTTTCCATCCCATTTTGAATGCTTTCCATCCATGCAGATTGTGCCGAACCCCGATCCGGACGCTGATCAATACGAAATTGAAGTGGGAAGATTGATTCCGCTCAGCGGTGGTAACATCGACTTCCCTTTGGGAGAGGGTCTTTTAAACTTCCTCTACACTGACTTTGAGACAGCGTGTGATCCTGAGCAAATCACTTTTGAGCCGGAGGAGAAAATTCGCCCTGTTCCATTTGAATCCGAAGCAGAACAGAAAGTTTTTGATTACCTGTGCCTTGCCGAAACAGTTAAGCATTTTCGCCCTGTGATCCATTCTTCTTTGTACACGATGCTGTTCCCACCGTTTTTGAAAAAGCGCACAAAAAAGAAGCTTTCAGCGTATCTTGCATACCTGAAAGCCCTTCAAACACGGTTGATGGAATTGATTACTTTTGTTTTTGATGAGGAGTATCATCCCTCTATTTTGAAAAAAATGAGCGCCAATCAGCGATATGCGCTTTATTGCAGAGCCAACGATTGCTCCGCCCGGTATGAATACCAGTACATTTTTGATTATCCAGAATTAGAACGAAAAACACTTAGCAAATATTTCAGTGTAGCCCAACTCATTGATGTCGAAGATGAGGAATACGAAAACGACGAACTGCGAGCTTTTTGTGTGAAGCACCACATTCTTTCGGAAGAAATCGATGCGATCACGGAACGCACCTGTGATCCTATGACAAGGTTTCAATGCTCCTCCATAGAAGATATGCTGATGTTTGAATTTTGGGAAATGCTTACAAAGTCCGTGCGACTGCGCAAGTGCAAGCGCTGCGGAAAATACTTCATCATGAAAGGCAATTATGATACAAACTACTGCGACCGTGTAGCGGAGGGCGAAACCCGAAATTGTCAGGAGCTTGCAGCGCAGGAAAACTACAAAAGGAAAATGGCGGACAATGCCGCCATTCCGTTATATCAGAAGTATTATAAACGCTATGCCGCCCGTGTCAAAGTACGACAAATCAAAGAGACGGATTTTAAGAAGTGGAAGTATCAGGCAATGACCAAACGAGACGAGTGTTCCGATGGAAAAATCACGCTGTCCGAGTTTGAAGAATGGCTGGAAAGCAGCTTTCCAAACCGAAAAAAGAAAAATTGAGCAAGAGGCTGCATCAATGGGTGCGGCCTCTTCCTGTGCTTGTGTTTTCGCTAGAGCTATGTTTGCAAGAATAAACTATATATTTTGTCAACTATTCTTCTAATACCAACTAGCAACACCGTAATTATTTTTCTTCCGATTGGTAAGTTGGAATACCCGCTATACTCGAAAGATTTTCATTAGAGCCTTGAATATCGCTTCGACATCATCCTCTATGTTATCTTTTCCTAGAGATATACGGATTGTTCCCTTGGCATATTTGTCTCCAAGGTGGATAGCCTGTAAAACATGTGAAATCTCTGTACTTTTGCTATTACAGGCAGAACCAGTAGAAATACATATTCCAGCCAAATCCAGTCGATGTAAAATGGCCTCGCCATCGAATTCTGGAAATGACAGACTCAAAAGACCAGGAAGTCTGTTTGTTCCGCCGTTCATAGCATATTTGACACCCGAACTATTAAGCATGCCAACGAGCTCGGACGCCAACCCCTCTACATATCTAGTATTTTCTTCAAGAGCGTCACAGTTGTTTTTCAGAGCCACTGCCATCCCAACAATGCCAGCAACGTTTTCTGTCCCCGCACGTAATCCGAATTCTTGTGCACCTCCGTCAGAATAGGGCATTACCTTAAGGCCACTTCGTATATACAGGAACCCGACACCCTTGGGGCCGTTAAATTTATGTGCAGATGCAGATAGCATATCTACGCCAAGGTCGTAAACATCTACCGGTATATGACCAACCGCCTGAACAGCGTCAGTGTGGAAAAGAGAACCGTTTTCATGAGCTACAGCACACAACTCCTTAATCGGCTGAACTGTCCCTATTTCATTGTTTGCAACATCACCGAGGTAAGATAAGTCTGACTAGTGATATATTCCTTTAGAATCTCAGCCGTGATATAGCCATCCCGCGAAGGCCACATATACGCAACGGGATACCCACTCCGTTCAAGCGATTTGCAAGGATGTAGCACCGCGTGATGTTCAAACGCGGACGTGACGGTCGCATGTTTATGCGCATTCAATAAGGCAGAACCTTTTATAGCCCAGTTGTCACTTTCGGTGCCACCCGACGTGAAGAATATTTCTTCGGGTGCTGCTCCGATACAAGAGGCTATCGTTTCCCGCGCATCCTGCAACGCCTTTTTGGGCTTTCGGGCAAATGCATAGAGCTGTGAAGCGTTGCCGTATTCATTTGTAAGAAAAGGCTTCATTGCCTCGAACGCAGCAATATCCATTTGTGTGGTAGCTGCGTTATCAGCGTAAATCAATCTGCTCATATTAATCCCTTACAGATAGTTATACTGTATGTCCGGAATATCTTTTTTCCCCGGAACATTAAATTCCTTCGGGTCTATAATGCAAAGTTGCTTTTTAATAACGCCTCGCATCTCTTTTGCAGGTTCTAAACAATACTTAATGAACTCGTCAGCAGGTATGTCATCCTTGCATGTAGCATTAGGATAAAGTAGCTTAACGAAAGCTGTACAAAGCCTCTTAATAGCTGTGAGGTCTCGCTTATCAGGTTTTGCTGGAACTGCCAAGCATTCATCTACTATTGTAGTGTATGTCAAATCGTCACGGAGAAGATGGAGCACCTCAGCAAAGTATTCTGTGTTGAGTGCCCAACCATTCGCTACAAGGCCCTGATGCATTCTGGGAATCTCCCAGCCAGGGATAAAACCATGGAAGCGGTCAAGTGAGGCAGATTCACTAAAAACGCGGCTTACCTCTTCCATCATGTTTTCATTAACATTGAACCGGCTGGCGTTGATGTTGCCAAGTACAATTACCCCTGCATCGGCAACGACCTGAGCATCAAATCCTTGAACCTCACCGAATTCCATATAATCCTTCAGTGCTGTTTGAATCTGGCTTGGCTTATCAAAGGTCATAGATTGAATCTCATCAAAACCGACAAAGTCAAAACGGGTCAGTAAGCCACCAGTCTTTTTCTGGTTATCATAAATAAGAGAAGCTCTTGAAACTGTTCCGCCTGAAATCAGCCAACCACGCTTACTGATTTTTTGATAAACATAGCTTTTTCCCGTGCCTTTCGGTGCGAGCTCCATCAGATTTAGACGTTTCTCAACAAAAGGAAGAAGTCGGCGAAGAACACACAGTTTTTGCTGTTCGGAATCATATCCATCGGGATTATAGTCGGCAGCGGAGATTAACAAATCAATCCATTCTTCGATGGAAAATGCTCGTCTGGCTTCTTTATAAAATTCTAGGTCTACAGTGTATGGACAAAACGGACTGTACTCAATGAGTTTAATTACACCTTTTCCTTGGCGCGAGGAATAATCTTTGCCCCAAATCAGCTCAACAATACCCCAGTTTTCACTTTCTTTGAGGAGTGTCTCCTTCCATCGGGAGACAACATCATTTGCCACCTCCCCAGATGCTCCGGAACGTGAACCACCAAAATCAGGAAGCTCAAACAAGGTCTTCCCGGACTTAATATCGACATTTACACGGATCTGGCCAGAAAGCGGACAGTTTCTCCGTTCACCATCTCAAATTTGAATTGCTCAAAATCCTCGCGGCTTGGAATATACTGGCGGATATATCTCAGTACGCTGTCGTAGTCAATGCTTCCGTCGTCATCCGAAAACTTCATTACAAGCCAGTCACGCATATATGAAGGCAGGCTCAAATTGGAAAAGAACTCCGTCCTTTCTGGATTTTTCAGCACCACCATATCTGCAAAAATATCGCGTACTTTTTCTTCCAGCATATCGGTTCCGCCTCCCATCACAGGAATAGTGTACATCCCTGTTCCTTAAATTCTTGAATTTTAATTTCAAGGTCATTTTTTGTGCACTCCAAATATTCTGCCAAGCAGTCTATACAGTAAAAATCTTCTGTATCCGTACCAAGCAATTTTTTGCACAAAGCGACCTCGTCTTTTTTTAGAGCTTTTTCGCACTCACAGCATTCTATTTTTCTTCTCATAGGCCCACCCCACCAAAAGGATCATCGTTTTTACTGATGCCTTGAGTCTTTACCTTAAGAGTTACATTGGGAAGAAGACGCCCGTTAGCTATTACTGAGAGGGTAATGTCATCAGTAGTAACACCGTCCAAAATGACAAGCCATGCCCCATCCGCATTCATCGTACAGGTGGCTTCCTTGTTATCATAAGAAACTTCCAGCGTTGATATGGGGCGGCTAAATTGCAGATTTTTTTCTACATGCCCATTTTTCTTTGTAACAAACAGGCCGCCTTTGGGCTTGCATGTTACAGGAGGAAGAGGCTGCTTCCTCTTGATTACTATAACAGACACGAGCCTTTCTTCCGCTGTATTTCCTCCGTGGATTTCCCCAACAACATCATGTTCATCCGTGTTTCCACCAGCTGCATTGCCGCTCACCGAGAAGTGCTGGTAGTTATCCATAACTAGATAGCGCTTGCCATTTGAGGTAGCTAAGACCGTGTGTGGCAAAGCGATGATATCACCAGTATTGTCATCAAGCTCACAAAACCTTCCAAAGCTACGAACTGTTGACTTTTTGGGAGCAGAAATTGGGATGACATTTTCCTGATGAAATGCGAGTGCGGCAAAACGGCTGCTTCCGTGGTCTCCAGTCACAACTACATACTCGTGGTTCTCCAAGAGCTCTTCAACCTTCTTAGCAGCATCAGAAAACACGGAAAGTTGATGAACAATGCAGGAGTAATAGCTTTTGTCATCTGGCATCCCCTTATGAGAGAAGGAATCCAGTCTATCCCACTTAATTGCCATAGAGTCGTGTTCATCCCATTGGTGATTATATTCTGTCTCTGTAGGTAGAAGCGCAGTGGCTAGTTTTACGGATTCTGGAACAATGCCCCGTACTTTTAGCTCATGTAGGAACAAGGTGTATATTCACTTCCAAATCCGTCAATCCAAAATGACACACAGTCTTGCCCTTGCAGCTTATGCATGAGCTTGTACCGAGCGTCGAATCGGTCAAAAGTCATTTGGACTGGATAGTCGCCCGGATATCGATTGATGATTTTGTTCTTACGATACCATGCCATATACTCATCTATGACATCATCACAGCCCATTTCATCCTTCATGTACGATGCCAAAGATGGATAATCACGTTCTAACAAGGTAGTAGCTATCGCGCTCGGTTCAGCACCATCACGAAGCATATTACTGATAACCTTGACAGCATATGTCTTTTCTTCGTGAGTCTGATAAGTAAGGAGCTTCAGTTTTGTCTCGTCCAACGGTAGCTTATCCATGAGCGCAAAATACGAGTCATCAAAGGAATGAAAAGACAAAGCTCGAACAGCAGCCATCCGCTCTTCAATCCAGCGGTCGCTCCTGTTTGAAATGAGCAAAATCTCATCCCGAATCTTCTCCGGAATTTCAGAAACACATGATGCCTTTTTGCAAGCATAACTATAGTACTCATCGGTCGGATATACCCTATACCAGAGCCAAACAAGATTCTTCTGAAAATCGTTTAGAGTTCCCCATCTTGCCGCAACAGAAACAAAGTCAAACTCATTTACATTCAATGCATCGAGTACGACTTTATCAAACGATGCCGTCTTTGCCGCATAATGTGAGGTACAATTAACAACGCGACTCCAGAAGTCATTGCTTTGCCATTTTTCAATTAGTAGATTGCCGTCCGCCAAAATGTCCGCAAGATAGCTGAATGGACTATCAATGGGCTTAATATTTACTGTACCATAAGCTGTTTCGACATTCCCGTACTGCATGGTCACGACTGAACAGGGTACATTTCTTCTAAGAATTATCTGCCAGTCCCGGAACCATGAGGTCAAATTATCTGCATCCGGGTTAATGGCATCCTTGAATTTGGGGGAATATACAGATACAGTATAGTTTTCAAGCGATGGCGCAGAATCGAGCGTCCAGACATAATCTTCTTGGCGCTCATCAATTGCTCCGATAATCCGGTCAAAGATATCTCTACAATTGAAGACGGGAATGATGACTCTGGTCTTGGACGCTTCCGGTTGCTGCGTTTCCCAAAATGCTCTGAACTGGCAACGGTCAGGATTTAATTCACGTTTCGTACACAAACGTAGGTATTCACCAACAGAGAGTAGCAAAACCTGCTGTCCCTCGCGTTCCTTCAACTTGTTCTTAATCTGGTCAAATTGAGGGACAGTATCTGACGCACGGCAAAAATCGGCCACATTTATCGTGACATCGCAGATACCCTTCAGCTGATGCTCAAGCGCAGAATAGTCGTCAAGGTTCTCGACGAAAATAATCCGTGCAGGGTACCGGGAACCGAAGCCACGTTCCTGGCTGAGCTTTTCCTTGATTTCAGCAATTGTCACGATTTAGCCTCCTCACTTAATAAACAGCGTATAAAGGTCGGGATTCTCGTCGAGGAGCTGTACGACCTTGTCACGCAGCTGTACCTCCGGCATTGACTTTACTTTCCTCTTTGCTTCTCCACAGAATTTATCACGCAGGAAAGCATCAACGATCTTTCGAATTTCTCCTACCTTATTGGTCCAGGAATAAACATCAGCGGTTAACTTCGTGTTAGTTTTCAGTCGAGAAACCAAAACCTGCCCAGATGATTCAAAAGCGCTACGATAGCTTTCGCCAATCTGGGAGATAAAGCAACTGGCGATAAATGCTTTGTCCTTCAGAGCACTGACAGTGTGTGTCTCAAAAAACTGCGTAGCATTATGGAGAGCAGTATTGTCCGCAATTTTCTCGTCTTGCACAGTCTTTAGCACTATAATGTGAGGAAGGACTTCATCGCTGACAACCCACTGGATGGGTACGGCATAGTTTGCGCACCAAAGGGTAATGGAGTCAAAGCCACTCTGCTCTTTCCAAAGTTCCTGAATACGGACTTTGTTTCTGTTATAGGCAACCTTGTTGAGCTGCGCGTCGATTCGGGCATCAAAATCTGCAGCCGGAGAATTGTAGTTTACAGTTCTCAGAGATTTGTAGATGCCGTCTAGCTCCTCGTCCGTGCAGTTGTGCCCATGGGATTCCATATACCGTTGCAGAAGCGGTTTCGAAGATGAAACAAAGCCCACACTTTCTGTGCATCCGATTTCAAAAGCTCTGCATAGCTTTCTCTATCTGCAAGTTCAATTTTCGACCACTGCGTAGTAGAAATAATCCTCAGCGCTTGTAGCGCAGGTGTCCAACTGAAGCCGAGTTTCTCAATGACGGTTCCAGGAACTTTCATGTGGTCGAACATATTTGCAATATCGTCGCTGAGAAGCTTGATGCTCTTTCGCTTCACGGTCAGTGCATCGTTCAAAATGGCAACAACCCGGTACTCTATGCAAAGCTCGGAAAGTTTTTCCTCTACCTGGCCTCCGTCCATGTGGAAACCTGCCCCTGCATCATTTGATGAATAGCATCAAACAAGTCATGACTTGTAAGGCCAATGGTCCTTTGTAGTTTCTGAAGTTCATTGCATTTCTGAGAAATGAACGAACTGAACACGTCATAAACTGTATTCTGGTCAAAGTAAAGGCTTGCAAGCGCCTTTCGAACAGTCCCATGGCCAGTGAACTTTACGGTGATGTTTCCCATTACCTGCTCTTGGTCACCGTTCTCAGACAGAAAATCGCAGAACAGGTCAATTATCTCATCTGCCGTTTGCTTTGCAGCTGTGCCGCCAAATTTCTCTTCTGGAGCGTATTTCAGAACCCAGAATGGAGCGCCAGCCTTCTCTGTACACTGTTTGGACATGTACTTACGAGCTTCGGTTTCATTGACCGCTTCGCTGTCCTGAAGCTGAAAGACCTTCTGCACATAGGGTTTGAATTTCTGCCACACTTCGGAGCCAGGAGAAAGATAATTGTTGATAACTTCCTCTTTGCAGAGGCTGGTAATCATCGTGGCTAGTGTTTGGTCAGTCAGCGGCCACGGATTGTTATCTCCTTTGTTCCAGCTAAATTCACTGTTGACATAGTAACGCAGCAAGAAACCGAGAATGTATCCGCAGGCCATGCAATTATAGTAGCCATAAGGCGCGTCCTGAAGTTCCTGCCAAAGAGCATCCAATTTAATCTGCGTTCCTTGCGAGAAACGCTGTAAAATGAAGCTCGCAATCTTGGCAACTGCGGCTGCGCCGTCGTTTCCTTTGCTTTGCGCGAGTGCTTCAAGACCCTCAACATCCCACACGCCAGCCTGCTTCAAACCATTTACAATATTGCCGACCTGAGTATTAGGAGATGTTTTTTGCACACCAGCCAAGGCAGTGCTCTGCTGAATCTTTTTGAATGCAGTATTCGTCGAAACGATAAGTTCGGGAGCTGCGGTGAAAATGGAACCGAAGATTATATCCTTCTCCAGTTTTGTGGCAAAGTAAGAGGTGCCATATTCAGACGGATATACTTTATCTCCGCAAACAACCATAAGCTGGTCATCCATTGCAGGAGCAGACCACTCCTCAATAATGCTGCTTGCCTCATCCGAATACCGTTCTGAATCACCGCTTTTACCTTCTCGCCAGCAAGCTCAGAATGTGTCATAGCATTATACCACCTATCCAGATGGTCTTCGGTCAGCGGCGACTTCAGAAGGTAAATAGCCATGCGACCTGTTTCGTCCTGCGCGGCGAGAACCTTTACCTTTTCTTGCATCGCTGCAAACTGGCTGGATTCGGAAATCGCTATAACAAGAACTCCAAACTTATACGGGCACTTTTTCAGTTCCGTTTGAACCTCTCCAAAACGAGCATTCATTGACGTTGTTCCAGAATCACAGGCCGCGATAAACATTCTACATAAGATGCGCTTGTCTTGTCCCAGATTTGCTTCCATGGACTTTGCAAAACACCCGTTTTTCTTGAATAATTCGTAGCGGGTATACTTCTTGACGAGCATCTCTTTGCGGACATTGAATACGTCTGCGTTTCCGGTGTAGGGAATCTGTAGACGCATATCTCCGTTGGTCATAGCATCAAGCCGGAGCACACCGATCTGCTCAAGGTCGGAGAGGTACATTTCCACATCTTCCTTGGTCAGTTGACCAGCAAAGCATTTATACAAGGTGCTTCTGGTAGCAGAAACCTTGCGCTGTGTGGCCTGACTATAAAGATTGCTGACAGTTCCAGAGGACATGACCGCAATCAACAGCATGGCCGCTTTGAACACATGCATGTGATAATCGTCTGCAATGTATTCGCGCTTCGCCATAAAATGCTGATATGCGCTCTTGGCCTCTGCTGAAAAACTACGAACGTCGCTCTCTCTGGTAAAGAAATAGTCCCACAGGAAATCTGGGGTCAGCCACCGCCAGTCATCCGGGCCATAATTATTGATGTAATAGATAAAGCCGACATTCTCTTCGGACTCTTTCGTGTCCTTCATAAAGCGGAAGAGTGTACGTTGCGAAGCTCCAAAGTTCTGGGCAACAATTGCAAGGAGCGAAAGCGTCATCGGATGCAGCGGGCAAAGCTGACGGAGGCGTTCCTTCTTGCTGCTCATGTCAAGGTTATCGAAATCGGCGATGTTTTTGCTGATGGATTTCATCAGCTTATCTTTTTCCGCATTCCACTGCTCCTCCATTCCCGCACGGGTAAGGATGGAGCTGCCAATCAACTCATAGGCCGCACTTTCGCTCACGTGAAAGTCAAGAGAATGATAGCGGTGGACAATCTGCTCGTAGACTTCTTCTCCAATCTGACTGACCCAGCTAGGTGCTCTGTGGACAATCAGGAACATGAAGAAGGGCTGCTCCTTGCAAAACTCTGAGAGAGGCTGAAGAACATCATCGGTCGGATTGTTACGGAGATATGAGGTGAATTCGTCCCAGATAAAGACGATACCGGTATCCTGCAGATTGTTCCCTTCGATGACATCGGCGACCCAATCTTTAAACATCTGAAGGGAGGTGAAGAAACCCCAGCTTATCTCGATAGATACGGGCGACAATATTTGCTGCTTTCAGGTCCCCTGCGTTCACTTCCTCACGGAAATCATCGACAGAGCCATACTCTTCATATAGAGCATACGCCTGGTTCGTGAAGAGTTCGTCCCAATTGATGGAGGAATCGTTGACAGCGTCTTGTGCAGCAGCAACCAGGGACTTTTTACCGTAGTAAGCGGATGCGCCAAATTTCTCCTTGAGTTTTTCACGGATGGCGTCCTCCATTGTCATCATGAGCTGTATGCCGCTCTTAATGTCGTTAGCCTGACTCTTCCAGATAACAAGGAACTCTCCCTTTTCCCGAATGGAAAGGAATCTCTCTCTGTACGGAATCAGCATCTGGTTCGAGAGGAACTTCGGATAGAATCGACGTTATCCTCAAACAGATGCTTGAGAACGATTGCAGCATAGCTCTTGCCGGTGCCATATGCACCGTGAATCCAAAAAGAGCGACGCTTGTCCTCATCTTCATATTTCATGGAGTCACAGATTTTCTCAATGGCTCCCTTCATATCTTCATGGACAATGTACTCCTGCCACATATCAGGATGACGGGATTCAGAATCAATATCCACCACCGATTCGTAGTGTGGACTCAGCTCAATGTAGGAATTATACTTAGCCATGATTCCTCCTCCTTACTTTGCGATTAAATTCAGAATATCAAGAGACTTGTATTCGGGAAAAAGCTGGACATTGTCCAAATCCGCGACAAAGGTCGTGCGGATGTACTTTTCGAACTGAAGGGAAATATCTTGCAGGATATCCTTGAAACGGTCAGGATTGATTCCAAAGATCGACACCGGGTCTACGCCTTTTGCCTCAGCGTTTCCTCCCGCTGCAGCCATCTGTCCAAGCGTAAAGGTATATCTGCCCGTTGCTTCTGCCCACATATACAACGCATAGAGAATAGCAACCGCATCCGGAGTATTCCATCCTTGCTTTGAAAACTTATAGCTGTTTCCACTTGGAATCGGGATGCCCTGCTTCAAAACCGTGCCGATGGGACTATGCCGGAAGGTTTCAAGTAGAGCGGTTACCGCGTTGTCTCGAGTGGACTTTGAATAATCATCTCCAAGAAGGAAAATCAAATCATTCTTCTCATAAATTTCTCCCGCAGGAGCATTCAGCATATACCATTTTGAAATGATTGAATTATAAGCAAGGTTTGTCCAGATGACAGCCCATGTCAAAGGGTTCCCGGCTCCAAGAGCTGGACTTTGTTAAAGAGCTGTGTCGGAACGCCGGATTTATCTCCTTTTCCTGTAGCCGTCAGCAAGCCTCCTTCTCTGAGCCATACTTTCAAGGCGTCATACTGACGAGTTCCAAGTTTATCCATAGTAAAGAACTTTTCTTTGTGCTCAAAAAACTGCTCCAGCCACGGTCTCCTAAATCCAAACGTCTGATATCTATTCATTCCCTTTAAATCCATACCGTTTCCCCTCCAGTAATGGAAAGAGACTTTGCCACCAAGCAGCCCTTTCCATTCGTAAATTCAATGCAGTTGTAGCAGTGAATACATTTTTCTTCTCTAATATAAATTCTATTGCCATCGGTAATAGTAAACGCATTTACCGGACACTCCACCTCACATGCCTTACAGCCAAAGCAATAAGCCGTTTTGTTCGCAACTCCTCGCAAGTGGCTAAGCATGAACCTATCCATTTTAGAATATGGCCAATAGGTAACAGACTCTTTTTCTATTACAAATTGAACCTGTTGTTTGTTTATTAGTTGAGTATAAACATCTCCTTCGCGATACACTATTGGGCCGAGAATGGCACACACATCGAGCCAATTTTGAGTCTTTCGTGTAAAGCCAAAAGTTATCTTGTCGTTGTAGATTTTTTCGACCACTCGGTTTCCGCCATTTTGCAAACCTCGACCACCCATTCGTGTACGCCAACCATTTTGCTCAATATACTTTATCCTTTGAGATGGCTGAATTCCAACATCTTCTGTATACTTTTCAACATAATGGAGCAAGGTTGAAATCTCATCAGGGTACAGATGATTACTTATACTGTCTCTCCAACCAGATGAAAGCGGACAAATTGTGCATCCAACACGATTGAACCCCATACGGTAAGCGTTATTGAGTAAGATGCTGTAATGCAATAAGTATAGAAATAATTCCGCTGAATTCCATTTCAGTATTGGGCTGCAATTAATCTGATTTATGTTCTTGCCACCAACGCTGATCTCATCTCTATCTGCCCGTACAGCGCTTTCTTCGGAACGCACGCCATCAAAGACAACTGCTTTAACATTATAATTCCCGGTAATTTCTCGTAGCAGTAGTATTGTTGGTACGGACTTGTGCACTGCACAGCACCATCTCATTCTTCTCCCCGGGGGGCCAAATTCCTCCCAGCTATCTGCCGGATGAAGGTGGCTCTTTGCCTCATAAAACTTAAGTGACGGCCAGTGCTCTTTCGCCTTTTCAACAGACTGAATTGTGGTAGATAGCTCCATTCCTGTATTGCTAAACACCACTAAGAATTCATCCGGGGATAGTGTACGACTGACAAGGTCGATGAGCACCAAAGAGTCCTTTCCACCACTAAACGCAACTACAAAAGCCATTCCTTGCTTTTTGTACTTATCATGGGTCTTTCTAATGAAATCCATGGATGTCTTTTCAAGGCCAAGCATCAAACGTTCATTTTCTTTCCAGAGTGCATCGATATCAATCGGTTCCAGATTCAGACCTTTAGTATATATTTTTATGGTCGGTTTCGTATAAAATCCACCGCCCGTAGCCTCTGCGACACAAGTACCATTAAGGATATAACGGCGAATCCCTCAGCCCACAGTAAAGGGCGTCTGTGTCCGGGTATGTCCAATGTTCGTTAAAGCCGAAATAATCCAGCTCCTCTTTGAACACAGGACGAATCTCTTTTTCAATTTTGCTGTTAACTGACAGACGGTAAATACCGTTTTGACCCGTCCACTCATATCCGTACATAGATTGGCCTCTATTCTAAATATGGCGCGTTTACTTATTCCCGCGCACATATACTGTTTTATTTTCATTCGACCACGCAAACCGATAGTCGTTCAACGCCTTCGGCAGCGCATAAATCATTTCACCGTTTTCCAGCATTCCTGCATCCCGCAGCTCAAGCCGCAAGTCCTCACCGGGCATACGCATCGGCAAAGTGTGATGTTCTTCCATAAAAAGTGTGACCACGTCTGGGAAGGTCTGGAGCGGTGAGTCAACCGGGACAAAGGCAGCCGCAAGTGTATCATGCGTCTGATTCAAATCCGGAGAGATAGATTTAAATCCGATGGCAGGATACTTATCCAGCACTTCTTGTAATAAAAGGTGCGTCCAATCCAAACCGTGCGGCAGCGACGGCAATGTTGTCAACCATGCAGCGTTAATATCTCTCGGTATGACATATGCCACGTTTGCCTTTCGGAAAAGGTCATCCAGCCGGTCGTGCATCCGAAGACACCAAGCATCATCGATTCCCAACGACTCGCTAAGAAGATAGCGGTCTGAATCGTAAATGAGGAAGGTATTGGATGAACCGAGCTGTAGGAGCTGACCAATGCCGCCGTAGGTGAGCATGGTCTTCTGCAAATAGTCCTTAGCATCGGAGGCATACAAAAGGCCGCCATTGCTTCTGGCAAGGTGAATCATCAGGCCCCGCAGAGTCATAGGGTAGTCCGGTTCCTTCTCGAAAATATGCGGCGTAGAGAATTTGTATGGCGCCCCGGCCACGGCCTTTTTCTCAAAAAGGAATCGTGCAATGGCGTACACCGCATCAATGTTTTCACAGTCGTTGTCATTCAGAAACATCGACAGCTCTTGGGAGGCAGCCCCGAATAGAAGCTGGTTATTGCTATAACCTCCAAATTGAGCAAAATGTGTCCGCAGAATCCGCCCCAACGCTTCTTCAGCCTCATCTAGGTCAACAAAGCTATCAACATGAACATATCGGTTACCAGGCATAGCAATAATGTTCATGCTACCGTCCAAGGCAGAAGCAGTGGACGAAACCGCCGCATCGGACTGAACAGCCTTTATCAGCTCTTTTGCTGTTGCACCTTGTAGGCCAACAGACCGGAGGTATGCTTCAGATTTTTCTATCGAAACGCCATATCCATTTGAAGTCTGAGTTTCATCCTTCTTTTCGGCAGATGTAGTTTTGGCCTTTCGACCGACGCAGATGCCTTAGCCTCACCATAGAGAATAATCTGCTCTTCGGTATATCTGCATCTTACGCACAATGTCCGTATCATTTCCATGAGGCGTGGGATGCTATAGTTAATACATACCCAATATCCATTTGAAAGCTGTGCACAATGAAGGCCATCAAGCCGCTCCTCCAACAGAAAGGGGCGGTCTTTTTTTGCTACAATTAGTGACTCTTTATAAAGCCCATCCATTGCTGCATTATGCCTAGCAAGCTCCTGCTCGGTAATGCCGATGAGAATCCGAGCCCAGTTCTTCCCCTCAATAGGCACTCCGGCTATTGAGCAATAAACAGGAGTGGTGCGTTCAAAACTCTGAGCATTTTTAAAGTCATATTTAATCCAGCCGGGCTGGATTTCGACCGTTTTTTGCGATGCTTTTGCTTCAACAGGAGCACTTTCTTTTTTCCGAAGGTAGACAATATAAGCTGCAAGGAGCTGTACAGCTATATTACGAAGCCGTTTATTTGCAAACGTCTTTTTCGTGCGATGCAGAGCAAACTCCACCTCTTTTGTGGAAGTGACACCTGTTAACGCCTGAGACAGTGCCCGTGATTTGATAAGGAGGAGATTTATGTGCGCATATAATTTCCGCATATCTTTTAATATAGCGGGCGTGACAGCATTAGGAAGCCACTGGAAAAATTCTTGTTCAGCAGGATTGATTGTTTCTGCCATGTTCTTTTCCCTCCGTTCTCCCATTGCTTCTGTCTCGACATGAGCAGCAAGACGCTCACAAGATTTCTGGGTATTTTGAGATGTAGAGCTCTTCTCCGTGCTCAAGATTTCTTCATAACGAACACTATCGTTTTTGTAGAGTGAGACTACCTCAGCAAACATAGGCGTTCCCGGAGCAGATTTTAATTCCCGCCCCTCATACAGACCTCCTAGACTACGAAGTCGATTTACCAATCCACCTGCACTGCGGTAACTGTCACTGATTACATATCCGTTTCTTTTTGCGAGGTTACGCAAGCGTACGGATGCTTTTTCAGCAGCCTTAGTAATAGAGACTCCATTCTTAACCATGCTGAGATACACATCCAACAATATGACTGCTTCCTGCAAGTCAAATGGGCGTTTATTTAAAGGAGTTCCGGAATCCTTACATGCTTGCATCTTTTCTTCCTCCCCCAGACTGCCAACAACACACGAGGTAATGCTTATTTTTCAGTATTTCCTTTTTCCGATGACTGTCCAGAGAAAAAACCGTAAACCGGTCTCTCAGCATTTTCCGGTATCATATAGGTTGTTCCATGCATTAGTACTCCGGGTATTCGGTTCATTTTACAGTGGTTTTGCACTTGCCTTTGTGTAATGCCCCATTTTTCCGCAGCTTCTTTTGTAGTCATATAGCCGTTCATAGAATCAACCTCCTGTAGCACAAAAGCGCACAATAAACTATAGTATTTTACCATGTTCTTGGCGAAACGTCAATGCGTGAGGACGAAATCTAAAGTTCATGTTGGCGAAATTACCCATTTTGTATCCTGATTAAAGTCTTACCAAAAAACGAAACAAACGAGGCAGTACATACTATGTCAGAAAATCTATCAAGGGTAAATTTTAAAAGCTATAGAGAACCAAAGAAAAGATAATCTTATTTGCTATTGGTTATACAAAAATCAAATCAGTATGGGTGGCTTCTGCTACACGGTTCGCGAATATTATTCATCCTCCCTACTCACTCCATTGGCTTCTCAGCTTAAGCTGTTCGGAGACACCTTCCCTTTCAGCATATTCTTTTACAAGCCGAAAAAAGAGTTCCTGCGCTTCTTCCTCTACATCAGCAAGGTGTGATTGAAGCTTGCCGGAGGTGAGCAGATTATAGTACAGGATTTTATGGTGGTGTTTCAAGTACCGCAGCCGGCGTTGTCCCCATACACCGATGGGGCGTTCTTCTTTACCAGGTAGGATAAGATTTGGCAGACAATAGTCGCCTGCATTGTGTATGTGCCGCCCATTTGTTCAAATATTGTTTTATCCATAGTAGAAAACCTCCTTTGATACACTCATTGTACCAAAGGAGGTTTCTGCTTGCGAATGTGTGATTTTGATGATCGCACATTGTATTTTGAAAAATTGGTCAACTACATTTTAGTCAATCGCAATTGACTAAATTTCGCTTCGGCAAACCTTTCATTCTTTCAGAAAGCTTTCAAACGGTGCGTCATCGCTGCAAAAAGTATCGAAAATCATTTTAGCACCGAGGCGGAAGCAACGATAAAGCATCCAGTCCCGTATCGCCCATCAATTCCCCATAAGCATTACAAAAATCAAGGAACAGCTTCTTTTCCTCGTCGTTCAAACGCTGTGTGAGTTTTTTTCCAGATCATTGATGTTCTCTGAAACTTTCCGTATATGGCTGCCCTTCCGGTAGCCTCTCGCCTGTGGATCAAGGTTTCCAAAATACAGTTCTTCCAAGAAATTTGTCATAATTCGCACCTCCCTTGTTGCTAATCATCCGCAGATCGTAAACTTTCTTCCAATTCGCAAAAAATTGCAAGGTACGGATATGCCATGATGATTTTCGGATGATGGTGCGAAAACGAGTCGAACAGAAAAACTCCGCCAGATATACTTTCGGAATATGGTTGATGTTGTTTTTCTTAAAAGACTTTATGTATCCCTTGTTGCACCAGTTGTTAATCGTTGTGGTGCCATAGCCTGTGATCTTTGAAACCGCTTGTGTTGTCAGCACATCGGGATAATCGGCAAGCAGTTCTGTATAATACGTTCGCAGATATTCCAAAACAACTTCGGGAGCCTCCGCTTTCATTTTGACGGTATAGTTACCTTTATACCAACCTGCCGGTGCGGAATAACTCTCCGGAAAGATTTTGCGGTTCTCTAAATATGCAATGACATCCTCCTTTTTGATTTTATAGCAGCGTGTTTTCTTGCCTGTATACGCACAGGGGATTTTTCCACTTTGAAGCAAGTACAGGGCGGTTGATTTGCTGATATGGCAAATTCGATATAGCTGGTCTTTTGTGATCACATCGGGGATAGATTCCCAGTTGATTGTGTTTTCATTCATAGCAATACACCTCATCAATCTTGATTGTCGGCGAGCTGTCCGCGTATTGCCGTTCTGTCTTTGTTCTGTCCTATTCTGCCCTCAGTTCTGCCCAAAATTGAAAAATTCCACTATTTGAACTGATTTTTGATGAGTGCGGAAGCAAGGCCGTTTTTGTACTGAAATGATTGAAAAATCCAGTAACCATGCGGATTTTAGGGGTAATGAAACTTACAGATGATAACTCAAAATATCTGAAAAGAGGTCAAAGGATAACGCACTCGAAATGCGGTAGGTCGGGAGTTCCCCGGCGCAAGAGTTCAAATCTCTTCATCTCCGCCAGGCTGAGCCTGGACGCACTTCGCGTTCTGGGCTCGGCTTTTCTTTTACTTTCTTCCCCCGCGATGGTACAAAATCCTATTAGGCCTTCAATAGCAGCTTTTGGGTTACTTCTCTCCATACGCTTGAAACAAGAGTCATCTCTGCTTTCCCATAAAATTAAAAAAGCTGAGGCTGGGTATTTTTCTCCCCAGCCTCAGTCTTTCATGATGAAAGCTTGATAATTCTTATTCCCTTGGATTTGTCTGTTTTCGTATTACGGTAAGTCGATAATGGCTCCATCCTGAACCAGTTCTTGTCTCAGCTCCGCTACATTTAATTGGGATGGCATGCACTTTTCTCGAACAGCCAGGCTGCCGCCGTTCCCGAAGCCTGACCCACCGGCAAGGCAGGTCGGCATCACTCGAATCATGGCAAACGCGTCCTGATCTGTGGAGATATCCCTGCCGGCTGCTAAAAGCCCTTCCACATTTTCCGATACCAAACACCCGTAGGGGATGCCTACCCCGTGCTCTACCGCCAGCAAATGCATCTGACCATCTTTAGGGCTGTGGGTGTCCCTGTTGTAACCGGCGATGGCAACAGTATCTTCCGGAATATTTAAAGCAAGCACATCCTGTAAGGTCAGCTTTTTCTTCCCGACCAATCGCCTGCTCTCCCTTACACCGGTATAGGGCATGATGGAGACGAGTTGGCAGTTTTCAAAACCCGGCAGATATTTCCTGATCATCTGATAGGCCTCTTTTACTTGACGATGGCACAAAAATTCCGCCTGAACCATGCTTTCCGGATCGGTGGAATCGGAATTGACCGCCCGGGTAACGTTTATAAAGGCGTTTCCTGTGAGCTGCTTACAGTAGTCGATCATATTTCTCGGAATATTAAAATCCCCGTTTGCTTTGGCTTTCTTTACTAAAGAATAAAAGCCCATAACGTTAAAGCAAACATTGTCTTTTAAAAACGATATGTTTTGACGCATCCCCTCAAAGGTATCCGGAACCCCGTATTCCTCTGGGTTTTGTTCTAAATATGCGATGGATTTATCATAATCCACATTACTCAGCTCAAAGCAAAGGGCAGGAGACTGCATACCACCCTTGTGTTTCGAGCCTCCTTTTTCATATTTCGCTCCGGCTTGATAGATCACATGACCGTCGCCGGTACCATCAATAACCACGTCCGCTCCAAAAGACATCCTATGTCCTTTACAGAGTACCGTAATCCCCTTTACAGTTCCATTTTCCACGATTACCCTATCCAGCTCCGCGTAAAGAAGTACATCCAGCGCTTTTTCCTCTTCGCACATTTCAAACAGTACAACGCTCATCCACGCCGCGTTAACGCTGGTGATTGAGTTCAGCAAAGGGGATGGCAAATGCTTGTTAACGCCGTCTACCTCTTTTAACCGGTCACAAATTTCTTGACCGATGCCGCCAACCACCTGATTTCCCGCTCGGTCTAAAAAGGCCAGCAGCGGCAGGCCGGAAGTCAAAAGTCCACCTACTTGCCCGTTCCGTTCCACTAAAAGCGTAGACACGCCCTTCCGCGCCGCGGCAATCGCAGCGGCAAATCCACCGGGACCGCTTCCTACAACGATTAGATCATACTTATCACGATACATTTTATCACCTTTATTTCCTGTTTTTATTCCTTTACCGCGCCAGCGGTCAGTCCGGAAATCAACATTCTGCCTAGAATAGTGAATACAATTAAAATAGGAATCACCGCAATGGTAGCTGCAGCGGTCAGAGGCCCCCATTCACGGCCAAAATAACCGATGTAATTATAAATAGAAACCTGGATTGGATATAGGCTTTGAGAATTGACTAAAACCGAGGAAACAGTATATTCATTCCATGCGCCAATAAAGATCAGCAAGGCCGCACAGGCAATCGTAGGCATACAGATTCTCGGTACCAGACAGAAAATAATGTACCATTAGAGGCCCCATCGATCTGAGCAGCCTCTTCAATGGCGTAGGATACTCCTTGCATTCCGCCTACCATAATCCACACAGACATTGGGATGTTATAGGCGATATAAATTAAAGGAAGGGTATACCACTGATTATTCATTCCCAATATGGAAAAGAGCATATAGTTTGGCACCACCATAGCCGCGCTTCCCATAGATAAGGGAATTCCGCTGAGGATTACGTAAAACAGCATTTTTTTACCTTTAAATACATACCGGGTCAAGGCATAGGCAGCTAGAATCGCACAAAGGATGCCTACGACAATCGAGGCAACACTGTAAATAATGCTGTTGAGCGTCGCTGTGGAAAAAGTACCGGCGAAAACGGTAGCATAGTGCTCTACACTTGGAGAAAAGCCGACAAACTTAGGAGGATACACCATCAATTCCCGGGCGGGCTTTAAAGACGTCAGCAATCCCCATACAAAGGGCGCCAGATTCACTATTAAAATCGCGAGAAATGCCAGCGCCGCCAGCAGCCGGAGCAGAAACCTGCCCCCAGTCAATTTAGATTTCATACTTCACCGCCTTCATGTAGAAAATGGTAAGCAGGAAATTCACCAGGCAAAGCACAATGGATAAAGCGCTGGACTCGCCGAAATGATAGCTCGTAAAGCTCATGCGGTAAATTTCGATAGCCACCACCATGGTGGAGGTTCCCGGCCCTCCCGCCAGCAAGGTTAGAGGTACGTTTAGGTTGTTTAAATTGGAAAGGCCCACAATAATCGCTGACAGGGCCATAGGTGTTTTTAAGAGAGGAAAGCGCACCCGCCAGAACATCTGCCATTTGTTAGCCCCGTCGATTTTTGCGGCTTCCTCATATTCCACCGGAATAGCCTTCAGCCCAGCCAGCACTTGAATCATGACATATCCGATCACTCTCCAGGTCATGACAAAGACCAGCGTATAGATGGCGATTGTCTTATCCGTTAGGAAGCCTACATTCCCAACTCCAAACAAGGAAAGAAGATAATTCAGCAGGCCGGTGTCATCCTGAAATATCCATTTCCACAGCATGGCTGCTACAATCATAGAGGTAACCCAGGGGATCAGCACAAGCAGCTGTAAGATATAAGCCGCTCCCTTTGTCAGCATATGAATCCAAAGCGCTAAAAGCACACCTAATACCAGTGCTAAAACCAGACTCAGCATAGAGACAAAAAAGGATCTTCCGATAGACGCCAGGATATCCGGGTCCATTAAGACGTCGGCATAGTTTTGCAGCCCCATGAATTTGGAGAATTGCATATAATCGCATCGGTATAGACTGCAGTAAAACGCAAAGGCCAAAGGGATAATTAAAAAAATCAGCACCAGCAGCAAGGTGGGGGACATGAGAAGATAGGGGAAAAATTTTTTCTTCCACTGCGCGCGGCGCAGCGGCGGCATATCCCTAGTTTCCATTTCATTCAACTCCTTCATCCGAAAGGAACGGGACGCGGAAGCTTTTTCATCCTCCGCGCCGTTCCTACAGCGCGGGACCTGTTTCGCATTATTTTCCCTTATCGAGACACATTCCGGTCCGTGAAATCCTTTGCGGCCTGCTCCAAAGCCTCCGGCACCGTATAACCGTCAGAGTACGCGTAAATCATAGCGTTTTGCAGGTCAAGTGCGAAGCCTGTGATCGGATAGGAGCCGGAAAACACCAGCGCGGAGTTGGCATAAATGTCGCTGGTGGTAATCATAAACTCATTATCAGGCGTGTCAATAAATTCCGCGCAGCTTTCCAGAGTGGAATTTAAAACGGGAATCTGCTGGGCTTCAGTGCACCACAGTTTATCCGCCTCCGGAGACACCAGATATTCCAGGAAGACCCCCGCCGTTTCTTTCACCTGGGAACCAGACCAAACCGCCGTATTCCACGAATACGCATTGGCAATCGAGTGCTCCTCGCCCTCGTTCCACGCGGGATAAGCCATAAAACCCACATCGTCAGGATCAAAAGCAGTTAGCCCTTTTACTGTGGGAACCCGTACAGAACCGCCGGAAATCATTGCGTACTGTCCCGCCTCAAAATCATTGTAAATTTCCTCAGAGGTCTTTGCCACGCAGGCTTCCGGCGTAACCTTGTATTTGTCAATGAGATCGATCTGAAACTGCAAACCTGCCTGCCCTGCTCCCCCGACCAGTCGTTCGGAGTGCCGTCCTCGTTAAAGATTCCGCCCTCCTGGCTGAAGAGTACGGTGGGCAGCACGCCGTGAGGGTCTGTGACATCCGTGGCGTAACCAACGCCGTAGCCCCATACCTGAAGGCCAGCGTCATTAACGTAGGTCAGCGTTTGGGCGGCCTTTACCAAATCCTCCCAGGTTTTAATGTCCTCTGCCTTGATGCCAAATTCTTCAAACAGATCTTTCCGGTACATAATGCCAAAGGTGCCGGAAAACAAGGGAATTTCATAGTGGTAGGTCCCGTCGCAGCCTGCCCGGAACAGTTCGTTGTCTATGTCGGCTTTTTGCTCGTCGGTCCAGTCATCATAAAATAGGTTTTCCAAAGGCTCCATACATCCGGAGGCGATGGCCTCTCCTAAATTAGCCATATTAATCATAAAGATATCCGGGCAGCTGCCTGCGGCATGGCCTGCGATAATTTGGCCGACATTGTGGTCCATTCCTGGGTCTCCACCGTAATGGCCGCACCGGAGTTTTCTTTTTCAAATTGCTCGATCAGCTTCTTCAAAACCTTTGAGCGCCCGTTGTCGGCATTCACATCTAAGAAAGTCCACATTGTCACACTACCGCTCAGGCTTTCTTTCGATTCCCCGTTGTTTTCCGCTTCAGAGCTTTCCCCCGGAGAACCGCTGCCCTGCGGAGCCTCTTCTTCTCCGGACGCGCAGGCTGCAAAGGAGAGGAGCATTGCCAAAGCCAAAAGAAAAGCGATACACTTCTTTGCCATTTTTCATTACCTCCGATTCTGAATTAAAAATTTATTTCGTTCCCATTTGCCAAGCTGCAGTCTTGTCAAACAGAAATCTTAACGTTACGATTTTAGGCTAAAAAAGCCTTACTCTATTTTTCTCACCGAAGAACGCTCTACAATATTGCAAGGAATCACAATGCCAAGCTGTTCGCCGCCGCTTTTCTCCAAACGCTTCAGCATAATATTGCACGCTTCTTCCGACATACGGTCCTTGTGCCAGTCAACCGAAGTCAAGGGCGGGCACAAAAGGCAGGAAATTGGCAGATTTTCATAGCTACCACTGAGATTTCATCAGGGATTCGGATCCGGTTCTCGTAAAAATATTGATAGGCGCCTGCCGCAATAATGTCCGAGGCAAACATTACCGCCGTAGGGCGTGTTTCTTCTGGGAGTTCCATGATTTTCCGGGCTACGCAGTAGCCTTCTGTGGCCAGATACTTGCTTTCGAAAACATAATCCTCCCGGTAAGGAATTCCGGCCTCTTCCAGAGCCATCTGATATCCCAACAGCTTATAGTGATAAGCGCTGGTCAGCGGGTCTCCGCTGGCAGTAGGCAATCCGTCGGTGGCCATTCGCGATCAGGATAACGGATCGGCAATGTTACGGACTCCGTATAATCATTGCGCACATAATCTGAAAATTCGCTTGGGCAGCCCAGCGCTACTACTGCCGGAATGTATTTTCTCAAAAGCTTGATAAACTCCTTGGTGTAAAGGGAACCAACCACGATCACTCCGTCTACCCGTTTTTGTACAATAAGCTTCGGAAGCCTTTTGCTTCCTGATTCATAGTAGAAATTTTCCAGCAGCAGCCCATACCCCATATTTTCCAGGCATTCCGCTATTTTTAATATGTATTCGGTATAAAAAATATCCTCGCTGCCATCCTTGCTGTGCCGTCTGGACTCATATCGGTCATAGGTCATGGTAATCAGCCCGATATTCTGTTTTTTCTCGTTACAAGCTCCCGAGCGGATACATTGGGAATATAGCCTAAGCGATCGATCGCCTCTAATACTCTTTCTCTTGTGGATGGTTTTACGCAATCAAGCCCATTTACCACCGCTGATACCGTAGTGGCCGAAACACCAGCTTCCTTCGCCACGTCTTTAATGGATACCATATTCAACTTATCCCCCTTTGTGGTCAATCGTAAAATGCGGCTATTACGAAATCTTCCGTGCACAGCGAGAGCCCCAAAAAACAGCCTTAGGTTTCTTCTCTATAATTTCCAATGGGAAATCCAGCCCACAGCAGCACCCATCGAAAAGAAGCTGCTTAACCTGCGCTAAAGCTTACCGCTCATATCTTAACGTTAAGATAAAAATATCATACAATATCAAAAAAGTCAATAATAAAATATATTATTTTTAATATTTTCTGTTTGTTTATTTTAAAAATACGCAAAAATTTAAACAGAAATAATTCTAAACGTTACGGTTTTTATGTATGCCATCGTTTTAGATTTTACTTTATATCGCCCAATCTATGGATTTAAAGTCACATGCCTATGGTTAAAAGGCAGAAGCAACAAATTCCCCATTAGACGCCATCCACTATGAGAAATATTTAATTTTCAAAACTTTACTATTTGATGAAAAATCCGTTATACTAAATTGTAACCGCATTTTTGTTCCAGATCGCTGACAGAAGATAATGAAATTCGACTTCTATTGACATAAATTAAGGATTAAGCTATAATTGTATAATTAAACAGACAGTAAAATTTGCTTAAAAAAAGACGCTTATTTTTCTTTTTCACAATAATATTTGCTGTTTTACCAGTGTCTTGGATTCTATAGATTATTAAAATAAAAAATATCCACTTTTTATTGCGATTTTTCCAGAACTTTGCGGGAACTCTTTATAGAAAGAAGATCCTTATGTTTGATTTGGCGTTCTTCCGGTGGATTATTTTTTATTGGCCTTTTAGGAATTGTTAGAACTCAAATTTCCTTTGTTTTACAAGGCTGGAATCAGATTCTTTTTATCCTGCGATTTCCTATGGGAAAGCGGTTGACAACATATGCTTGCCCGAGTAGAATATACAAAGGATCCGAAATTTGTCGAACGCAAGCCGGTTTGTCTTTTGGAAAAGCAGCGCAATTCCCGCCGTGGTCGGTTGATTTTGCATAGGTTTTGCCCAAAACCTCGACTTCATAAATTTAAAGAAATCAAGGAGGAGATCGGATGGCATTGAAAGAGGCGCTTCAGCGCGGTTCTATTCAATCATCTCCGTATCAAAAGCAAGGAAACGTAAAAAATTCAGATCAGCTTCACATGTTTTCTGAAAATCAAAAAGCCTATTTCGTGGTAAAACGGTCATTGGATATTGTACTATCCTTTTTATTGCTAGCGGTGCTCAGCCCTATCTTTATCATGTGTGCGCTGGCAATTAAGCTGGAATCCTCTGGCTCTGTCATTTTCCGCCAGGAACGGGTAGGCAGAGGCGGCGAGCGTTTCGCGTTTATAAATTCCGTACCATGTATAAACATACGCCTAATAACGTTGCCACGAATCAGTTTAAAAACCCCGGCCACTACATTACAAAAGTCGGAAAAATTCTTCGTGTCACCAGTTTGGATGAGCTTCCTCAATTGCTCAATGTCTTAAAAGGAGAAATGAGCTTGTTGAGCCTCGCCCTTTAATCCTAGCGGAAGAAAAGATCCATTCACAGCGTTTAAAAAGAGGCGTATACATCTTCGCCCCGGCGTAACCGGATATGCCCAAGTAAACGGCAGAGATCTGGTCGACGAGGAAAGCAAGGTAAATTTAGATACGGAATATCTCATGCATATTTCCTTCTTTCTGGATCTCAAGATATTATTAAAAACCGTTGCTGTGGTTTTCAGCAGAAAAGATTACCAGGAGGGCTGTGTGGAAAACGCGGATGCTGTAACAGCTAATAAGCCCGAAGACGCCAATGCCGCTTAAAAAATTTTTCAGCGGCATTTTAATATAATCCGCTTTTTCATACGGCATACCGCACAGATTAAAAAGCCTCTCTTGTATTCAAAAGCAAGAGAGGCTTTTCTTTGCTTTATAAATTGATAAAAAAGCATTTACAAATTCCTACTGGCCGCCCCTTAAAAAGCATAAAGCAAAAATTTTTCCACAAAGGAAGGAAGAAATAAACGAAACAGACGGTTAGGCAAACCCGCAGAGAAAGCTTTGCTGTATCATTTTATTAGCCGAAACGGCATGAGATCCGTTCTATGCTGTTCTTTCCAGCACAAGATTCAACCCTTCAAACGGGAATCCGCAGGGAACCCTCATGCAAGGGTTCGGAGCCTTTCCCGCATTAAAAAAGAGGCTTCCTTTAAAGCCTTGGCTTTCTGCTCCAAATCTGAGCCGTCAAAAGCAGAAGCCGGACCTGAGGCGCTGAAAGCAGCGACCTGGCTGCTTTCCGGCAGCAGCACAGGCACGCCCACACATTTCACGCCATACTCATGTTCCTCGTTATCCACGCTAAAGCCTTTTTCTCGAATCAAGGCGGCTTCCTGTCTCAGCCGGTCCGGCTCGGTTATGGTATATCGTGTAAAGGTGTGAAAGGAAACTGATTGCGTAAGATAAGCCTCCAGTTCTTCCGAAGGCATAAACGCCATCATCACCTTTCCCAGCGACGTACAATACAGCGGCGCGGTTTCGCCAATAATGGTCCGATAGGGAAAATGATTGTCCTTTTTATGCGGGTAGGCGCTGCAAAGGTAAAAGACCTTTTGCCCTCGCAAAACGGCAAAATATGTAATGGCCCCCAATTCATTGGAAACCTCCTTCATAATGTCATACAACACGCGCTGATACCCTAAATTTTCATTAATCAAATAGGAAAACTCCAGCAGCTTCAACCCCAGGCGGTATTTCCCGGTAGCCTTGTTCTTTTCCAGATATCCATGCTGTTCAAAGGTTGCCACAATATTAAACACATTGCTTTTATGCAGCTCCAGGATTCTAGCGAGCTCCGTGATCCCCAGCTCAGGGGTGACGGAGCCAAAGCACTCTAAAAGCTTCAGAGCCTTGTCCAGAGATTTCATTTTCGGCTGTTCCGTATTGTCTTTTTCCAACTTGATCACCCCATATACCTTCTCGCGCCAGGCAGGCAAATTCTCAGAGACGCAGGAATATTCTAACACAACTCCTGGAAATTCGCAAAGAACTTCAATAACAGGATTTCAGGATTTTTTCAACAGTACCTTTTTATTATATTTTATGGACCACAGCCGATTGATTTTAAACAGCGGGAAAAGGGCGGCGCGGTAAAAAGCAAGAACAGCAGAAAACCGAATCAAACGCCTGTCGTTCGTCATAGTAAAAACCACAGTTGGTATTTCTTGAACTGAAGCAGCTTTCCCTAGCGTCTCCGATAGTTCGGACAAGCCTGCGGTTTCCCTTCCCATAAAAAAGCTCCGGGATGGAAGCGACGCTTCATCCCGGAGCTTTTGTTTTGCTCCCGTTAATTCATTATGCACTGCTGTTTGGCCGTCAGCGGGAACGCCAGCCCCAGAATCCATGATAAGGTAGAATAAGTTTCGCAAATTGAAAAGAGGATAAAAGAAGACATGGTTTGCAGAACTCTGGTAGAATGAA
>ENA-OQIR01000166-OQIR01000166.1-human-gut-metagenome-genome-assembly--contig:-NODE-166-length-30394-cov-3.709453_pt1 | contig 30394 bp, 29 predicted proteins | sample MGYA00242580_ERZ504745 | MGnify/ENA primary metagenome ERZ504745 (study PRJEB26092, sample SAMD00036214) | human gut metagenome | host: Homo sapiens | study: EMG produced TPA metagenomics assembly of...
CGCGAGGTCCAAGTGATGAAGTCGATATACCATTGCATCCTACATTCTAACAGTTTAAGTAATGAGATGGATAAATCCTTACTGGAAGTAAGGGGATTACCCATAAATATATTGTAGTAGTGATGAGGTTACAGAGCTGCTTGGAATCAGAAAGTGGGAAGTAGAGGAAAGAGTCACCAGCAGTGGTACGATTATAGGGGAGTTTCCAGACGGAATTCCAAAAACAGATGAGCTGAGAGTACAGTCTTATCCAGAATTGATCGACGAATTTAAAAAGATAAATGGATATTACATCAGTACAAAGATGGACGGAACCAGTGTTACGATGTATCGGAAAGACGATCATTTTGGTGTATGCGGAAGAAATTTTGAATATGCAGATGACGGAAAATGTGCGATGTGGAAATATGCACATGAAAATGGGATACCCGATAGAATAAAGGAGAATAATCTGTCAGATCTCGCAATTCAGGGTGAATTCTGCGGTGCTGGTATTCAAAAGAACAGATTAAAGCTGAAAAAACCGGAATGGTATGTATTTACCATGATAGATCTGAAACCACACAGAAGACTGTCTCTTGCGAAGATGAAAGAACTGTGCGGAATTCTGAACCTAAAAATGGTTCCGGTGGAAGAAGAAAGAGATTTGTTTGAGTATGATAGTATCGAAGAACTTTTAGAAAGAGCAAAGGGAAAGTATACATCTGGTATGAATAAAGAAGGAATTGTAATACGCCCATTGGAACCAGTGTATTCCAGAATTGTGGAAGGACCGTTATCTATGAAAGTATTAAACAATGATTATTTGCTAAAGGAATAAAAGAACTGTTTGAAGAAACTTGAGCATGTATATTTGTCAATAGAGGAAAACCGGATGGTATTCTGCTTCATCTGCAGGATACCATCCGGTTTTGCGTAAAAGAGAACGCGGCAGTTATACTGCGGGACGAATGACTGGGCAGATGAGGTATGATAGAATTTTACATGGTGAAAGAGATGAGAACGGCCAGGTATCTCATCGAGTGGGAGAGATTAATTATGCGCCTGCCATCCCGGTACAAGGAACTCGTTACTGTCTGCCTTTATCAGAAACTGAAGGATGAGATTGCGGATCTGGATGAGAAGATCATGGACAATCTTTTCTTCTTCCGAATCAGTGCATCGGACTGCAACGAGCATGATACGCTCTTCTACCTGAAGAGCCTGGATCTCGACCGCAGAATGGGTTATGAGCTGGGTACGATCTATGAGTGTACCATGAGAATTAGAAAGGAAAGGGGTATTATTTTATGGAGCAGAAGAAATTTATGGATATCAAGCGAATCGTGCAGGAAAATGAGATGCACAAAAACAAGAACACCTGGGCTTTCGAGCCCGGGGATCACATTGTGATTCAGATTAAAATCGATGGAAGCAATGCCAGCGTACGGTATGACCCGGAAACAGGAAAGCTTGCGGCGTTCTCCAGAAAGCAGCAGATCGTGAGGACAAAGGATGTCGACGCGACATCAAAATTTCTCGACTATGTGGATACACTGGACGCGGAGAAGTTTCAGAAGTATCCCGATTATGTATTTTTTGGGGAATGGATGACGCGTCATCGTGTACCGTATCCGGAGAAATATCTGAATATCTGGATCATGTACGATGTCTACGATCTGAAAGCGGACGGTTATCTGCCGCAGAAGCAGGTAAAGGCGCTGGCGGCTGAGGTAGGAGTTCCGTATATACATGTGCTGTATGACGGACCTTTCGTGGACTGGGATCACTGTCGGAGTTTCATGCGGATTACGAAGTATACGGATGGGGACTGCGAGGAAGGCATTATCGTCAAGAATATGTCGAAACTGAATAATCCGGACTCGAGAGCGCCGTTTGTGCTGAAGATTGTGAATGAAAAATTTCAGAGATGAAAGCACAGAAAGCACCGATCACATCGGAGCAGGAAGCGGCGAAAAAGATGGCGTTTGCAACTGTTGAGCGGATGGTGACGCGGGAGCGCGTGGAAAAAGAGCTGTATAAAATGCGCGATGAAGGTATTCTGCCAGAGGAGTTTGGAACGGCAGAATGGAAGCTGATTGCCCCGGTGATCGCAAAAAGAATCTATGCGGACTGCGTGAAGGAAGAGGCGGAGGCCGTGGAAGCCTGCGGAAAACTCTTCGGTAAAATGTGCGGTGGGCAGACGATGAATCTTGCAAAGAGTATTCTGAAGAAGATGGATGAAGCACGCGGGAAATAAGGAATTTTTTCTGGCGGAGATCTGATAAAAGAAAAAGCTCAGGGGAACCAGAGTTATGAAAGTAAGGTTAACTCTGGACCTGAGCTTTTTGGGGGGTTGTAGCTTAGGGTAGTAGTTGCTTTGCGTAGCAGAAGCACTCAGTTTCCTTTTAGTTACATCTATGATATTACACTTTCCAGAGAAAAAATGCAAGCCCAGGATGAGAAAAAGGATTCAACTGTCGGGGGACAGTTACGGTTCACTGCTGAATGAACAGTAACGAGGATACATTTTTTAGAAATAATTTGGAGAATAACGAGGAGAATTTTAGATGGATGCTTATAATAATGTTGGGATTGATTCCATAGAAACAGCAAAAAATCTGAAAAAACTTAGAATTGAGAATAACCTGAAGTTAAAACAGGTGAGAGACGCGATTGGACTTTCGGCAGAGCAGACGGTATGCAGTTGGGAGAGCAAAACACATCCGAAACTTCCAAGCATTGATAATGCGTTGAATCTGGCACGGCTTTATGGAGTCAGACTTGACCAGTTGTACAAGACACGTCCGGTGAAAACAGGCAGCCCGGAAAAAGTGGATCAGGAAATCCGGGACAGAATAACGATTTCCATGCGGATGGGTGAGTTTGAGGAGTTCTTTGACGATATGCGGATGGAACGGGAAAGCATCTGCGGGCCATTCGTCGCAGCGGAAGCACAGCGTGAGGACGGAACCTGGGAACCGGAGACGATTCCGCTGCCGGATGAGCTGACTTATTTTTCATATGATCTGTTCAAACTGAAACTTTGTAAAAAGAAAGGAAGCAGCAAGGCTCAGTTTTACCCTGGCACAGGATGCTTTGTCATAACACCGGAAGGGCTGGAAGACGAAAAACTTGTACTGCACAACATGATCCATCTCCACGAGTGGGTGCTGAACCAGGTGCCGGGCCATTACAAAGAAATGGTTACCAAAAGTCTCTATCAGGAACTGCGAAAGAGCATCAGCAATCTGGATGAACGTATAGAGGAAAATCTGTCCTTCTTCCGGGAAAGCCAGACGGACTGCGATGAACATGATACGCTCTTTTTACTGAAGAGCCTCGACCTTGACAGAAAAAGAGGGTATGAACTCGGGACGATTTACGGAAGTAAGTGACATTTTTAAAAATTTAACCCGAAAAAATATGTGTCCAGAAAAGAAAACAAAAGTTAGGGAGAACAAAAACACATATAATCTAAAATGATAAAAAAGTACCTGAAACAGTATATAAAAAGGGGTAAAAGGAAAAAAGAAGGGGGGCTAACCTGAACGAAAATTTTTTCTGTCCTGACCTTTTATGATTTTAACCCGGAGTGTAAAATATGGGTATAAGAAAAGAAATTAGGGAGGGCAAAGATATGAAAGAATCGGAACAGATCTATGCAAACTTGAACATGAAGAAAACGGGCGAAAATATCCGTAGCCGGCGTGAAAGATTGGGGATGAACCGACCGGACATTCAGAAGAAGATGGGGCTCGCCGGGGTTCAGAGTGTCTGGAACTGGGAGAAAGGAAAAAGATGCCGAACATTGAAAATCTGTTTGCACTTGCCGAGATCTTACATACGACGGTAGATGATCTGTGTGTGCGGGAGATCGTGGAAGTTTGACATGGATGAGAAGAAGGCTGTCTGCTGAGAAAGCAGGCAGCCTTTTTCCTGAATTGGGCATGTTCGTACCATAATCGACGCTATTGTAGGAATAAAAGAAAAAAATTTGAAAAAATTTTAAAAAATTACCGTTGACAAATTAAAAGAACAGTGCTAAAATCTATAAATGTCAGCGGGACATAAGCGCTGATGAAAAACAGGATATGGGATCTTAGCTCAGCTGGGAGAGCATCTGCCTTACAAGCAGAGGGTCATAGGTTCGAGCCCTATAGGTCCCATATTTATCAAAAATTACATATGGCGAGATAGCTCAGTTGGCTAGAGCACGCGGTTCATACCCGCGGTGTCGAGGGTTCGAATCCCCCTCTCGCTATGGTTGGAGGCTCCTGTGTGAACAGGAGTCTTTTTTTCGTTTTCCTGGCGGATGATTTCTTTTTCTGGTTGGGTATAGTATAATGAGCAGAGAACATAGGAAAAACAGAGTTTTTGCTGCAGAAAGGGGATAGTTTTTGTGAAGTTGTTTCATTTATCGGATCTTCACATTGGAAAACGCGTGCATGAGTTTTCCATGATCGAGGACCAGAAATATATGTTGACACAGATCCTGCAGGCGGTTATGCGGGAAAAACCGGATGGAGTTCTGATTTCCGGAGATGTATATGACCGGACGATTCCAACGGCGGAGGCAGTGCAGGTGTTGGATGCCTTTTTAACCAGCCTTTCGGAGCAGGAAGTTCCGGTTTTTATCATCAGCGGCAATCATGACTCGGCGGAGCGGCTGGCATTTGGGTCGAATCTGATGGGGAAGAGCGGAATCTATTTGTCGAAGGTATATGATGGAAGAATAGAAAAGTTCGCGTTACAGGATGCATATGGAACGGTGTGGATTCATCTTCTTCCGTTTCTGCGCCCGTCAACCGTACGCCATGCCCTGCCGGAACGCGCGGAGGAGATTCAGTCCACGGCAGATGGCGTGAGGGCGGCACTGGAGCAGACCCAAATAGATCCAGGAGAGCGGAATATCCTTTTAGCGCATCAGTTTGTGACAGGCGCGCTGCGGTGCGAGGCAGAGGAACTGCAGGTAGGTGATGTGGATCAGATTCCGGTGGAGCTTTTTGATGCGTTTGATTACGTGGCGCTCGGCCATATCCATAGTCCGCAGAAGGTTGGCCGCGAGACCGTGCGCTACTGTGGTTCACCACTCAAATATTCGTTTTCCGAGGCTGGACAGGAGAAGTCGATTACCATTGTAGAGCTGAAAGAAAAAGGAACCGTCGAACTTCGCACGATTCCATTGAAACCGCTCCACGATCTTCGAAAAATCCGTGGAACGTATCTGGAAGTGACAGCAAAAACGTTCTATGAAAACAGCGACCGTACGGATTATCTGATGGTAACCCTGACGGATGAGGAGGATGTTCCGGACGGCATGGCGAAGCTTCGGACGATTTATCCCAATTTGATGCGTTTGGAATATGACAATAAAAGAACGCGTTCCAATGCGGAGGTAACGGCGGCGGAACGTATCGAGGAAAAATCGGAACTGGAGCTGTTTCAGGAATTTTATGAACTGCAGAATAACCAGAGCATGACGGAACAGCAGAAAGCATTTGTGAAAGCATTGCTTAGGGGGATAAAAAGATGAAGCCAAAGAAATTGATTATCAGTGCATTCGGACCATATGCGGACCGGACAGAACTGGATTTTACAAAACTGGGCAGCGGCGGCCTGTATCTGATTACAGGTGATACCGGTGCAGGAAAAACAACAATTTTTGATGCGATTACCTTTGCGCTCTACGGCGAGGCAAGCGGTGAAATCCGGACGGGGGAGATGTTCCGCAGCAAGTATGCCGCGCCGGAAGTGCGCACTTTTGTGGAGCTTACCTTTGCGCATCAGGGAAAAGATTATATGGTAAAGCGGAATCCGGAGTATGATCGGCCGAAGGAGCGCGGTCAGGGAATGACGAGAGAAAGAGCAAATGCAGAACTGATTTTTCCGGATGGGAGACAGCCGGTGACGAAAAGTACGGAAGTGACAAAAGCTGTAACGGAACTTCTCGGACTGGATCAGAAGCAGTTTCGACAGATTGCCATGATCGCGCAGGGGGATTTCCAGAAACTTCTCCTGGCAGAAACGGCAGATCGAAGTGAAATTTTCCGGAAAATGTTTCATACGGAAATTTATCAGGAGCTGCAGAATCGTCTGCGGGATGCCGCGAAAGAGCGAAGCAATACGTATAGTGAAAAGCGGAGGAGTATTCTCCAGTATCTCGACAATATCGTCTGCCCGGAGGATGCGGTGTTCAAAGAGGAATTTGCGCAGTTGAAAAAGGCAAATTTCGACGGTCAGGTGATGCGGGGGATGGAACTGCTGGCACGTTGCATCGAGATGGATCAGAAAAGACTTTCGGATCTTGAGCAGGAGCGGAAAGCGGTGGAAACAGAGATGGAGCAGAAAACCCAGCTGCTCGGCAAGGTAAAAGAGAGCCAGAAGCGGCGGGAGGAAAAAGCACAGAAGGAAAAGAAACTGGCGGGACTGGTTCCAGAGGAAGCGGAAAAACAGCAGAAAAGCGAACGGGCAGAACGGGAGGCTTCCATCTGCAAAGAACTGGAGGAGCAGATCCGCGCAGAACAGGAAAGCCTGGAACTGCTGAAGAAGATGAAGCAGGAACAGGCAGAGCTTTTGGAAAAGCAGAAAGAACTGCAGACGGCAGCGGAAGAGAAGGACAGACTGAAAGCAGAGCAGGAACAGGCGAAAGCGCAGCTGCTTGAGAAAAGAAAACGGGAAGAAGATCTTTCCGGCGTGGATGCGGTTTTGGCGAGGGTACAGCAGAATGAAACGCGGGCGCAGGAGCAGATTATGGCAATCCGGGGATGCCGCGAAAAAGTTCAGGAGTCCGAGAAGAAGACGGGGCTTCTGGCAGCAGAACTGGAAGGCCTGACACAGCAGGACACCGAGCTGGCATCCCGGATGGAAGCAACGACGGTATTTCTGAAAGAAAGACAGGATGCTGCATTTGCGGAGGAAGAATATCGCCGGGCGCGGACCGAATTTTCGCAGCTACTGCGAAAATGGACGGCAGCGCAGAAGGAATGGAAAGAAAAGCAGGAAGCGTATCGAAAAAGTCTGGAAATCAGAAATGATGTGCGGGAAACGTGTCAGGAACTGGAACAGCTGTTTCTGGATGCGCAGGCGGGAATCCTGGCAGAAAATCTGACAGAGGGAATCCCATGTCCGGTCTGCGGATCCGTGCATCATCCAGTGCTGGCGAGAAAGGCGGAACATGTGCCGGATAAAGAAACACTGGATCAGCAAAAAGAAAAACTGCAGAAGCAGAACGAAGTGACTGCGGCATTAAGCGAAGCGGCAGGAAACTGTAAAAGACAGGCTGAAACGGAAAGGGAAGAGCTGACGCAGCGGATTGCCCGGGGAACCGCTGCTCCGGCAGAAACAGCAGATCAGGAATGCAAAAAAGAGCAGGAACGTCTGACACAGCTTTCGGAAGAGCAGTTTGCACAGGCTGCGGATGAAACAGAAAAGCAGCTTGCGGCAGAAGAAAAGCGTCAGAAAACACGACGGGAAGAATATGCGGCATATGAGAAACGTCAGCAACAGGAACAGAAGCAGCGGGAAAAACTGAAACAGGTGATGGCAGAAAAACAGGCAGAGCTTGGACGGCTGGGCGGAGAAAAGCAGACACTTCTGGATCAGCTGAAACAGAAAATGGAAGACGCACAAAAAGCGATCTGTGAGGAAGTGGACATGGAAGAACAGCCAGCTGCTGTGGCAGCAGCTTACTGTGAAAAGCGTCTGGAAGAGAAAAAGAACAGAATCATTCTCTATAAGGAACGAATGCTGGAAAGACAGAGCGAATGGAAAGCTCTGAAACAGATGATTCCAGCAGAAACTGAGCGGGCAGAGCAGCGGGAAAAAGCAATCCATGCGAAGGAACTGCTGGAGGCGAAAGGAAAAGAGGCGGAAAAAGCGCTGCTGGAAAAGATCGGAGAAAAAAAAGAAAAGCTGGAAGGAAAAGACGAAACACAGCTCCGAACAAATATTTCCGTATGGAGTGCAAAAAAAGAGCAGCTGGAACAGGCGCAGAAGAAAGCAAAAGAAGCATATGAAACAGTGAAAGAACGGCTTACCGAAGTGCGCGCGGCACTAGAGACGATCCGCTCTCTGGAAGAAAATGAGGAGACAGATCGGACACTTCCTTCCGAAACAGAGCTGCAGGAAAAAATAGCGGAGCTGACAGAACAGAAACAGCAGCTGGAACAGAAATACAACGAACAGTATCATGCGGCAAATACAAACCGTAAGACGTACGAAAATGTACAGAATCAGCAGAACCAGATGCAGGCATTGGAGGAAGAATACAAATGGGTGCGGGCGCTTTCGGATACGGCGTGCGGCGGCATGAGTCAGAAATTGAAAATCGAACTGGAAACGTACGTTCAAATGACGTATTTCGACCAGATTCTGCGAAAAGCCAACCTGCGTTTCATGACGATGAGTGATGGTCAGTATGAATTGAAGCGTCAGGAAGCCTCTGGAAAAAATCTGAAGGTCAAAACTGGTCTGGATCTGAATGTCATTGATCATTATAATGGAACGGAGCGCAGCGTGCGTACCCTCTCCGGCGGCGAATCATTTCAGGCCTCCCTCTCTCTGGCCCTTGGCCTTTCCGATGAGATTCAGTCGCACGCAGGCGGAATCCAGCTCGATGCGATGTTTGTGGACGAAGGGTTTGGCTCTCTTGACGAGGAATCCCTGAATCAGGCTGTGAAAGCACTGGAGGGACTGGCCGGTGGAAACTGTATGGTTGGAATTATCTCCCATGTGCCGGAACTGAAAGAGCGAATTGAGAGAAAGATTGTCGTAATGAAAAGCAGAAGCGGCGACCGCGTAGGAAGCATGGCGGTTATTGAATAAGTGAAAATCCAGGAAATGAGTTTTTAAATTTCTTGTCAGAAGGCGGATGCAATGGTATAATAAGGTTCGTTGAGCCCGAAAGAACGGGCGCAGCACAGTATTTTACCTGACATCGGCCTTTTGTGCCGATTTGCAATAGAATGGAGGAAACCAATGAAAACTTCAGATTTTTACTATGATCTGCCAAAAGAACTGATTGCGCAGGATCCGCTCGAAGATCGCAGCGCCTCCCGCCTGATGCATCTGAATAAAGAAACCGGTGAATATGAGCATGGCCATTTCCGTGATATTCTGAAATACTTAAAACCGGGCGACTGCCTTGTGATCAACGATACCAAAGTAATTCCGGCGCGTCTCTACGGTTCGAAAGTCGGCACCGATGCAGCAATCGAAATCCTTCTGTTAAAAAGAAGAGAAAATGATATCTGGGAGACCCTCGTAAAACCGGGCAAAAAATGTAAGGTCGGCACGGTGATCTCCTTCGGCGACGGCATTCTGACCGGAGAGGTTGTAGATATTGTCGATGAGGGAAACCGTCTGATCCAGTTCCATTACGACGGCATTTTCGAGGAGATCCTCGACCAGCTTGGCGAGATGCCGCTGCCGCCGTATATCACACACAAACTGCAGGACAAGAACCGCTACCAGACGGTATACGCGAAACACGAGGGAAGCGCAGCCGCTCCGACCGCAGGACTGCACTTTACAAAAGAGCTTCTGCAGCAGGTACAGGATGCCGGTGTAAAGATCGCCCATGTAACCCTGCATGTCGGCCTTGGCACCTTCCGTCCGGTGAAAGTGGAGGATGTCACCCAGCATCACATGCACTCTGAGTTCTATGTGGTAGAAGAAGATCAGGCAAAACTGATCAACGATACGAAAGCAGCAGGCGGCCGTGTGATCGCAGTCGGAACAACGAGCTGCCGTACTCTGGAGTCGGCAACCGGCGAGGACGGCATTTTAAAAGCCGGAAGCGGCTGGACCGAGATCTTTATCTATCCGGGTTACTGCTTCAAGATGATCGACGGACTGATCACCAATTTCCATCTGCCGGAGTCCACACTGGTGATGCTGGTATCGGCACTGGCTGGAAAAGAGCATATTATGGCAGCTTATAGAAGAGGCTGTAAGAGAAAAATACCGCTTTTTCTCCTTCGGCGATGCATGATGATTGAATAAAAAATTCGTTTATGACAAAAATACGATGCTGAAAGAAAACGACCATATAGGAACACCCGTGAAGCCCTATATGGTCGTTTTTTTCTCTGCGAATCTTCTAAATCTTTCTTTTTCCCTGCCGAAAAACAGAAGATTTTATTAAGGCTTCTGAAAACGAGCGGAACTGGGTTGTGTCAGGGAATGTTTTTGCGTATACTGATACGTGTTTGAGACAAGGGAGGACGGATTTTGAAGAGAGACGAGAGAAGAAAGTTTCCATACTATGGTATCCTGCCGCTAATTCTGACGCTGACAGCGAATTTTATCGCTTATTTTGGAACGCGGCCGTTTACCAGTTCGTGGAAACATTACAATATAGAAACGGTGCTGGACCAGCAGATCCCGGTGATCCCGTGGACGATCGTGATTTATTTTGGCTGTTATCTGGTCTGGATTGTAAATTATCTGATTGCCGCAAGCAGAGAGAAAGAATTTGTCTGGCGGTTCTTTGCAGCAGATGTTCTGGCGCGGCTTGTCTGTATGGCATTTTATCTGCTGCTGCCGACAACGAACGTAAGGCCGTCGATCCCGGAACAGGGATTCTGGAATCAGATGCTTGCCTTGCTCTACCAGATGGATGCGGCGGACAATTTGTTCCCATCGATTCACTGCCTGAACAGCTGGTTCTGCTATATCGCAGTCCGCAGCAGACGGGAGATTCCGCGCTGGTATCAGCGGTTCTCTTTCTGGGCGGCACTTGCCGTGTTTGTCTCTACGCTGACAACAAAGCAGCATGTGATTGCAGATGTGATTGGCGGAGCGCTTCTGGCAGAAGTGACGTGGCAGATCGCGGGACGCACGCATCTTGGTACATGGTATGGCATGATATTGGAACGAAGGAGGTGGAAACGCCGTGCAGAGTAAGAAAAAAATGATCGTGAATACCGTTTTTCTCGTTGTGATTTTTGCGTTGACGATATACGGTGTTTTCCACGGCGAAGACCTTGGCGCAATGATGGAAGCAATGCGGCGGGCAGATGTGCGGTGGCTGTTGCCGGGACTGTTCTGTGTCGTGTTTTTTATCTGGGGAGAATCGATCATCATCTGGTACATGATGCATTCCTTCCAGATTCCGGTGAAGAAGCGGACATGTTTTCTGTTTTCTTCCGTCGGATTCTTTTTCAGCTGTATCACACCGTCCGCAAGCGGCGGCCAGCCGATGCAGCTTTACTATATGAAAAAGGAGAAAATATCTCTTCCGGTATCAACGGTGATTCTGATGATCGTCACGATCACCTACAAAGCGGTGCTGGTCGTGGTGGGACTTGGGCTTGTTCTGTTCGGACAGGGCTTCCTGCACCGGTATCTGACGGAAATCCTTCCGGTTTTCTATCTGGGAATCGGTCTGAATGTCTTCTGTGTCACAGCCATGCTTATTCTGGTTTTTCATCCGGCGCTTGCGCGGACAATTCTGGTTTTGGGACTGAAAATCGTGGAAAAACTGCATTTGATGAAACGAAAAGAAAGCCGCCTGAAAAAACTGGAAGCTTCCATGGAAGTCTACCAGAATACGGCAGCGTATCTTGGCACCCACAAAATGGTGCTGGTCAATGTCCTTGCGATTACCTTTGCACAGAGGTTTGCTTTATTTGCAGCAACATGGTTTGTATACCACGCCTTCCATTTATCAGGCATTTCCTTTATCACCATTGTGCTGCTGCAGGCGGTCATTTCCGTATCGGTTGACATGCTGCCGCTTCCGGGAGGAATGGGAATCAGCGAGACACTGTTCCTGAAAATTTTCCCGCCGGTCTTTGGAAGCACGCTGCTTCTTCCGGCAATGGTGCTTTCCAGAGGGCTCGGCTACTACGGGGAACTGCTGGTGAGTGCAGTCTTTACCATCGTCGCACAGCTTACGATCGGGAATACGAAAAGAGAAAAAAGAGGGGGAACTACATATGATAGGGTTCTATGATTATACCGTAATATTAACATATATCAGCTTTGCATCGTCCATCAGCGGCATTTTTCTTGCAACGCGGGGGCACTTTAACTGGGCGATTTTTTGTCTTGCTTTTTCCGGACTGTGCGATATGTTCGATGGAAAATTGCGCGGACGAAGAAAAACAGGACCGAAGATGAAAAGCGGTTCGGCATTCAGATCGATTCGCTCTGCGATGTGGTTTGTTTCGGCGTCTTTCCGATCGTGCTCTGCTATGAGCTTGGCATGACACATTTTTACAGCATTCCGATTCTTATTTTCTACGGTCTTGCGGGCGTGATCCGTCTGGGATATTTTAACGTGATGGAAGAGAAGCGTCAGAATGAAACTTCGGAGAACCGGAAATATTACCAGGGACTGCCGATTACCTCGATGTCAGTAGCTTTGCCGCTGCTGTTCGTCTTTGCACCGCTCTGCCGCGGATACTTCTGATCTGGCTGCATCTGCTGGTGCTGGCGTCGGCGTTTTGTTTATCACGGATTTCCGCTTCCGCAAGCCGACGAATAAAGAGCTTGCTGTGCTGGTAGCGGTCGTTGGAGTGGCTGTGCTCCGCGGACTTCTGATCTGGAAGGGAGGAAGAACGATTTGAGACTCTGCGCTTATCCTTACCGAAAACAGGGGAAAAATCATCCAAAGCTTGATCTGATCCGCGAGGAAAATGATCTGCAGGACCGTTTTCTGCACATGATGTACAGCCATGCCGCCGGAAGAGCCGCGATGCAGCCGCTGGTTCAGTCATTTGTATCTCGTGCGGCAGGCTGCTTTCTGGACAGCCGCTTATCGGTGCCGCTGGTTGCACCGTTTGTAAAGAAAAATCATATTTCACTGAAGGAATGTACCGCAAAGCAGTTTATCTCGTTCAATGATTTCTTTGTGCGGAAGCTGAAAATGGATGCACGTCCGTTTTCCAATGCGCCGCAGGATTTTATCAGCCCGTGTGATGCGCGGCTTACGGTTTATCCGATTCATGAGAACGGGAAGTTTGAGATCAAGAACACAGAATATACGCTGGAACAGCTTCTGCGCGACCGGAAGCTGGCAAAACGGTATGAGGGCGGAACGTTATTTCTGTTTCGGCTTTCCGTGGACGATTATCACCGGTATCTCTTTGTGGATGACGGCGTCTGTTCGACGGAACGGCGGATTGAGGGTGTGCTCCACACGGTCAATCCGGCGGCGAATGATTTTTGCCCGATCTATAAAGAAAATACGAGAACCTACACGCTGCTGCAGTCCGCAATTTCGGCACACTGCTGCAGATGGAGGTCGGCGCGATGATGGTCGGAAAGATTGTCAATGAAAATGCCGGAGCGGCGAGACGTGTACAGCGCGGCGAAGAGAAAGGCTATTTTGCCTTCGGTGGTTCGACAGTGATCGTTCTGGCACAGAAGGGAAGCGCAGTGCCGGAAAAACGGATCTGGAATTATTCGCGGCTTGGAATCGAAACGCGGGTACGGCAGGGAGAAACGGTTGGGACGGCCGGAAGAACAGGGTAAAAGCAAAAAATGGATTGTGAGGAAATGATCTTCACAATCCATTTTTTGTTTAAACGTTTTTTATGCCTGCAGCCGTGCCAGATCCTGGTAGAATGTCGGATACGAGATATCCACACAGCCGGCGCGCAGGATTTCCGTCGGTGTCTCTGCGGCAAGCGAAGCGATTGCAAACGACATCGCAATGCGGTGGTCGAGGCGGCTGTCGATTTGGGCGCCGTGGAACGGTTTTCCGCCCTCAATGATCATGCCGTCGTCCGTGCCTTCCAGGGAAACACCCATCGCGGTGAGTTCGTTTACCATGATATCAAGACGGTTCGATTCTTTGACTTTCAGCTCCTCCGCATTCCGGATCACGGTTGTACCGTTCGCTGTGGCGGCAAGAACCGCGATGATCGGGATTTCATCGATCAGGGTCGGGATCAGTTCGCCCTCGATGACGGTGCCGGAAAGAGACGGCGTATAGCGCACGAGAAGGTCTGCAACCGGTTCTCCGCCGGAGTTCTGCTCATTCAGAAGTGTGATGTCAGCACCCATGGCGCGGCAGACGCGGAGCATACCGTCGCGGGTCGGTTGATGCCGACATTTTTCAGGAGCACCTCAGAGCCTGGAACCATCAGCGCGGCGGCGATGAAGTAGGCGGCGGAGGAAATATCTCCCGGCACACGGACGAGATTTCCATGGAGATCCGGGTCCGGCAGAACCGATGCGGTCAGCCCTTCGGAGGCAACGTCGGCGCCGAAGAATTTCAGCATCAGCTCCGTATGGTTTCTGGAAAGAGCCGGTTCGGTAACGCTTGTTTTTCCGTCAGCATACAGTCCGGCAAGCAGGACACACGATTTGACCTGTGCGGATGCGACCGGCGAAAGATAGGAGATGGCGTGGAGCGGATGGCCGTTGATCGCAAGCGGCGCGCAGCCGTTTTCCGGAATACTGCGGATGGAAGCGCCCATCTGGGTCAGCGGATTGATGATGCGTCCCATCGGCCGTTTCTGAATGGAAGCGTCACCGGTCAGTGTACTGGAAAAGTTCTGGCCGGCAAGAATGCCGGAGATCAGGCGTGCCGTTGTTCCGCTGTTTCCGCAGTCGAGAACGGCGGACGGAGCCGAAAGCCCGTGCAGGCCTTTTCCATGAACGAGAATGCGCTCCGGCGTGTTCTCGATCTCAATGCCCATACTGCGGAAGCAGGAGATGGTGGAGAGACAGTCGGCACCCTGTAAAAAGTTTGTGACTTCTGTGGTTCCCTCTGAAATGGCACCGAACATGACGGCGCGGTGGGAAATGGATTTATCGCCCGGCACGGAGATTTCTCCGCGCAGAGGACGTACTGCTTTCTGGAACTGCATAACGTAACTTCCTCCTGTCAAGATATACGCGCTTTTAATTGCGGATATGAATGGTATAGCCATGGTCTTTTAAGACCTTCCGGGCAAGAATGCCTGCCTGCTCTTCATAAAATTCAATGCGGAGAGCACCCTCTTCGAACTCGCGGTTATGCGTAATGCCGATATTTTTAATATTGATCTGGTTGATGGCAAGAATTGTTGTAACGGCTGCGATTCCGCCGGCTTCATCGAGCAGGTCGCAGTAAACGACGTATTCTTTCTTTGTCGGTCCATAGGAAGAATCTTCCATGGAATTCCGGTATTCGCGGGAACTTTCAAACATATTGTAGAGCTCGTGGCCTTTTTTGTTGTCAACCAGGTATTTTGCCTGGACGAGAAGGCGGATATAGGAATCCAGCACATTCGAGAGCTGCTTCTGGTTTGAGAGACAGATCTGCTGCCATACCTCCGGGAGGAGGAAGCGATGCGGGTGATGTCCTTGAAGCCGCCTGCAGCAACGGTTTTCATCTGCTCTTCCGGTGTGTCCAGGGATGCGAGTGCATTGACCAGGGTAGCGGCAACGATATGCGGCAGATGACTGACACCTGCGGTGATGTAGTCGTGCTCTTCGTATGTTAAAACCATCGGGATCGCCTTTAAGGACTGGACAAGATCAACGAAAGCGGAAACTGTCGCGATCTCAACATCTGGTCCGGGTGTAATCATATAGTAAGCATTTTCCAGCAGGTAATCGGTGGCGCTGGAATATCCCGTCTTTTCGGAGCCTGCCATCGGATGGCCGCCGATAAACTGGTGCGTCATGCCGAGGGTCTCAACCGCCTGATGGATTTCTCCTTTTACACTTCCGACGTCTGTGATGATACAGCCCGGTTTTGCGATGCCTTTCACGAACGGAAGATAGGAGATGTTGGTGCTGACAGGAGCACATAAGAAGATATAGTCACAGTCGGCAAAGCGGTCGTCCCGTTCTTCCAGCGCGATATCAATCACGCCTTCCTGAATTGCCTCTTCGATCGTCGCTTTGGTGCGGCAGTAGGCCATCAGTTTATACTCCGGGTGAACCTTTCTGAGGGTTTTTGCAATGGAGCCGCCGATGAGGCCAAGGCCGATAAAGCCGATACAGATTTTTTCGGATGTATCACACATAATTCAAGTAGTCCTTTCTGACAATTTTCGTAGGTAAATCGTATAAAAGACATTGTAAAGCATCTGAAATCAAATGTCAAAGATTTCTTGCTTTAAAGTGACAAAGCATTTTTGAAAGGCAGCAATTTTGCTTGTTTTGCAAAATCCGGCAGATTCCACAGAAAAGCCAGACAGAAAAGCGGAAGAAAGGCAGAATAACCAGCTAAAATACATATAAAATTTAAAAATTCAGAATATATTGTGAAATATGAATAATATACTTGCAAAAAAGCAAAAACTTTAGTAGAATAGTGACTATGATAAGAGGAACGGAAGACGTGAATCTTGATAAAAAGCAGAAAGGCGAATAAGAGCGGCCTTGCAATCTGCAAATTTACTTACATGGGAGGTATTACATATGGACGTTTTTAGAACTGACCGAATCAGAAATGTGGTGCTGCTGGGGCACAGCGGCTCCGGAAAGACAAGTCTGACCGAAGCTATGGCTTATCTTTCCGGTATGACAAACCGTCTCGGAAAAGTGACAGACGGAAATACCGTCAGCGATTTTGACAAAGAAGAAATCAAGCGCAAATGCTCTATTTCCACAACGCTTGTCCCGGTCGTATGGGGAAAAATAAGATCAATGTTCTGGATACTCCTGGAATGTTTGATTTCGTAGGAGAAGCACAGGAAGCCGCTTCCGCAGCAGATGCCGCTGTAATCGTGGTATCCGGAAAGGCCGGCGTGCAGGTCGGAACCCAGAAAGCATGGGAACTCTGCGAGAAATACAATCTTCCGCGTATGATCTTCGTAACGGAAATGGATCAGGACGATGTCAGCTACCGAGAAGTCGTTGAGCAGCTCACCGAACTGTACGGAAAACGAATCGCACCGCTTCATATGCCTCTGCGTGAAAACGGTAAATTTGTAGGATATATCAATATTGTAAAGAACAAAGGCCGCAGATATATCGAAAAAGATAAAAAAGAAGAATGCCCGATTCCGGATTACTCCGTAGAATATCTGGAGAAGTACCGTGAAACCCTGATGGAATCCGTGGCAGAAACAAGTGAAGAGTTTATGGACCGCTACTTTGGCGGAGAAGAGTTCTCGGTAGCAGAGATTTCCGCAGCGCTTGCCATGAACGTAGGAGACGGCACCATCGTTCCGGTATGCATGGGCTCCCCGGTCAATCTGCAGGGCGTATCGAACCTTCTTGATGATATCTGCGGATACTTCCCGGATCCGTCCACCCGTCCGTGTGCCGGCATAAATCTCAATACGAACGAAATTTTCGAGGCAAATTACGACTTTGCGAAACCGAAGAGCGCGACCATTTTCAAGACGATCGTGGATCCGTTCCTTGGAAAATATTCAATGATTAAGGTTTGCTCCGGCGTTATTAAAAGCGATGATGTGCTCTATAATGTAGATCAGGAATCCGAAGAAAAACTGAGCAAGCTGTACGTTCTCGAAGGCTCCAAGCCGATCGAAGTACCGGAGCTTCATGCAGGAGATATCGGTGCCATCGCAAAACTCGGCGATGCAAGAACCGGCGATTCCCTTGCGACAAAGAACAATCAGGTCCGCTACGGAAAACCGGATGTTTCGACTCCGTACACCGCAAAACGATATAAACCGAAGAACAAAGCCGATGTAGATAAGATCTCCCAGGCATTTGCCAAGATGATGCAGGAAGACCTGACTATGAAGGCAGTCAATGATTCTGCAAACCATCAGACATTGCTGTACGGCATGGGCGACCAGCACATCGATATTATCGTCAGCAAGCTGCTGGAGCGCTACAAAGTAGAAGTAGAGCTGTCCCGTCCGAAGGTAGCCTTCCGCGAGACGATCCGCAAAAATTCGGATGTAGAAGCAAAATACAAAAAACAGTCCGGCGGCCACGGCCAGTACGGTCATGTAAAAATGCGCTTCTCCGCTTCCGGAGATCTCGAGAAACCATACGTTTTCGAGCAGGAAGTTGTCGGCGGCGCCGTTCCGAAGAACTACTTCCCGGCTGTTGAAAAAGGTATCCAGGAAGCCGTACAGAAAGGCCCTCTGGCTGCTTATCCGGTAGTCGGCGTCAAAGCCGTTCTGTATGATGGTTCTTATCATCCGGTAGACTCCTCCGAGATGGCATTCAAGACCGCAGCGATCCAGGCGTTCAAGAAAGGCTTTATGGAAGCATCCCCGGTTCTCCTTGAGCCGATCGTTTCGATGAAGATCACTGTAGACGATAAATACACCGGCGATATCATGGGCGATCTCAACAAACGCCGCGGCCGTGTGCTCGGCATGAACCCGGATCACAAGGGCCATACGATTATCGAGGCTGATGTTCCGGAACTTGAGATCTACGGATACGGCACAACACTCCGCTCCATGACAGGCGGAAGCGGTGATTTCTCCTATGAGTTGCGAGATATGAGCAGGCTCCGTCCGATATCCAGGCAAAAGAGATTGAGGCAAGAGCTTCGAAGGTTGAAAAAGCAGAAGAATAAAGCTTTATAAAATAGTGTGATAAAACAGAGAAAATCCGGTTTCGGGAGCAGAATTCGCCCGGAAACCGGATTTTTCTGCTGTTTTTGAAGAAAAACGGAGGATATAGGAAAAAATAAATTGTAAAAACAGGGAAAGAGTGATAGAATACAGCTATATGTTCAAATGTGCATGCTGTCCTATGCGGCAGTGTGAGAAAAAAGAACTTTGAACTTGAACATGCAGGAGGTTACCCATGAGTAAAAGATATGAGCCACAGAACATTGAGAAAAAGTGGCAGAAGATCTGGCAGGACGAGAAAGCCTTTGCCGCCACAGATGATTATACAAAACCAAAATACTATGCACTCGTTGAGTTCCCGTATCCGTCAGGACAGGGACTTCACGTAGGCCATCCGCGTCCGTACACCGCACTGGATATCGTAGCCAGAAAGCGCAGAATGCAGGGCTACAACGTACTGTATCCGATGGGATGGGATGCATTTGGTCTTCCGACTGAGAACTATGCGATCAAGAACCACATCCATCCGAAGATCGTTACCAAAAGCAACGTACATCACTTCAAAGATCAGCTTCAGTCCCTTGGATATTCCTTTGACTGGGACAGAGAGATCAACACCACCGATCCGGAGTACTATCACTGGACCCAGTGGATTTTCCTCAAACTCTTCAAAGCAGGTCTTGCTTACAAGAAAGAAATGCCGATCAACTGGTGTACTTCCTGTAAGGTAGGTCTTGCAAACGAGGAAGTTGTAAACGGCGTGTGCGAGCGCTGCGGAAGCCCGGTTGTCCGCAAAGTAAAGAGCGAGTGGATGCTGAAGATTACCGAGTATGCAGACAAGCTGATCGACGGTCTGGACGGCGTTGACTATATTGAGCGTGTCAAAACTTCCCAGAAAAACTGGATCGGACGTTCCCACGGAGCGGAGGTTGATTTCTCCCTGAAAGATAAACCGGAGAAGCTGACTATCTACACCACACGCCCGGATACCCTGTTCGGTGTTACGTACATGGTACTCTCCCCGGAGCATCCGTACATCGACCAGTACAAAGATGAGATCAAGAACTGGGATGAGGTCTGCGCATACCGTGAGATGGCAGCCAGAAAATCCGATTTCGAGCGTTCCGAGCTTGCAAAAGACAAGACCGGTGTCATGATCGACGGACTTTCCGCAGTCAACCCGGTTAATGGAAAAGAGATCCCGATCTGGATTTCCGACTATGTACTGATGAGCTACGGCACCGGCGCCATCATGGCAGTACCGGCACACGATGAGCGTGACTGGGAGTTCGCAAAGAAATTCAACATGCCGATCATCGAGGTTGTTGCAGGCGGCGACGTACAGAACGAAGTTTACACCGACGTTGCAGAGGGAACTCTTGTCAACTCCGGTTTCCTGAACGGACTTTCCGTTGCGGAAGCAAAAAAGAAAATTCTTGAGTGGCTCGAAGAGAACCACGTTGGAAAAGCAAAAACAAACTATAAGCTGCGTGACTGGGTATTCTCCCGTCAGCGTTACTGGGGTGAGCCAATTCCGATCGTACACTGCGACAAATGCGGTTACGTTCCGGTTCCGGAAGAATCCCTTCCGCTGGAGCTGCCGGATGTAGAGAGCTACATGCCGACCGATAACGGCGAGTCTCCGCTGGCTGCCATGACAGACTGGGTCAACACCACCTGCCGTGCTGCGGAGGACCTGCAAAACGTGAGACCGATACCATGCCGCAGTGGGCTGGTTCTTCCTGGTATTACATCCGCTATACCGATCCGAAGAACAAAGAGGCTCTGGCAAGCAAAGAAGCTATGAAATACTGGCTGCCGGTTGACTGGTACAACGGAGGAATGGAGCACACCACCCTTCACCTTCTGTATTCCCGTTTCTGGCATAAATTCCTGTACGATCAGGCGTAGTTACCTGCCCGGAACCGTATCAGAAACGTACTTCCCACGGAATGATCCTCGGCGAGAACGGCGAGAAGATGAGTAAATCCCGTGGAAACGTTGTCAACCCGGATGATATCGTAGCTGAGTTCGGTGCAGATACCCTGCGTACGTACGAGATGTTCATCGGTGCCTTCGACTTAAGTGCATCCTGGTCTCAGGAAGGCGTAAAAGGATGCCGTCGTTTCCTCGAGCGTGTATGGAAACTGCAGGACAGCTTGGTAGACGGAGATTCCTACTCCAAAGAGCTGGAGTCCAAAATGCACCAGACCATCAAGAAAGTATCCAGCGACTATGAGTCCCTGAAATACAACACAGCGATCGCAGCCATGATGACCCTGGTCAACGAGTTCTACAAAGCCGGAAAAGTAACGAGAAAAGAGTTCGAAACCCTTCTGATCCTGCTGAATCCGGTTGCACCGCATATGACCGAGGAACTGTGGGCAGACCTTGGATACGAAGGCCGTCTGTATCAGACCGCATGGCCGGAGTTTGACGAGGAGAAGACCGTAGAGGCAGTAGCCGAGATCGCTGTTCAGATCAACGGCAAAATGCGCGGAACGATCAAAATCGCCAAAGATGCAGATAAAGAGACCGCAATCGCCGCTGCAAAAGAGGCAGTTGCAGACAAACTGACCGGAAATATCGTAAAAGAAATTTACGTACCGGGAAGAATTGTGAATATCGTTCAGAAATAATAATTATGTAAGCTGAAGAAAGGAGGCTGATTCTTGGAAAAAGAGTCAGTCTCCTTTTGCATAAATATTGCTGTTTAGCAAGGAGGGATACAAAATGGATCTTGAAACAATCAGACAGGAAGTACGTGCCGTCGCAGAGGAGCTGATTACGACGGCGCAGATGAAACCGGGACAGATTCTGGTAGTGGGATGTTCTTCGAGTGAAATTCACAACAGTAAGCTCGGAACGGATTCCAGCCAGGAGATCGGGCAGGCGGTGTTTGAGGCGCTGTATGCGTGTACGAAGGAGCACGGGCTGTATCTGGCGGCGCAGTGCTGTGAGCATCTGACCGCGCGGTTGTTCTGGAGCGTGCGGCGGCAGAAAAATACGGTTACGAGCCGGTCTGCGCGGTACCGTGGCTGCATGGCGGCGGATCGTTTGCGATGGCGGCATACTATGGATTGGAGGACGCTGTCACCGTAGAGCATGTGCAGGCGCATGCAGGTATTGATATCGGTGATGTGCTGATCGGCATGCAGCTGAAGGCAGTAGCCGTTCCGGTCCGGGTATCGCAGAAAACGATCGGAGATGCGCACGTTGTCTGCGCGCGGACAAGACCGAAATACATCGGCGGCGAGCGGACGCATTACGCGGAAGATCCGGAGATGAGAAAGTAAGAAACTGTGATTGGTAAATCAAAAAATGCCGTACAGGCGGAGGAAAAATTTCCAACGCTGTACGGCATTTCTGATGTTTGGTTTTACGTTTTATTTTGCTTTTCTCGCTTCCCGTTTTCGCAGGAAGAAAATTTTCTGCTTCCGGTAAAAAGAGGAAATGGAATCCACGAGGATGCTCAAATATCGCAGAACCGGCTCTGTTGCGACAGAGAATACGACCAGCAGCATGATACATTTTCTGGACATATCAGAAATGGCGAACAGCTGGTTCAGATAGGTACTGCAGAAAATGAAGGCAATAATCGAGCCGATCAGGATCGTCCAGCGCATCCAGTTGAGCGGCTTGCTGATCCGGTAGAGAATCATAAAACCGACAATGGCGAGCAGTACGGTGGCAGCGGTCGAAATATCTTCCGAGCCGACCGCAAATTCCTGGCCGAAGACGACGAGTGTTGCGACCATCAAAAAGTCGGTCAGCGCCGCAGGCAGGGCCCGTGTCAGAATGTTCGTGATAAAGTGGCCCTCGATCCGGTTTTTGTTCGGCATTAGCGAGAGCAGGAAGCCTGGAATACCGATCGTAAACATACTGATCAGCGAGATCTGGGACGGCTCCAGCGGATACGTCACCATCGAGATCAGTGAGAAGATGGACAGCAGGAACGAGAAAATGTTCTTTACCAGGAACAGCGTTCCCGAGCGCTGCAGGTTGTTGACAACGCGGCGGCCTTCCAGTACGACAGAAGGCATCTTCGAAAAGTCGTTGTCCAGCAGAACGAGCTGTGCAGCCTGTGCGGCAGCGTCACTTCCGGATGCCATCGCAACGGAGCAGTCGGCATCCTTTAATGCGAGCACATCGTTGACACCATCGCCGGTCATCGCAACGGTCTTGCCGTTTTTCTTTAAAGCCTGGACAAACTGGCGTTTTTGGTCTGGTGTGACACGGCCGAACACGGTGTATTTCAGGATTGCTTCTTCGAGCTCTTCTGGTGTCTTTAGAGTGGAAGCATCAATATAATCCTCTGCGTGCGCAATCCCTGCCTGGCGGGCAACCTCAGATACCGTTACCGGAGTATCACCGGAGATGACCTTGACATGGACACCCTGATCTTCGAAGTAGCGGAACGTTTCCGGTGCTTCTTTTCGGATCGGATTGGAGAGAAGCACGTAGCCAAGCGGCGTGACACGGCCGGAGAGTGCTTTTCCATCCGGTACAGTTTCGGATGTGCCGAAGACGAGGAGACGGAATCCCTTTGAGGTATACGCTTCAATTTCACTCTGATAGCGTGCAAAATCATCGCGGAGAACGAACTCCGGGGCACCGAGCACGTAGGAGACATCCGAAAATGTCACACTGGAATACTTGAATTCCGAGGAGAACGAAGTCATCGAAACGGCAGTTTTGCCGTTGTTGTCTTTAAAATATTCTTTCAGTGCCGCCATAGTAATGTTGTCGTTTGACATGGCAGATGCGAAATCACCGACCGCGAGGGAAAGCTCTTCTTTCTGCGGTGCGGGAGCATTTTCGCCGGATTCTGTATCAGGGACTGAACTGGAGCCGACCAGAATCAGATCATGTACTTTCATAGTTGTCTCGGTGATGGTTCCCGTCTTATCGACACAGAGCACGTTGACGCGAGCCAGCGTCTCGATACATTTCATATCATGCACGAGAACCTTCTGCGAAGCCAGCCGCATAACGCTGACGGCAAGGGCAACGCTTGCAAGCAGGTAAAGACCTTCTGGGATCATGCCGAGCACGGCGGCCACCATCGAGGTAATGCTCTCACGGAACGTTTCGTGGGAGACGAAAAACTGCTGGCCGAAGAGCAGAAGACCGATCGGAATGATCAGAATGCCGACAACCTTTACCAGCTTGTTGAGGGAGCGGATCATCTCGGACTGTTCGCCCTCTTTCATGGCCTTTGCTCGAGGGTCAGACGGGAAATGTAGGAATCTTCACCGACCTGGGTCAGACGGCTCTTGCAGCTTCCGGAGACGATAAAACTTCCGGACATCAGCTCGTCGCCCGGGCGCTTGGTAATCTCATCGGATTCACCGGTAAGCAGCGATTCGTTGACCTGTACCTCACCTTCAAGCACGACGGCATCAGCGCAGATCTGTTTTCCTGCGGTAAATACAACAATATCATCGAGTACGAGATCCTCCGCGGCGAGTGTTATCTCAGCCCCGTCACGGATTGCAGTAGCCTTCGGCGCGTTTAAAACAGACAGCTTTTCCAGCGTCTTTTTCGCCTTGATCTCCTGTACAATACCGATCAGCGTGTTCGCGATGATGACCGGCAGAAACGTAAGATCCCGGAACGAACCGGCAAGGATCAGAAAGATGGCAATAATCAGAAAAATCAGGTTGAAATACGTACAGACATTGCTCTTTACGATCTCGGCCGTTGTCTTGGACGGAGGCTCCACCGCGCGGTTGGTCCAGCCGTTCTCGCGGTACTCGGCAACCTGCTCGGCGGAAAGGCCTTCGGAAGGGTCTGCCTCATAACGCGTCGTTGGAACACGGCGGTGAATGATTTCGGGAATTGTTTTGTTCATAACAGTTATATTCCTCTCCGGCTGTTCTGATAAAGAAGAGACAGCCTCACTGTGGTTTGTTTGAAAAAGATCACGTCTGGAATCTTTTTCCATATTAAGAAGTATACCATAGAGCATCGAAAAAGAAATGAAGGAAGTATTAAATTTTACGAAAAAAAGACTTTTCGCAAAGAGGAACAGATAGGAATGTGCGAAAAGTCTTTTGTATTCTGAATTTAGTCCTGTACTTCCTGAAGATTGCGGATGTTCGGCTCCGCCATCATGGAGTAATTGGTGTAATAAACAACGAAGCCCGGTTTGCTTCCGTTTGGTTTGCGCAGGTTTTTCTTTAAGGTGTAGTCGATTTCCACCTTCGGTGCCTGTCTGCCTTTCGAGTAATAGGCGGCGAGAGCAGCGGCCTCTTCGTAGACGGAATCCGGCAGCTCTTTACCGTTCGTCTTTACGATGACATGGCTGCCCGGCTGGCCTTTCGCGTGGAACCACCAGTCGTTGCCGGAGGCGAATTTAAACGAAAGTTCCTCGTTCTGGAAGTTGTTCTTGCCGACATAAATGTCAAAGCCCTCGGAAGAGCGGTAGTGGAACGGATGGGAGGTGATTTTCTGCTTTTTCCCTGTCGGTCCCTTGCGGCGGATGTAGCCGTACTCGATCAGCTCTTCTTTTAACTGCACCAGATCCGCCTCATCGAGCGCAATATCAAGCGCCGTGCTGATGGATTCGAGATGGTCGATTTCCTCTTTCGTCTCGACAAGAAGTTCCTCGAGTGCCTCACGGGTCCGCTTCAGCTTTCCGTAGCGGTCGAAGTATTTTTCGCATTTTCGCCGGCAGAGAGCGTTCCGTCGAGCGGAATCGTGATTTCCTCGCCGTTATAGTAATTGACGGCTTTCAGCGAAGTATCGCCCGGCTGGCAGCTGTAGCCGTACGTATTTAAAAGCTCACCGTAAATCCGGTATTTTTCCCTCTTGTCGGTGTCTTTTAACTGTTTCTGCTGCAGGTCGTATTTTTTGACATTCCGTTCGAGTGCGGTATTGACGACACGGCGCAGATCGGAAGATTTCTGACGGATGCGGGTGATGCGGTTTTTCATGGCATAGTACGTTTCCAGCACACCGGAGATCGAATCGTATGTTTCCTCACGCAAATCCTGATACTGCGTCAGTTTCAGTGCGGAAAATTCTTTCGGCTCATCGCCTGGTATACGATGTTCGGCGTAAATGCGCCGTTTTTGATATCCTCAATCAGATAAGAGAAGGTGCGGAACAGATGAAGCTTCGCATTTTCTTCGAGTGCATTGACCGCAAATCCGCCGTCGATGCCGGCGCGGCAGCAGACTTCCTCCGCCATCAGCGGCTGAAGCCGGTAAGGGAAGTGTAGATTGCCTTTGCGGCAGCCATCGGTTTCGTGCAGACGAAATCGAAAAATTCTTCTTCTGTGATCGTGAGCGGATCTTTCTTATCCTGCGTGTGCGGAATGAACCAGGTGCGGCCCGGAAGAACCTCACGGACAGAACTCATGTTGGCGGAAATATGTTTGATACTGTCAAGGATCGTATTGTCCTCCTGACAGAAGATCAGGTTGCTGTGTTTTCCCATGATCTCCACAATCAGCTTCTTGCGGCAGATATCGCCGAGTTCATTCAAATGCTCGAGCTCAAAAATAAGAATACGCTCGAGTCCCGGCTGGGTAACGGAGAGAATGCGGGCGCTGCCGATGTGTTTGCGGAGCAGCATACAGAAATTTGGTGCGGTCATCGGGCCGGGCTTATTGTTGTCCGTCAGGTAGATCAGCGGAAGCGAAGCACTTGCCGAGAGGAGAAGACGGTAAACGGTACGGTTGTTTTTTATTGTAATCATCAGCTCGTCGTTTTCCGGCTGTGCGATCTTGTTGATCTTTCCGCCGACGATGGTCTGATTCAGTTCCTGTGCAATATTTGCAATGGTAATTCCATCAAAAGCCATAGAAAATATCTCCTTTGTTTGAAATTCTAGTATTTTCATTATAATACAGAAAAAAAGATTTGACTAGGCTTTCTGAATGAATTATAATAAATCTGTATGGGTAGATGTATTTTCTGAAAAAGACTTCAGAAGGTACAGGAAAGGACGGATTGTGGCAAAACTGATCAACATCGGATTCGGCAATGTCGTAAATTCGGATAAAATAATAGCAGTGGTGAGTCCCGAGGCGGCGCCCGTCAAGCGTATGGTGCAGCGTGCAAAGGAAAGCAACCGCATCATCGATGCGACGCAGGGAAGACGCACGAAAGCAGTGCTCATCACCGGAGAAGAATTTATCATCCTTTCGGCTTTGCAGCCGGAAACGATCAGCCGTAGATTCAACGGCGGCTGGGAAACAGAAAAAGAGCGAGGGGAATCTGAAAATGAGTAGAGGAATACTTACTGTAGTATCCGGTTTTTCCGGAGCAGGAAAAGGAACACTGATGAAACGCCTGATGGAGGAGTACGACAACTATGCGCTGTCCATCTCCGTCACCACAAGAGACCCGCGTCCGGGCGAGGAAGACGGCGTATCGTACTTTTTCCGTACAGAAGAAGAGTTTGACCGCATGGTAGAAGAGGATGCCTTCCTCGAGTATGCGCGTTACGTAAAACATTCCTACGGAACGCCGAAGGCATACGTAGAGGAGCAGCTGGATGCCGGAAAAGATGTTCTGCTTGAGATTGAAATCCAGGGAGCACTTCAGGTCAAGGAAAACGTCCGGACACCCTTCTTGTGTTCATCACACCGCCGACCGCCGAGGAGCTGGAACGACGCCTACGGGGACGCGGAACGGAAACAGAAGAAGTTATCAAAGGCAGAATGGAGCGTGCAAAAGAGGAAGCACAGGGCATGGACCAGTACGATTATGTCCTGATCAACGACGACCTCGAAACCTGCGTAAAACAGATGCATGAGACCATTCAGAGCCAGCATTTCATGAGCAGCAACCAGAAAGACTTTATCGAACAGATGAAAAAAAGTCTGGAAAAATAGAAAGGAGCATTTATTATGATTCATCCATCTTATCAGGAACTGATTGCAACTATTAACGAGGGCCAGGATCTGGACGAGGCACCGGTTGTCAGCAGCCGTTACTCTCTGGTACTTGCAACAAGCAAACGTGCAAGACAGATCATTGGCGGAGCTGAACCGCTTGTAAAAGTGAAAAAAGGCATGAAACCGCTCTCCATCGCCGTAGAGGAGATGTACAAAGGAGAGGTTACAATCCTTCCGGAATCTGAAGTTGAAGCGGAAGAGGAAACAAAAGAGGAGCCAGTAATTGAATAATATGAAAATTCTGTTTATTTCCCTTGGATGCGATAAAAACCTGGTAGATTCCGAGCATATGCTGGGTCTTCTGGTAGAGCATGGTTTCGAGATCACCGATTCCGAGGAAGATGCAGAGGTTATCGTGATAAACACATGCTGCTTTATCCACGACGCCAAAGAAGAAAGCATTCAAAATATTCTTGAAATGGCGAAGTACCGTACAGCGGGAAGCTGTAAGGTTCTTCTGGTAACGGGCTGTATGGCAGAGCGCTACCGCGATGAAATCATTGAGGAGATTCCGGAGGTTGACGCCGTACTTGGAACGAACAGCTATGACAAAATCCTGGATGCCATTCAGGATGTCCTCGGCGGCGACCGCTTCCAGGAGTATGCCGATCTGAAAGGACTGCCGAAAATTGACGCACAGCGCGTTGTAACGACAGGCGGCCATTACGAATATCTGAAAATTGCAGAGGGCTGTGACAAGCACTGTACCTACTGCATCATTCCGAAGCTGCGCGGACCGTACCGATCCGTTCCGATGGAGGAACTGATAGCAGAAGCGAAGACGATGGCAGAACAGGGTGTCAAAGAGCTCGTTCTCGTTGCGCAGGAGACAACCATTTATGGTATCGATCTGTACGGAAAGCCGTCTCTCCACCTTCTGTTAAAAGAGCTCTGCAAAATTCAGGAGCTCTACTGGATCCGGATTCTGTACTGCTATCCGGAGGACATCTATCCGGAACTCGTTCAGACGATGAAGGAAGAGCCGAAAGTCTGTCACTACCTGGATCTGCCGATTCAGCATGCCAACGATGAGATCCTGCGCCGCATGGGTCGCAGAACATCCAAACAGGAGCTGATCGACAAAATTGATTTCCTGAGAAGCGAGATGCCGGATATCACACTGCGCACCACGCTGATCACAGGATTCCCGGGAGAGACAAAAGAGCAGCACAAAGAACTCCTCGAGTTTATCAACGACATGGAGTTCGACCGTCTCGGCGTATTCACCTACTCTCCGGAGGAGGGAACACCGGCTGCTACGATGGAGCATCAGATCGACGAGGAGGTAAAACTGGACCGTCAGGCAGAACTGATGGAGCTGCAGCAGGATATCTCTGCAGAACTCGGCGAGCGCAGGATCGGCCAGGAGCTTCTTGTTATGATCGAGGGCAAAGTGGCGGATGAGGATGCCTATGTGGCAGAAGCCAGGCGGACGCACCGGGTGTAGACGGCTATGTATTTGTCAATACACCGGAAACACTCGTATCCGGCGATTTCGTAAGAGTGAAAATTACCGGCGCTCTGGAATATGATCTGATAGGAGAGATAAGCCAATGAATTTACCAAACAAATTAACGATTCTGCGGGTAATTATGATTCCGTTTTTCGTGTTCTTCCTGCTGTCTGGCGTGGGCGGAAGCGCGTCCAAATGGATTGCACTGGTAATCTTTGCCGCTGCCAGCATCACGGATACTCTGGACGGCTACATTGCAAGACGTGACAATCTGATTACCGATTTCGGAAAGTTTATGGATCCGCTGGCAGATAAGCTGCTGGTATGCTCTGCACTGATCTGCTTTGTAGAGCTGGACAAGCTTCCGGCGTGGATGGTTATTATTATCATCGCAAGAGAATTTATCATCAGCGGTTTCCGCCTGGTTGCTTCGGACAATGGAATTGTCATCGCAGCAAGCTGGTGGGGAAAATCGAAAACAATCAGCCAGATGATTATGATCATTCTTCTGATCGCCGACATTCCGGCACTTTCCGTGCTGAATACCGTGCTGATCTGGGTTGCACTGATTCTGACCGTTGTTTCTCTGATTGATTACCTGGTAAAAAATAAAAACGTGCTTTCCATGCAGAACTAGGCAGGAAAAAGCACAGAATAAAAACGCTGACCGGTTTGGGATTCCAGACCGGCAGCGTTTTTTGGTTTGTAGTTTTTCAGCGTTTTTTCCCGGAAGCAGCGGAGCGGAAGAGGCGTACCATCTGGTCAATTTTTGCCGCTTCCTGTTTGGATTTTCCGGCTTTGATGGCAGAGATGATCAGGTCCGCCTCGGAGGCGGAAAACTGTGCGCCGCCCTGATTTCCCTGCATCAGGGAGAGAAGAAACGGCATCATTTCCGCCTGGGATTTTCCGCGGCTCTGAGAGGCCATCTGCTGCAGTGCCTGAAGCCGGGCAAAGTCAATTCCGGAAAGAGAGGGGTCCTGCGACCAGTCGTTTTGCTTATCATCCGAACTCATAGCAGATCCTCCTCATTTCCGGGATTTATATTCTGAAGCATCTGGACCATCTGCATGGTCTGAAACATCTGGGAGAGAAGATCCCGCTGCGGACCGGCGGCAAAACGGGAAATATCCTGCAGCATCTCAAGCGGAGAGACGTGCGGGGCATCAACAGACATCATGGAAAGGTCGGCCGGACGGGAAAAAAGCTGAATGGTCCGCTGGAGCTCGAGCCATTTGCTCAAAATCGCAAGGGAGGGCTGCAGGCCGAAGGAGGCGTAGGGAATGGCAGCTTCAGCATCTGAAGCTGATCCTGTGCGATCATCTGGTCCAGCGGTGTCATCTGTTCCACATTTTGTTCCTGTTCCTGATTCAAATTAAGATCCTTCCTGGCAGCATTCCTGCATTTGTCTTTTTATTTCTCTTTATCTTATGTTCCAGGCCGGAAAAATGACAGAAGGCGGGAAAAACATATGATAAGAGGAAGAAAGAAAAAGGAGACCGCCGGAAAATGGATGGAAAAGAAACAGCAAAAAGAAAACAGGTACTCGAAAGGGAATGCCTTTTATGAAATAGATCTGGAATGTATGAGAAAAAAAGAAAA
>ENA-OQIR01000168-OQIR01000168.1-human-gut-metagenome-genome-assembly--contig:-NODE-168-length-30221-cov-2.052004_pt1 | contig 30221 bp, 43 predicted proteins | sample MGYA00242580_ERZ504745 | MGnify/ENA primary metagenome ERZ504745 (study PRJEB26092, sample SAMD00036214) | human gut metagenome | host: Homo sapiens | study: EMG produced TPA metagenomics assembly of...
GCTCGTCAAGGTTTCCGAGGCGCTTTCAATCCGGATTCCCGTGCCCTCCTGATGATAAACAACCGCCAGGCTGCCGTCTGTTCGCAGTACCGGAGAGCTAAAGCTATGCTGACGCTGGGCCAATTCTTTAGCGCTGTCATTGTATAGGGTAAAAGAGGTATCGCTGACCACCACTGCGTCTTGATAATCCAAAAGCTGAAAATTCCCCTCCTGGACTTCGCTGCCGGAAATCGGCGTGGGATAACCGCTGCCTACTCCCATCCCCAGCAAGGTGTTCTGAAACCAATTGCCCACCCGCTGGGGCGAAAGAGACTCCCGATTAGCCCACAAAATCACCGCCAGACTGCATAAAACCAAAATCAGCAGTAAGCGGATCACTTTTTTCGGCGGCCTTTTCAGTTTGATTTCTTCCTGGTCATACTGCTCTAAAGGCACATCCTCATAGCTGAGGGCCTTTCGCTCCTTTAACGCCCGCTCCCGGGCCTTTTCTGCTTTTCATACCGTACGGGTCGTTTGGGCATTTATAGGTCCTCCTCATAAAACACACGGTTTAAATACAATCCGCAGGCCCGGGCTGTGGGCCCCGCCTTGCTTCTGTCCTTCGCCTCAAGAATGGCAGGAATCCCATCCTCCGGAATTTTCCCTTGGGCGATTCTCAAAAGAGTGCCGACCATAATGCGCACCATGTTATATAAAAAGCCGTCAGCCTCCACACGAAACGTCACCAATGGCCCTTCCCGGGTCACGGAGCAGCATTTCACCGTCCGCTCCATATTGTCCCTCTCCCGATGATCTAAGGTGCAAAAGGAGGTGAAGTCATGCTTTCCCACAAACGCCTGTGCCGCCTGGTTCAGCATATCCGTATCCAAAGGATACCAATAGTGAAAAGCGCGGCCGTCTAAAAAGGGGTTCCTCACCGGATCGTTCCAGATTAAATACTGATATTCCTTACCCTTGCAGGAATATCTGGCGTGAAAATCCAGGGAAACCGAGCGGCATCCTTTTACCGCCATATCCATCGGCAAAAAACGATTTAAAGCGGCCACCAGCCGCTCACAAGGGATTCGATGCCCAGTTTTCAAGCTGATGCAGTATTGGTTTGCGTGAACGCCGGAATCTGTACGGCTGCATCCCTTTACATCAAAATCGTCTCCGATCACCTGGCGCAGAGCGCTTGAAAGACCTCCTGCACGGAAAGAGCGTTCTCTTGAATCTGCCAGCCGTGATATGCACGGCCGTCGTACGCAATAGTCAGTAGTAAATTTCTTTTTTCCAAAAGAGTCTTCCCTCCCAGCCGCTTTTCAGGTCTTTGTCAAAATCACCGGACCGCAGCCGGTAAAAAAACATTGCACAGCACTACTCCAGCTAAAATCACGCACATCCCGACGATTGCGTATCCATCCAGCCGGGTCATGTGCATGCTTTTCATTCTGGTCCTTCCGGAGCCCCCCTGATAGCATCGGCATTCCATTGCCATCGCCAGCTCATAGGCGCGGCGGAAGGAGGACACAAACAAAGGGATCAAAATCGGCACCAGCGCTTTGATACGCTGGAACAGCCCGCCGCTTTCCAAGTCTGCCCCGCGGGCCTTTTGAGCGCTCATAATCTTATCGGTTTCCTCCAGCAGGGTGGGGACAAACCGCAGAGCGATCGTCATCATCATAGCAATTTCATGGACGCTGATATGAAGCACCTTCAGCGGCTTCATCAAACGCTCCAAAGCGTCAGTCAGATCGGTCGGCGAAGTGGTAAACGTCAGCACCGAGCTGATAAATATCAAGGAAATGATCCGCAAAGCGATAAAGACCGCGTTGGTAATGCCCGCTTCGGTAATGGTCATAAAGCCAAACTGCCAAAGAGGCTCCCCCCGTCCATAAAACAGGTTCAGTCCGGCGGTAAGGATCACCACAAAAATAATCATTCTTAAGCTTTTAAAATAAAGCTTAACCGGCACATTGGAAAAAGCCATAACCCCGAGAACGGAAACCACCACAATCCCCAGCGCGGGTAATTCTGGCCAACGAATACTAAGACAATAAAAGCAATGATTAAAACAATTTTCACTCTGGCATCCATGCGGTGGAGAAAGGATTTCCCCGGTACATACTGTCCTAATGTAATATTACTGACCACGGGACTCCTCCTCCCTGCCTAATATACGGAGAATCTCCTGGACGCCCTGCTCCACCGTCAGCACGCCGGAGGAAACCGGATAACCCTTTTCCCTCAGCATAGTCATAATTTTAGTGATTTGAGGCACCCGCAGTCCCATTTGAGACAGCCGGGCGCTTTGAGCAAACACCTTGTCCGTTTTTTCAAACATAGCCACCTTTCCATCATCGATCACCAGTACCCGGTCCGCGATTCTGGCGATGTCCTCCATGCTATGGGAAACCAGCAAAACAGTATTGTTCCTTTGCCGGTGATAATCCACAATCTGAGAAAGAAGCACATCTCGTCCCATTGGATCAAGTCCGGCGGTAGGCTCGTCTAAAATCAATACCTCCGGGTCCATCGCAATGACCCCAGCGATCGCGGCACGCCGTTTCTCACCGCCTGATATCTCAAACGGAGACGCTCCAAGCAAATTATCCTTCAGCCCGGCGAAAGCCGCCGCCATTTTCACCCGCCGCTTGATTTCTTCCTCGGAAAGCCCCATATTTTTTGGGCCGAACGCGATATCCTTTTCCACCGTTTCCTCAAAAAGCTGGTGCTCCGGGTATTGGAACACCATCCCCACCTGGAACCGGATGGCCCTGATTTTCTTTGCTCCGCCCAGATATCCTTTCCCTTTAAAAGCACCTTTCCTGAGGTTGGCTTCAGAAGGCCGTTGAGCTGCTGCACAAAGGTAGACTTGCCGGAACCGGTATGGCCGATCACGCCAACCAGCTCCCCTTCCTCAATCTGAAGACTGATATGGTCGACGGCGGTTTTCTCAAAGGGAGTTCCCGCGCCGTAAACATACGTTAAATCCTGCGTTTCTAAGATGGGCATCTTTCTGCCTCCAAAAGCTTCTCTAAAATCCCGACACATTCTTCCGCATCCAATATTCCCAAAGGCACCTGACAGCCGCAGGCCCGCAGCCGGTAGCAAAGCTCCGTCGCCTGCGGCACATCCAAATGATGCTGCTTTAAAAGCTCTACCTTGGAAAATACTTCTTTCGGCGTTCCTTCCGTAAGAATCCTGCCGCTGTCCATGACAACCACACGGTCTGCGGTTACCGCCTCATCCATGTAGTGGGTAATCAGAACAATGGTGATCCCCAGTTCCTGGTTCAGCTTATGGATCGTATCCAGCACCTCGGTTCGGCCTCTTGGATCCAGCATTGCGGTAGGCTCGTCCAGTACAATACACTCAGGCTGCATGGCAATGATACCAGCGATAGCGACCCGCTGCTTTTGCCCTCCGGAAAGCTTATAAGGGGCGGCCAGCCGGTAATCATACATTTCCACCGCCTTTAAGGCATCGTCGACCCTTTGGCGTATCTCTTTGGGAGGCACACCCAGATTTCCGGGCCGAAGTACGTCCTCCTCTACAATGGACGCCACCAGCTGATTGTCCGGATTTTGCAGGACTAACCCCACCCGCCGCCGGATCTCATATTTTAAAGCTTCCTCTGTGGTATCCATCCCATCCACAAAAACCTTGCCGCTGGTTGGCAGAAGCATAGCGTTAAAGTGCTTTGCCAATGTAGACTTTCCACATCCATTGTGGCCTAATAAAGCCACAAATTCTCCCTTTTCCACGGCAAGGCTTACCCCAGACAAGGCTTCCTTCAAGCTCAAGGGATCGTCGGTTCCATATCGGAAGGTTACATTTTCAACATGAATAAAGCTCATATCTCCAAATCCTATCTATGAAGCGCCAATTTTAAGGCGATACTGTCTATCAATGTTTCATTACTCTACGTCTTTCCCTGTCCAAATAGCTGTGGAGCCGCAAGGAAGCACCTGGCCGGTGCTGGTCACCGGTAAACCGATTTCATCCGAGGCCACTCTGCCGCCCATAGGCTTTTGCAAAAGCACCCCCAGAAGATATTCCATCACCGAGGCGACAGGCCCGTGGTATAGCTGTTCAACAGAAAAAACTTAGCGTCGGGAGACAGTATGCTCCGGCACAATTCCACCAAAGAAAACAGCTGCTCCTCCAGCTTCCACACCTCGCCGCCCGGGACCTCTTCCATAGGATGGAGGGTCCATGATAATACCGTCGTACCGGTTTCCTCTCCGCTGCTCTCTCTGGACAAATTTAATGCAGTCATCCACCAGCCAGCGGATCGGCCTATCTGAAAGGCCGGACGCCGCGGCGTTTCTCTGGCCCATGCAACCATCCCTTCGACGCGTCCACATGGCATACACTGGCGCCCGCTGGGCGCAGGCCAGGGTAGCGCCGCCGGTATAGGCGAACAGGTTTAATACCTTCAAGGGCTTTGGGGCATTTCGAATCAAATTCCCGGTAAGTCCCAGTTTACCGCCTGCTCTGGAAACACACCGGTATGCTTAAACCCCATGGTTTTCAATTGAAAACGCAAATCACCATAACTGATTTTCCAAACAGGCGGAACCTTTTTGAGAATCTGCACGCCCCGCCTCCTGTACTGGAACGGCGGTAGCGGGCATGAGCCTGTTTCCACAAGGCCAGTTGCTTTGGCGTATTCCAGATGATCTGCGGATCCGGGCGAATCAAAATAACCTCACCCCAACGCTCCAGCCTTTCTCCAGCGCTGGTATCCAACAGCTCATAATCCTTCCAGTTGGCAGCTCTCAAAACAGTTCCTCCCAGTTGTCGTATTCGCAGCCGTCCGGAAAGAGGGAAAGCCTTTTCCGGACGGCTGCGGGTTTTCATTCGAGTAACCCGCTAAGGTAAGGCTCACAAACGATTGATCTAAATAAAACAGTCCATAAAAATATATTTTCAAGCCATTGCAGCTCGGCCTTCCAGGTTCAGCGATGCCGCTTAGTATTCATCACCACAAAACCCTACAGCTGCCGCAGGCTTTAAGGCTCCGTAAAAGAAAGCCTGTAATCTTTCCAAATAAAAACTGACAGGGTTCGCTGAATATGCTCAAAATTTAAAAACAACCCGGTTCCCTTTTAAGGGAAATCCAATTCCACTATACCAGCTTCTCCCGGATCACATCCGCTACCTCGTTTGCCAGCCGGTTGATGGTTTCTTCCTGCTCGCCCTCTACCATGACCCGGATCAAAGGCTCCGTGCCGGAAACCCGCACGACGATCCGCCCGGTCTTGCCCAGCACAGCCTTGGCTTGTTCCGTGGCGGCCTTAACGTCGGCTCGGTATAAAACCGGAGCTTCCCCTCCGGGCTGACCCGGACGTTGACCATTACCTGGGGATACCGCTCCATCAGGGTAGCCAAGCTGGAAAGCTTCGCTTGTCGCCGCTTCAGGATGCTGATCAGCTGAGCCGCGGTCAGCTGGCCGTCTCCTGTGGTGCCGAAATCCAAAAAGATCACATGCCCCGACTGCTCGCCGCCGAAGCTGTATTCCTCCAGCAGCATTTCTTCCAATACATACCGATCGCCCACCTTTGTGGCTACAAAATTCATACCGTTTTCTTCACAAAAACGGATAAACCCCATATTGGTCATAATGGTGCCTACCACCGTGTTTTTAGCAAGTTTCCCCCGGGATTTCATATCCAAGGCGCAAATCGCCATAACAAAATCGCCGTCTACCAAGTTTCCCTGATTGTCTACCGCAAGGCAGCGGTCCGCGTCGCCGTCAAAGGCTACGCCGGCATCCAGATGGTTCTCCTTAACAAAAGCCATTAAGCTTTCCATATGGGTAGAGCCGCAGTTATCGTTGATATTCACACCATTAGGCTGATCCGACAGCATGTAGACCTGAGCGCCCAATTCGGTGAACAAGCGCTCCGCCGTTCTGGAGGCCGAGCCGTTGGCGCAGTCCAAAGCGATCCTCATGCCATCCAGAGCAAAGGGAACCGTAGCTTTAATGTGGTCAATATAGTCTTTTACCGCGTTTTCCGCTACAGAAACCCTGCCGATATCCCCGCCCTCCGGCGTCAAATAAGGCGCCCTATGGTCCAGAACGATAGACTCGATCTGTTCCTCCAGGGCATCCGGCAGTTTATAGCCGTCGCCGCTGAATATTTTGATGCCGTTAAACTCACAGGATTATGCTGGCGGAAATCATGATGCCCGCGTCCGCCTTATATTTCCCCACCAAAAAAGCTACCGCCGGAGTGGGAATCACACCTAAGCTGATCACATCAGCGCCCACAGAGCACAAGCCCGCAGTCAGCGCCCCCTCCAGCATATCTGAAGAGATCCGGGTATCCTTACCGATCAGAATCCGGGGATGCCGGTGAGTATTATCCGTCAACACCATGGCCGCCGCCCGACCGATATTCATTGCTAATTCACAGGTCAATTCCGTATTGGCGACACCTCTGGCGCCGTCAGTTCCAAAAAGTCTTCCCATAGCTAGAGCTCCCGTCCTTTAAAATATTGTTGTTTGGTCAGAATTCTCCCGCTCCATTCCGGAGGAGTCATTCCTAAATGAAGATAGGCCGCATGGGTAGCGCACCTTCCTCTAGGGGTTCTGCTCAAAAATCCAATCTGCATCAGATAAGGCTCATAAACGTCCTCTATGGTCACCGCTTCCTCCCCGATAGCCGCCGCCAGGGTTTCCAGCCCAACCGGGCCGCCTTTGTAAAAGCGGATCAGGGTTTCCAGCATCCTTCTATCATTTCCATCCAGACCTAATTCATCAATTTCCAGCTTATCCAAAGCTACTTTAGCCGTTTCATAGGTGATTACGCCGTCGCTCATCACCTGGGCGAAATCACGCACTCTTTTTAGAAGCCTGTTGGCGATTCTGGGTGTTCCTCTGGAACGGGAGGCGATTTCCAGCGCTCCCTCCTGATTCGTTTCAATTCCCAAAATTTTGGCGCTTCTGGACACGATGGTCGCCAGCTCCTCCGGGGTATACATTTCCAGCCGGAGGACAACGCCGAACCGATCCCGCAAAGGCGCGGTCAGCTGTCCCGCGCGGGTGGTGGCTCCCACTAAGGTAAACTTGGGCAAGGGCAAATGGTAAGAGGCCGCCATTTGTCCCTTTCCTGTGATGATATCAATGGCGAAGTCTCCATAGCAGGATACAAAATTTCCTCCACGCTTCTGGAAAGCCGGTGAATCTCATCGATAAACAGCACGTCGCCGCTGTTTAAATTTGTCAGCAGCGCCGCCAAATCTCCCGGCTTTTCGATGGCCGGACCGGAGGTGATGCGGATATTTACATTCAGTTCATTGGCGATGATCCCGGCCAGCGTAGTTTTTCCCAAGCCTGGCGGACCGTATAACAGCACGTGGTCTAAGGATTCATGGCGCAGCTTAGCGGCCTCAATAAATACCGAGAGGTTTTCCTTCGCTTTTTCCTGGCCGATATATTCCGAAAGCGTCCTGGGGCGCAGCGGGTTTTCAATATCCGCATCCTCAGGAATATCCTCCGGGTCTACGATCCGGTTTTCTAAATCAAATTCGAAATCCACTGATTACATCCTCCAGCCATAGCCTTTAAGGTAAGCCGAATCAGCTCCTCTACTGGCAACGAACTGTCAAACTTAGCTACCACCGGCGCAACGTCGCTTGGGGTATAGCCCAGCACTGTCAAAGCATTCATCGCCTCGGCGGCGTTCCCTGCCGCGTTTACCACTCCAGCCGCAGCGGTCACCTCTCTCCGCCGCCTAATGCCTTCAGCTTATCCTTCAGCTCCAAAATTACCCTTTGCGCCAGCTTATTGCCTACTCCCTGAGCCATCGTTAAGGTTTTGAAGTCTCCAGCCGCGACAGCGACGGCCACCTGCTCCGGCGAAAGAACAGAAAGAATGGCCAAACCTACCTTAGGGCCTACGCCGGAAACCGACGTCAGCAGCTTAAAGCAGTTCAATTCCGCCAGGCTGGAAAAGCCAAACAGGTCCACCGCATCCTCACGGACGTTCATATGGGTATAAAGGACCGCCTCCTTACCGATAGCGGGAAGGCTGCGCTGGGTATTCATAGTGGTATAACATTTATATCCTACGCCGGCACATTCAATCACCGCAAAGGAGGGCTCTGTGTGAATTAAACTTCCTCGTAACCGATACAGCATCTAACTTTTATCCTTCCTTCTTTTTCTGAAGCATTTGATACCGGAATCTGGAGCCGGACGCATGAGCGTGGCAGATAGCCACAGCCAATGCGTCGGCGGTATCATCGGGCTTTGGAACTTCCTTTAGTTTCAGCAGACGGGTGGTCATTTCCATCACCTGAGGCTTATGGGCACGGCCATAGCCGGTTACAGCGGTTTTCACCTGAAGAGGCGTATACTCAAAATCGGCACGCCTGATTTTTGAGCCGCCAATAGGATAATTCCTCTCGCCTCCGCCACATGGATGACGGTTTTCTGATTGGTATGAAAATAAAGCTTCTCAATGGCAACCGCATCCGGCCTGCACTGCCGTATCATTTCCATCATATTGTCGTAAATGTACTGAAGCCTCGCGGAAAAATCCATCCCCGCCTCGGTGGTTATCGCGCCAAAGCCGATTGCACGGTACTGGCCGCGCTCAAACCGTAAGGCGCCATAGCCAACGATGGCGTAACCAGGATCAATCCCTAAAATAATCAAGCCATCCCGTCTCCTTCCGCTTTTGCGATAATCAATTAATTATAGCATAAAATACTACGCAGGGCAACTGATCACGCGCGGCTTTTCTTTGCTTTTCATACCGCTTGCCACCGGCCATTCTTAAAATCTGACGCTTCTCAAGAAATTTTCACAATATGTCGACTGAAAAATCAAATATATCATTTGCCTGTTAAATGATTCCTTCCGCCGGCTTTGTCTGGAGAAGCAATGCTAAAAAAGCTGTCTCTAAATTAGAGACAGCTTTTAACCTTTCCAGCGCACGGTCATTCTATGCTATTAGGCCGCTTGATACATCATTCTTTAATAGCGTAAAGGCCATTCTAATAAACACCTTTGCAATAGGAAAGATGGTTAAAATTCTTTTTGGGGTTCCTGATTCTTCAGAAGACTTCGGATTTCTCTGAGCTTCTGTACCGCATCCTGGACTCCCATCATATAAACAGCGATCAGCTTATCTGGATTTTTCTCATACGCACCGATCTCGATCGGCTGGCTTGGCCGTACTACAACAGCTTTTTTCCGCCGTTCCTGCTCCAGAACATATTCCACCTGGCGGTTATAAAGGCTTCCTCTGCTTTCCAGGGCGGAAATCAGATTGGGATAGCCGCGATACTTAGCATAAACCAGCGGCTTGGGATAGGAGGATTTTTCCTTCTTCCGGTACGTGATATCCCGGGTAAGCACCACCACGTTGTATTCGTGGCCGTCGCAGACAGAACGCTCCAGGGGAATCGGATCGGCAATTGCGCCGTCCAGCAAGCGATATCCTTTAAAATCCACCATATTGCACAGCAGAGGCAGCGAGGACGAGGCCCGAACCGCAGTGAAGGGATCATAAATATCCTTTTTCCCAAAGAATACGGCGCATCCGGTCTCCACATCCGTAGCGCCTACGAAAGTTCACCTCGGCCCTGTCAAACGCCTGAAAATCAAAGGGAAGCAGGTCGTGAGAGAGCTCTCCGAATATAAAATCAAACCCAAAAATAGAACCTGTTTTCCGCAAGGACTTTACGCTTAAATATCTTGGATCCGCTAAATAATGGTAGAAAATATCAAAATTACGCTTGGTTTGTCCCGAAATATAGCTCAGGGCATTACAGGCCCCGGCCGATACGCCGTATATATTACGAAATTGAATTTCATTTTCTGAAAACACATCCAGCACGCCGGAGGTATACGCTCCTCTGGTTCCGCCGCCTTCCAACACCAAGCCTACAGACATTCCCGGCACCTTAATCCTTTCAAAATTAAGCCCATCTTATGATACAAGATAAGCCTTCTTTACTTCGTCTTTATTTTAACACCGTTTCATGCGGAAGCAACCGAAAACCCCCTTACAGATTTCTGAATTTTCTCATATTTCTTTTGAAAATACTGGGTATTTATCACCAAATATAAGAGTAAATATTTTGTATTCACACCCGATTGACACGGAACCTAAATCCTGCTACATTTATCTCAGAAACACAATATACAATTTCATAGCCTTATGGGGGAATTTTTATGAAGCCCGCTTCCACGTTTTCCTCTTATCCTGAAAAAAAGCAGACTCTGCTTGTCGCGGTCTTCCTGGTCGTTCTGTATGCGGTTTTTTCCATGTGCGATAACCTAAAAGGCATTTTTATCCCCATTTATAAGGAGGAATTTCTGCTATCCGACACTCAGGCCGGCGCAATCTCTACCTCCGCCATGCTCGCTTTAGCCATTTTTCAATATCTCAGCAGCTTAATCGTTGGCAGGCTTGGGTATAAGAGACTGTTAGTCATCAGCTTTATTGTGGTGGGCAGCGCGATTATATTGGTGGTCTTCAGCACCAGCTACCTTACTCTTTTATTCAGCATATTTCTGCTCTATATCGGTATGTCCATGTTTAATTTAAATATCAATCTACTAGGGCCCGCTCTGGCGGTGACCTCCCCAGCTATTCTAATGAGCTGTATTCACGGCTCCTACGGCCTGGCCAATTCAGCCATGCAAAGGGCCGCCGGCACCCTTTTAGAAAATGGAATATCCTGGCGCTGGTTCTTTCTATTTTTACTGATTCCCTTTGGGATTATGCTTATTTGGGCCATTTTCTTAAAATACCTTACCAGCCTCAAGTGGTAAAAGCTCAAGCGGTAAAAAGCTCTTTTAAAATCCTATGATCTATTTATACATGCTGGCGGCTGGCTTTTACTCCGCTTCTGAAGCCGGCGTTGGCTGCTGGTTTGTTAATTACATGAGCGAGTCGTTTTATATGGGCGCGGAGGAACGCGCGCTCTACGCCTCCCTCTTTTTCCTTCTCAAAACCATCGGACTGGTATTCGGCGGCTTTGTCATCCGATATTTAGGTTACTTCCGTACGGTTCTTTTCTATGCCGTCGCGGCGGCGGCGCTGACTTCGGCTGGAATTGCTTTCGGAAAGTCCGGCTTGCTTCTCATTGTTTTAGCCGGCCTGGCTTTTTCCTCCATTTATCCAACCACTCTTTCCACTATTCCAAGCTCCTTTGGGAAGGAAACCTCCCAGGCTACCGGTTTAATCATGATGTCCAGCAGCTTGACGGCAATGCTCTCCACCCTTTTGATCGGACTGCTGAATGATTTCATCGGAACTAGGCCGGCCTTCTTTATCGTACCCTTATGTCTGGCTTTTGTCGCCATTACCTTCCCGGTTTATTCAAAAAAGCAGTCAAAAAACGCAGAATTCTGATAGGTAAGCAAAGCGGCCGGACGGTATTTCGTCCGGCCGCTCTCGATAGGATCATCGGTCTATAATCTGTCCTTCTGTTGAAATTGTGTAAACCTGCCACGGAATAAACTTTCCGCTCTTCCGTAACGCCGCTTTGGCTGCCTGCTCAATTCCTCCGCAGCAAGGAACCTCCATACGAACAATTGTTAAGCTTTTGATATTGTTGTTCTCTAAAATTGCTGTTAATTTCTCCGTATAGTCCCCCTCATCTATTTAGGACAGCCGATCAGTGTAATTTTATTTTTGATAAATTTCTGATGAAAATTACCATAGGCATAAGCGGTACAGTCAGCCGCCACCAAAAGGTTCGCATCGTCAAAGTATGGCGCGGAAATGGGTACAAGCTTAATTTGAACCGGCCATTGGGAAAGCTGACTTTCCTGAGCATAAAATTCTTTGGAAAGTACCTTCTGCTCCGGATGGTGAATTTTTTTCGACTGCGTTCCCGGACATCCGCAAGGCAGCGAAGCCCCGGATGGCCCATGCTGCTTTTTTCAGCTTGAGCGGCCTTCACCGCCTCCTGATTATAGGCTGGCGCTTCCCTATTTTCAAAGGTAATAGCTCCTGTGGGACAAGCCGGCAGGCAATCGCCTAAGCCGTCACAATAATCCTCCGCAGCAGCTTGGCTTTTCCGTCCACCATGCCGATAGCGCCTTCATGACAGGCTTGGGCGCAAAGGCCGCATCCATTGCATTTTTCCTCATCAATTTGAATTATTCTTCTAATCATGATCGATACTCCTTCTTCTTGACTTTGCAGTTACAGTATAGTAAAATCAAATACAAATTCAGTTGTAATTACAACAAAAAGAGGATTTTATGAAAATTAATCTATCACAATGCTGTCCGCTGTTTTCGGGAATCTCAGAAAATGAAATGGATAAGCTCCTGTCCTGTCTTGACGCCAGAGAAAGGCGGTATCAAAAAGGAGAGCTTGTGATTTCAGCGGGGACAAAAATCTCCCGTTTCGGCGTTTTGCTATCTGGTACAGTGGAAATCCAGCAGGAAGATTTCCAGGGAAATATTACCATTGTCGCACAGATTACCCCAGGACAGCTTTTTGCAGAGGCCTTTGTGGGTGCCGGCGCTGCTTTACCGGTGGCTGTTCTGTCCACGGAGCCTTCCGTTATTCTATGGCTGGATTATAATAAGCTGTTATCCCCATGCCAATATGCTTGCCCTTTTCACGCTGCAGTCATCAAAAATATGGTGAAAATCCTAGCAAATAAAAATATTTTTTTAAACGCCCGCATCGGTCATTTATCCAAACGCACCCTGAAAGAAAAAGTACTGTCTTATTTGATCGGGCAAGCCAGGCAGCATAACAGCCGCAGCTTCACCATTCCCTTCAACCGTCAAAAAATGGCGGATTATTTAGCGGCTGACCGCAGCGCGTTATCAGCGGTACTGGGCAAACTAAAGAACGAGGGGATTCTTGATTTCCAAAAAAATCGATTTACCATACAACAAAATCTACTGATTAAGAAAAAGGGGAATAAGATTTTCAGTTGACTGCCTTCTTATCCTCTATTTATTTACCTGTTTTCCTACAGGCCGTCCGCCATATTGTTCACTTTACACGCGCAGCTCGTTATTGATTGGCAGAGAAACATTTATTCACGAGTGAACTCAAACGAAAATTCTATGGATTTTCTGACCCCTCAAGCTTTTCCGCGCTTTTGTTTCATGGACAAAGAATTTCTAATCTTAATATTTCATTCCTGTCAAAAATAAAATTGCAAAAAAGAAGGACACTGTGAATTTACAGTGTCCTTCTTTTTTAATCGTCTGTAAATTTTGAGGATTCCACTGAACTCTGCGACTGGCTTAAGCTTCCGTTTTCAATCTCTGCCTCTACACTGTTTGAACTTTGTGAAGCTAAAGACTCCGTTTCAGAAGAGGACTCTAACGCAGGATCTGTGGAAACGTTCTCAGAAGGCGCCTGACTTTCAGAAACCTCCGGCGGGACTGGTTTCGGCTTTTCCACAAGCTTAATTTCGATGGCTTCCAGGCGTTTCGCCTCACCCGAGGTTCCCGCCATTTCACCATTTTTCACCCAATCCTGCCAGCCGTAGGTCTGCACATGCACTCGATAATAAATATCATAGTGCTCGGCTAATTCCCCCGTCAGGCGTATTTTGATTCCTTCCAGCCGCTTCGCCTGGCCAGAGGTGCCGCTTTCAGCTCCATCCTTCACCCAATTCTGCCAGCCATACGTCTGCACATGGGTTTGATATTCCACACTGCCGCTATACCCTGGATTCTGCAGCAAAATTCGGATAGACTCCAACCGTTTCGCCTCTCCGGAAGTCCCGCTTACAGCACCGTTAGCCTTCCAAGCCTGCCAGCCATAGGTTTGCACATGGGTTTGATAATTGATTCCATCTACGGTAGCCGGCGGTGGAGTAACATAGGGCCTCTCCGTGCTTCCCGGCGCAGAATCGCCTTTTTCCACTAAACGAATCTCAATGGCTTCTAATCTTTTTGCTAATCCTTCGGTTCCGGCAGCTTCACCATTTTTTGCCCAGTCAAGCCACCCATAAGTTTGAGCGTGAACCCGGTAATAAACATCATACTTTTCTGCCAACGCTCCTGTCAGCCTGATTTTAATGGCTTCCAGCCGTTTTGCCTGGCCCTGAGTACCGCTGACCGCTCCGTTTTTCACCCAATTCTGCCAGCCATACGTCTGCACATGAGTCTGATACTCAATATCACCCGCAGCCCCTGGATTCTGCACTTGAATACAGATACCCTCTAAGCGCTTGGCCTCTCCCATGGTGCCGCTGGATTCTCCGTTGCTCCTCCAGCTTTGCCATCCGTAGCTTTCAATATGGGTCTTATAGTTAACGCCATCCTTGGTTCCCAGCCCGGACTTGATAAAGCCGCCGCCATACATTCCCGGCGCAGAACCGCCTTTTTCCACCAAAGTAATCTGGATTCCCTCCAAGCGCTTCGCCAAGCCTTCCGTCCCCGCAGGCTCACCGTTTTTCACCCATCCAAGCCAGCCATAGGTTTGCGAGTGAACCCGGTAATAAACGTCATATTTTTCCGCCAAGCCGCCAGTCAGCTCAATTTGAATCGCCTCGAGCCGCTTCGCCTGGCCTACCGTACCGCTTTCCTCGCCATCATAAGCCCAATCCTGCCAGCCGTAGGTCTGTACATGGGTGCGATAACGGATACTCCCCTCGGTGCTGTGGACATTAATACGGATCGCTTCAAGCCGCTTTGCCTGACCCACTGTGCCGCTGATTTTCCCTTGTCCTACGTCGTTCTGCCAGCCGTAGCTTTGCACATGGGTCTGATAGGTCAAAACGTCCTGGCTTTTTTGCACAAAAGGCCGAGTGGTAGAGCCGGGGCTCCGCCATCCTTTTTAACGATACGGATTTGGATCGCTTCCATCTGCTTATCAAGCCGATTGTCCCTGCGATCTGTCCGTTTTTTGCCCAATCCAGCCATCCATAGGTTTTGGAATGAACCCGATAATACAAATCATACTGCTGGGCGGCCTCGCCTGTCAGTTTAAGCCGGACAGCCTGAACAGCCTGACCGTTTCCAGCATTTCCGTTGAGTTCTCCGGCTTCTTTCCAGCCCTGCCATCCGTTTTTAATTAAGTTGACGCTGGAGAAATGCCTCCCGAAATCCCATTTCCGCTCAAAGTAAAACGCAGGCCGTTTAAAGGCAGCCCTCTTCCCTCCGTACCACAGGTAACGCCGTCCATGGTCACAGGCTCCTGCCAGAAATATAACCCACCCACGTAAGCCTCAGCGTTGACCACCGGAGGATGGTGATCTCTGAAGGATCGGGCGCGGTCCCGGTATCGTAAACGAGCTCATAGGTTCCGGAGCCAAGGGAAACTTTTACAAAATTCTGCTGTACCTCCGCCTGAGTATCGGTTCCGTTCACGGTGACAGACCGGCTTCCATCCGCGTTAGCAGGTAAAAGGACCTGTGCCTGGGTATTGGCCGGAACAGACACCCTTACGGTAATCACTCCATCTTGTGCTAAGCGGAAAGAAACAGGGATGGTTCCTTTCACTGTAGGAATTTCTACAGCGCCCTCAGTAAGGCCGCCAGGCTGCACCTTTACCTCAAATTGTGAAAAACCGGGAGCAGTAGGTTTATTCCAAACATTCCCGAACAATTTGGCTGGCGGGAGAAGATCCCCAAGCGTGAGAAAAGGTCATATTCCTTCGCCTCAGGCTCCAGGCCTCCGTAGACATGGTGGCTCCCAGTTTTTTTAGCATATAAGCCCAGCTATTCGAGCTGTATTGCGTGTCCGGATTACTCATAAACTGGCGCGCAAGGGTCCCGCTGCCGCTCTGATATAAGCCGTCCAGCAAAAAATAGGAACCGTAAACGCTCATACGAATGGTTCCATCCGCTACGATCGTGGCACTCATCCTGTCCGCCATCGCCTGATCGGCATAAATGCCGCTACGCCAGCGAAAACGCGGTAGCATGCTGGGCACAATGGTTTACCACAGCCCCCGCTTCCGTTAACCCATCGTAGAAGCGGCCTGTATTCTGATCATACAAACGGGAAATCATATTTTGTTTGATAACATCCGACCGCTCTTTCAGGAAAGAGGCGTCATCCCCATATCCTAAGGCAGCCGCGATATTTCCCATATCACGGTAGGCAGCCGAGCACACCGCGTTAAAAGCGGTATTATAAGCCGTATTGCTAACTTCATAGGAATCTCTCTGGCTATACGGCCAGTCCACCATAACCACTTTTCCCGGGTTATGGACTAACCCCAAATTGCTGTTATAAGAGGAGTCATACAGCGCGTTCTTCAATTGATCATAATGATCCCGCAAAAAAGCAATATCCCCGGAATAAAGATATTCCTGCCACGCTGCTGTAATCGCGAACAATTGGTATTCCGCCGGCCAAGTGGGATTGTTCACTACATAATCCAGAGAATGTCTCGCCAAGCTGTAATCATCCAAAAACGAGAAAGAAGACATCATCTGCACTAAAATGTCCCCCTCATAGGTTTTTCTTTCCCTGCTTTGGGAGTCCACATACTGGCTTTGAGCCGCGGTTTTCACTGTATATTTGGTCATTTCATAAATCTCGTTCAGCATTTGGTTTGAACTGCTAAACGAAGACTGGGGATCATCGAATTCCTGACGGATCGTTAGTCCGGTAATTTGTTCGGCTGTGAGCGAAGCAGGAAAATTTTTAATTTGGATATACCGGAAGCACTTCATCCCAATTCCTTCTAAGGTTTGCTCCCCTTTTTTCAGAACCCACTGCTCCTCGTACACATTTCCAGTCCGCATTTTACTCTTTACAGTGCCGTCATTATTTCTCTCTTCGCCGTAAAGTAAAGTGACGGTCTGCTGCTTAGGAGAATCTACCGTTAAGCGTATGCTTCCGATAATTTCCTTACCCAGATCCACTACATAGGAGCCATCGCTCAAGCGCGTTACCGAGGCCGCCGGCTGCTGGTACCGTGTCATATTTCCTGAGGGATATGGCGTCAGCTCCCCTTGGTTTTTTCCTCAATGCTTCCAGAGCTCAACGCGGATTTCCAGCCGGTTCCCTGAAACTCCGCCTGATTCCAGCCGTAAGGAAACTTGGTGCCATTCAGATTTTCTGGGCTGGCATGATAATAGCTGGCGATGCTTTTCCCCTGGTAACCATAAATCTCGTTGGCATCCAGAGCTTGCCAAGAACTGGGGTTGGAGCCAGAGTTACATAAAACTTCCTTGGTCCCATCCTCATAAAAAGCTGTAATCTGGCATAAAAAGCCCTGCTTATCCTCCGCATAGCAGACTGCGCCTAAAATATTTTCCCCTTGATTTAAAAGCGAAGTAATATCATAAGTATTATAATATAGGTCAGAAAGATTTTTTACGCTTGGACCTAATCCGACCAATTGACCATTCACATAAAATTGATAAACATATTGCTGCGTGGTTTCTGTAGAGGCAGCCGTTACACTGGCAATTACCTTTTCCACCGGTTTATCCAGAGACAGCTTGTTCCTTAAAAACACGAATTTTTGACTGGAGCTTCCCCAAATTCCATTCTTGTTAGTCCATTGATCCCCCACACTAGTGACAAGCATCTCGGCTGCGACAGCTCGCTTTCTAACCCCTGGCTGTCCCGCACCTGCACAGCCCAATAGTAAAGTCCATTATCTGTTAGACATTCAGGCAAACCCGCTGGTTCCACACCGGAGGATGCGGAGGCATCGCTCCAACCGCTGTCATAAACATATTCTTTCTGCAAAAACTGAGCTTTCGAAGACGCTACCACAATGCGGTACGCACTCTGATATTCATTAGCATCCGGATCCTCAAAAGACCAAGAAAAACGAAGCCCGTCTTTGGAAACGCCCAAAGGCTTGTCCAATAAATTCACCTTCAAGCGTTCGGGCGCCTGCGGAGGGTTTCCCGCGGCGAAGCTTCCATTCCAAAAGACTGATCTGTAATATAGAAACCAATGACAGTGCAGCATACAAATAGAAAAGAAAAAATTATTTTTCCAATTTTCCTCAATTAAGAACACCCCTGTCTGATACTATCTAAATTTAAACACCCTATTTTTATCAATTCTATCATAAGAAAGAAATTTCGTAAATCTATTTTTAATTGTCAATTTTACAAAATATTTTCCTTCTGTTCATGGAAAAGCACAAGAACTTTTTATCGGAAAATCGATCATTTTTTATCTTGCTGTTGGATTCAGCCTATTTATTAACCGAGGTCTTTTTATCTTTCCCGGTTCTGCCGGAGCGATTCTCTTACTAAAAACGTTGAACAAAAAAAGCCTACGCCGAAAGATGGCATAGGCTTTGATTTCATAGCATTATGTAGTGATTAAAAAATACAAATCTTTCCTTTTACAGGAGAGAATCAACAACCTTATTAGACCAGGCAACTGCTTTTTTGATATCTTCATCACTCACCTTGCCGGCTTTGAACAAACCGCCCTTTACCTGGCAGGTAAATACGTCATCCAACACATTTACGCCGTTGCCCTTCAAGATGGATTTTAATTCATCCAATTTGCTCACATCGTCGCCGGCACAGAAAAACGCAACATTCTTGGTTCTGTTGGGATTTAAATCTCTGACAAACGCATTGACCTGCTTATCAACAGCTTTGTTGGTTTCAAGGCCGATCAGCAGTAATTTTTGCGCCTCACAGGGATAAGCCGGAGGAATTTGGTCTCCCTTAGTCTGCTGCTCTCTGGCGATCGCCCGGGCCAGCGCTTCCGCGTTTCCTGCTTTTGAATAATAAAGAACTGTCATTTTGTACTTCATGCTTCCAATGCCTCCAAAACTTTATTATATTTATGATAACATATAAATCCAGGGAAAAGAATGAACAAATCAATAATTTTAAAAGGAATCCCTACCAAATTTTAGAACTATTTCTATCGATATTTCACAAAGTTAACTATTTTTATCTACCTGATGGAAAGTTTTTAGATTGCCGGTTTTCTCGCTGCGCCTGTCCAATTCCGCCAGGACATCGGAGAGCGGGATCCCTTCGTTGACCATCATCACCATCAGGTGATAAAGAAGATCGGAAATTTCCAGCACCGTCTCATGATTGTCTCCGTTTTTAGCGGCGATGATCGTCTCGCTGCATTCCTCCCCGACCTTTTTTAAAATTTTATCTAAGCCCTTCTCAAACAAATAGCAGGTATAGGACCCCTCCTTGGGCTGCTCCCTTCTATCGATAATGGTCTGATAAAGAGCCTCTAACACCTCATTTGACTGCATGGCCTGTTCCTCCTGTCACTGTAATTTCATTAAAAAAGCAGCTGTGCGCGCCGGTATGGCAGGCGGGGCCTGTCTGCTCCACCTGCACCAGCAGAGTATCGTCATCGCAATCGCCAAAAACAGCTACCACCTTTTGCAGATGTCCCGAGGTGGCGCCCTTATTCCAAAGCTCTTTTCTTGACCTGCTGTAAAACCAGGTATAACCGGTATCCAGAGTCAGCTGCATGGATTCACGGTTCATATAGCCAGCATAAGCACCTGGCCTGTAGAAGCCTCTTGAACAATTGCCGGCAAAAGCTCACTTTTTTGAAAATATTTATCTGTAAAGGCGTTTCCCTTTGCAAGAAAAACCGCTTTTTGCAAATCAATTCCGCCGGTATAAAGAGCCTTACCGCAGATAGCGCCATAAAGCCTTTCATCCCGAAGCCTGCGAATATCTTCTATCGTAGAAACCCCGCCGCTTGCGATAATATTGCAGCTTACAGCAGCATTAAGCTGTCTCAGCTGTTCTACATTGGGTCCCTGAAGCATTCCATCCTTCGCGATGTCCGTAAAGATTATTGTCTTTACACCGATTTGTTCCATTTTTTTTGCTAAATCCAAGTAATGGACGTTCGAGGTATCCAGCCAGCCCTCGGCGGCGACCATTTCATTTCTCGCGTCGATTCCCACGGCGATCTGATCTCTGTACTTTCCTACTGCCCGCTCCACAAAGCGCGGGTTCTTCACCGCAGCTGATCCTAAAATTACCCGGGAAATACCGTTTTGCAGATAATAATCCACGGTTTCCATGTTTCGGATCCCGCCGCCCAGCTCTACCCTCAGGTTGGTTTTTTGCGCAATCTCCAGAAAAATTTTCTGATTCACCATAACGGCGTCTTTAGCGCCATCCAAATCCACCATATGGATCCATTCGGCGCCGGCTTTCTGAAAGGATAAAGCCGTTTCCAACGGGTTTTCGGCCACCTTATGCGCCGTTTGATAATCTCCCTTTGCAGACGCACACAGTTCCATCTTTGATGTCAATGGCAGGTAACAATATCATGCATTTCTTCTCCTTATAAAATTCCTTTGGTGGATAGCACCCCGGCTCCGGTCTCCTGAACCGCGGCTTTTAAAGCATGGGCAGCCGCTTTGTAAACAGCCTCAGTCATGTGATGGGAATTTTTACCGTATTCGCACTTTAAATGCAGGGTAATACCGGCCTGGAAAGCCAGCGCACGAAAAAATTCCTCTGTCATGCAGGAATCATAGCCGCCGATGCTTTCCTCTGGGAAGGAGGCGTCGAACACTAAAAACGGCCTGCCGCTGATATCCACCGAGGAAAACGCCAGCGCTTCGTCCATCGGGATAAAAAAGGAACCAAACCGCTGAATTCCTCCCTTATCCCCCAAAGCCTGACATAAGCCTGGCCGATCACGATACCCGTATCCTCGATCGTATGGTGGCAGTCCACATATAAATCCCCTTCCGTATGCACCTTTAAGCCGAGGCCTCCATGGACCGCAAAAGAATTCAGCATATGATCAAAAAAGCCTACTCCAGTAGAAATTTCCACCGGACCGCCGTCCAAAGACAGCCACACGGTGATCTGGGTTTCTTTCGTGCTCCTGGTAATTTCAGCCGTTCTCATGATTTTTTTCCTCCTCTGCAAACCATAAGCGCCATAATTTTATCAATTCAGCGTTTTCTTCCGGAGAACCGGCGGTAATCCGCAGATAGTTTCCCATACAGCGGATCGCTATCTGATTTTTCAGTAAAACTCGAAAATCCTGCGGGCGTCTTCAGGAACTTCCGGTTTGATAAACACAAAATTTGTTTCCGGCTTCCAAAGCTTGTATTTCCCGGGAAATTCCTTTTGAACCGACAAAAGAGCATCATACAGGCTTTCCCTCTGGCAGATAATCTGCCGCCTTGCCCGCTCCAGCAGTTCCTTATGCTGAAACAGAACCGTACCTGCCATTTGGGTAAAGGAATTTACGTTATAAGGAGATTTGACCGCCCGCAAAGCGTTAGACAGCCTTTCATTGGCAACGGCGAACCCCAGCCGGATCGCGGCGCAGCCTATTGCCTTCGAGCTGGTTCGGAGGATGATCAGATTCTCATAGTCCTCCACTTCGGAAAGAAGAGATTGATCCCAGAAATCCATATAAGCTTCATCCAAAACCACCAGGCTGTCTACCGACCGGATCAGCTTTCTCACCTGCTTCCGGCTCAACCCTAAGGAAGTAGGATTGCACGGATTGGAAAACAAAATCATCTTCGCGCCGGTTTCCACCGCTTTACGAATCAACTCATCTACGTCTATAGACAACTCCGGTCCCTTATCCAATACGACACAATCTATTTCAGAGATAGAAGCGTAAAATTGGTACATAGAGAAATCCGGCGCCACCGTCAGCATGGCATCCCCTTTCATCAAAAAGGCGTTGGCCAAAATAGAGATCAGCTCATCCGATCCGTTTCCCGCAGTAACGAATTTCGGGTCTATCCCATAATATCCGGCAAAAGCCCGGCATAATTCCCCGCCTATCGGGTCTGGATAACGGTTAAAATCTAATTTTTCGAGCCTAGCCCGGATTTCTGCCAAAACAGGTTCCGGCAGAGAAAGATAGGACTCGTTGGCATCCAAGCGGATCTGAAAAGCTCCGCTGATGGGCTCGTAGGGAGTCAGTTCTCGGATTTTATCGTTTAAAGCATAAGGCAACGCAAACGCCTCCTTTTCGTCCGTTTTCCAGAAAGTGCGGAAAGCCAAAACAGCCCAGCCCAAAAGCTGTGGATCAGCGCCGGCCGCTAAGCATCTTTCCTTTTCTGCAAAACAGTCTTCTTTCGCAAATAGCCTTTTTCATTATCTTTGATTCAGAATCTTATCTGAATCGAATGGGCATGAGCGGTTAAGCTCTGCCTGGGCAATAGAGGCAATGGGGTCTTTGGCCTCCCGCAAAGCGTTTTCCGTATAATAAATAAAGCTGGACTTCTTGATGAAGCTGTCCACAGACAAGGGAGAAAAGAACCTTGCGGTGCCGGAGGTAGGCAGCACGTGTTCGGACCCGCGTAATAATCTCCCAGGGGTTCCGGGCTGTAATTGCCCAGGAACACCGAGCCGGCGTTATCCAATCTGCCGATATACTCCATGGGATTGGCGCAGCAAACCTCCAAATGCTCCGGCGCCAGCTCGTTGGCGAAATCTACCGCTTCCTCCATACTGCGGCAAACTAGGATCATCCCAAAATCCCTCAGGGACGCTTCAATGATCTCTTTTCTGGATAGGGATCTGATCTGCCTTTCCAGCTCCTCTTTGGTTTTTTCCGCGATCTCCTGAGAAGGGGTCAGCAAAATAGCGGAAGCCAGCTTGTCATGCTCCGCTTGTGACATCAGATCCGCCGCCAAAAATTCTGGCTTTGCAGTCTCATCGGCCAGTACTAAAATCTCACTGGGTCCGGCGATCATATCGATATCCACCACGCCGTAAAGCTGTTTTTTTGCTGTGGCTACAAAAATATTGCCTGGGCCGACGATCTTATCTACCTTGGGCACCCGCTGGGTACCGAAAGCCAGGCCGCCGCCGCCTGAGCGCCGCCCATCAGAAACACCCGGTCTACGCCGGCAATGGATGCCGCCGCCAAAATATCCTGGTTCGGCCTTCCGTCCTTTCCTGGGGGAGTCACCATTATCAATTCCTGCACCCCGGCGATTTTCGCCGGAATAGCGTTCATCAGCACTGAGGAAGGATACGCCGCCGTGCCTCCCGGCACATACAGGCCGACACGCTGCAAGCCGCGGATTCTCTGCCCTAAAATAACGCCGTCCTTTTTCGTCTCCAGCCAGCTCTGCTGCACCTGACGGCGGTGAAAATCCGCGATATTCTCGGCTGCCCGGCGTAATGCGTCTAAAAGCTCCGGAGCACGGCTGTTTTCCGCCTCTTTTAGTTCTTTCTTCGAAATTTCAAGATTTTCCGGTGCTCTGCCGTCAAATTTTACGGTGTATTCCCTAACGGCCTCGTCTCCTCTTTCCTTGACCTGGGCGATGATTTGAGCCACGGCCTGATTCACCTTTTCATCTACTTCTCCGCTTCTCTTTTTCAGCTGGCGGATAAATTCTAACTCTACCGTTCCGTCGGCTTTCACAATGGGAATCATCTGCTTTCCTCCTTTTTCCGCTGCAAAGACGACTTAGCCGCTTCCATCCGGTCCGCTAAATCCTCAATTTCCTGCTTTCTCAGCTTTAGGCTGGCCACGTTGGCAATCAGCCGGGCGGAAATCGGCGCGACATCGTCGATCACTTCCAGACCGTTCTCTTTTAAGGTGGAGCCTGTTTCCACAATATCGACAATAGCGTCAGACAAGCCAAGCAAGGGGGCCAATTCCACAGAGCCCTCGATCTTGATGATTCTGACGTCCATCCCCTTTTCTTCCACGTAGTTTCTAGTGACATTGGGATATTTGGTCGCAATGGTCTTGGCGGAATAGCCGCCAAAAAAGTCCCTGTTTTTCGGTCCGGCTAAGGCGAATCTGCATTTGCCGAAGCCCAGGTCTAAAATCTCGTAAAAACCGGTGCCGTTTTCTAAAATAGTATCCTTGCCCACCACGCCTAAATCACAGACGCCATGCTCTACATAAGTGATCACATCCGCGGCCTTTGCCAGTACCGCCTCGATCTCACCGTTTCCCACCGGCAAAATCAGCTTTCTGCCCTTTTCCCGGAGAGCGGAGCAGTCCAGTCCCATCTCTTCGAATAATCCCACGGTATCCCGCTCCAAACGGCCCTTGGTAAGCGCGATTCTGAGAGGCTTCATTTCTTTTCCTCCCTTACAGTAATTTTGTTTCAATCTCAGCGCCGACAAAATCGACTCTGGGAATTTTTTTCGTTTTCGCGTAATCAACAGCGGCTTCTCTGGTTTGCAGCACACTGTTTTCACAGCACAAGCCGCTCATTTTCATAGAATTGCTGTAATCCAGCGCCTTGATCTCGTAGCCGTCATCTCCATGAATCAAAACATCCGCGGACTTCTGCGAAGGGAGGTTGCCACGATCCATCATCAGCTTTGTCAAAGCGTTAATGTCAATAGCGAATCCAATAGCCGGCATTGGAGAATCAAACGCTTCCAACAGGCGGTCGTAGCGGCCTCCGCTTAAAATCGCGTCTCCGGAGCCCAGCACATAACCGCTGAACACGATACCGCTGTAATAGTCGTTTCGATGGACAATCCCCAGGTCTATCATCAGTTTATTGCCCATGCCAAGCTTCGCCAGCTTTTGATACAGTCCTTTTAAATATTCCAAAGGCTCCTGGGCCTCCTGAATCTCAGAGCACAGGCCGAAGGCCTCGTCGAAAACCTCCTCGCCGCCGAACAAACGGGGCAGCCTGCGGATCGCCAGTACCGCCTGTGACTGCTCCAAACGGTCTAATATTGTATCCAGGGCCGCGTAATTTTTCTGCTCAATCGAACTGCGGATGGTCTCCCGAACCTCGTCATCAATCGGGAGCTCTTTTGCTAAAGCCCGGAAAAACCGGCGTGCCCCAGCTCGATCCGGTAATCCGGCACACAGCGGCTCAAGGCCTCCACCGCCGTGGACAGCACCTCTAAATCAGCCCGCACCCCGCTGGCTCCCAGCAATTCGATTCCGCTCTGATTGATCTCGTTATTCCGGCCCCGAAGGCTGGGATAATTATGGTAAACCTTTTGGGTATAGAACAGCCGCAGAGGCTTGAGCTCGTTTTGCAGCCTGGTCGCGGTCAGCCTGGCGATCGGCAGTGTAGAGTCAGGCCGCACCACCATCAGGCGTCCTTTATTATCGGTGACCTTAAACATGAACTCCTGGGGAATGCTGGATTCCCCCTGGGAAAACACATCATAATATTCCAGACCGGGAGTGATCACCTCGTGAAAGCCGCGGGATTGAAACACACCGGCCAGCAGCTTTTCAATATTCCGATAGGTCAGGCACTCTTCAAAAAGAAGATCCCGGGTTCCCTCCGGCGTAATTTTACAATATTTTTTCATAAGCTTAAACTCTCCAAGAAAAAAGTAATTCAACCAAGGCAATTTAGTTGCGCCAATCGCTTTAGCGTGCTACTATAATAACACGATAAATTAATTGTGTCAACTTTTTTCTTTGCCATGGGCTTATTTTGATCTGAAGCCGAGGCTCAATTTAAAAGGGTTCCTGCCAGCAAACTACTGGGTAAGCAGCAGGACCTCTTTTCCCCTGCGTTGACTGCCTACCTCCTGCAAAACCACGTTCCTGATACGGCCTTGCCAATTTCAACCCGCCGGCCTCTCCTGCTTGCTTTTTCCCATTCGGAAACCACGGGCTTTTTTATTTCCCGGCATTGCTGCATACCTTTTTACCAAAGCTGGTCAAAACAAGGTCATTTGGCTGCTGTCGGGCAATCCCTGGAACGCTCCGGTTTCTTTCAGTGTTTCAATCACGGCCTTACCCACCTTAGCCCGGGCCTGAAAATCGTCTACAGAGATAAATTCTCCACCGTTTTCCCTTGCTGCCGCGAGAGAGGCGGCGGCAGCTCCGCCGACTCCCGGCAGAGAGCCAAACGGCAGACGGATTTTCCCATCCTCCACCAAATATTTTCTGGCGTCGGATTTATAAATATCAATAGGAAGAACCTCGATGCCTCTGGCCAGCATTTCATTGACGATCTGAAGGGTGGCGTAGCTGGCGTTATCCTTAGCGCTGGCTTCTTTTCCCTTCTGCTGGATTTCCAGCATCTTCGCCCGAACCGCTTCCTTTCCCTTTACTACCACGGCGGCGTCAAAATCCTCACCCCGAACGGTAAAATAAGCGGCGTAATATTCCACCGGGCGGTGAACCTTATACCAGCCAGCCGCAAGGTGGAAATCATGTAGGCTGCGGCGTGAGCCTTGGGGAACATGTATTTGATTTTCAGGCAGGACTCAATATACCATTCCGGCACGCCGTGATCCCGCATCGCCTGGTAATGCTCCTCGGTCAGCAGCTTTTTCGCCTTTCCCTTACGTGTGATCTCCATAATCTTAAAAGCCATTTTCGGCTCCAGCCCCTTATGAAGAAGATACGTCATGATACTGTCGCGGGTACCGATCACCTCTGAAATGGTGCAGGTCTTATTGGCGATCAAATCCTGGCGTTGCCGATCCAAACATCGGTGCCATGAGACAGGCCGGAAACCTGCAGCAGGTCGGAAAAGGTTTTTGGTTGGGAATCGATCAGCATCTGGCGCACAAAATGGTTCCTACCTCCGGCAGAGAAAAGGTTCCGGTTTGGGAATCAATATCCTCCGGCTCCACTCCCAAGGCCTTGGTCGAGGTAAACAGGGACATTACCTCCGGGTCGCTCATGGAAACATCCATAACGTTTATACCGGTGTAATCCTCTAAATAGCGGTATATGGTGGGAACATCATGGCCCAGCTCATCCAGCTTGCAGATGGTGTCATGAATAGAATGGAAATCGAAGTGAGTCGTGATGTTATCGGAGTTCTGATCGTTTGCGGGATGCTGCACCGGCAGAAGTCGTAGACTCCATTCCTCTTGGCACAACCACCATGCCGCCGGGATGCTGGCCGGTAGTGCGCTTGACGCCGGTACATCCCGCCGCCAGTCTGGCCTCCTCAGCCTGTGCATCATAGTACCCTTGCTTTCGGCGTATTTCTTTACAAAGCCGATACCGGTTTTCTCCGCCACCGTGGCAATGGTTCCGGCTTTGAACACGTTATCCTTGCCGAACAGGGTTTCTGTATACCGATGAGCGTCGCTTTGATACTCACCGGAAAAGTTCAGGTCGATATCAGGGGTTTTATCTCCGTCAAAGCCCAAAAAGGTTTCAAAGGGAATATCATGGCCATCCCGGTGGTAGGGAGTGCCGCACTCCGGACAGTTTTTATCCGGCAGGTCAAAGCCCGACCCAACAGAGCCGTCGGTAATAAACTCGCTGTGATGGCATTTTGGGCACACATAATGAGGCACAATGGGTTTACCTCGGAAATACCGGACATCGTGGCCACAAAGCTGGAACCAACGGAACCACGTGAGCCTACCAGATAGCCGTGGGCCTCCGAGTCCGCCACCAGCTTTTGAGCAGTCATATACAGCACTGAGAAGCCGTGCTTCGTAATGGAGGAAAGCTCCCGGTCCAGCCGGTCGTACACGATCTTAGGCAGAGGATCGCCGTACATTTTTTTTGCCCGTTCCCAGGTTATGGTGGTAAGCTGCTCCTCCGCCCCATCGATGAAGGGCGGAAACACACCAGGCGGAATCGGGCTGACCTCTTCCACCATATCTGCAATTTTATTGGGATTCTCCACAACCACTTCGTAAGCCTTTTCCTTGCCCAGATAAGCAAACTCCTGGAGCATTTCGGGGGTGGTACGGTAATAAAGGGGCGCCTGCTGGTCGCGTCGGTAAAGCCCTGTCCGGCCATCAGGATTTTCCGGTAATCGCTGTCATGGGGATCCATAAAATGAACGTCGCAGGTAGCGACTACCGGTTTGTTCAATTCCTGTCCCAGCTTGATGACGGTGCGGTTAAACTCTCTAAGCTGCTCCTCTGTTTGAACGGTGCCGTCCCGGAGCATGAACATATTGTTGCCCAAGGGCTGAATCTCCAGATAGTCGTAAAACTTCGCAATGCTGACCAGCTCATTCCAGGGCTGGCCGGAAACGATGGCCCGGAACAGCTCTCCCGCTTCGCAGGCGGAGCCAATCAAAAGGCCCTCTCGGTGCTTCATCAGCACACTTTTCGGGATTCTCGGCTTTTTATAAAAATAATCCAGATGAGCGTAGGAAATCAATTTATACAGATTTTTCAGTCCTGTGGAATTTTTCACCAGAATAATCTGGTGATAGGAGCGCAGTTTTTTTATATCGCCGCCAGCCAAAGCCGTATTGATTTGGGAGACCTTACCGATTTGATAATCCTCCTGAAGCCGCTGGAGCAGCACCAGGAAAATATTAGCAAGAACCATCGCGTCGTCGCTGGCCCGGTGGTGGTTAAAGGGCGCAAGCTTCAGATGCTTGGCCACCGTATCCAGCTTGTGGTTTTTAATCCCCGGCAGCATGGCCCTGCACATAGGCACCGTATCCAAATAGGTATTGGAAAAATCCAAATTGTGCCTTGCCGCTACCGCCTGGATAAAGGAGGTATCGAAAGGAGCATTATGAGCCAGCAGCACCGGCTCCTTCCCGCAAAACTCCAGAAAAGCCTCTACCGCTTCCTTTTCCTTGGGAGCGTCGATCACCATACTGTCGTTGATCCCGGTCAGCTCCGTGATTTTCGCCGGAATGGGACGTTCCGGATTGACAAAGGTATTGAATACATCGGTAATCTCGCCATTGTGGATCCGTACCGCGCCGATTTCCGTAATCCGGTCGTTGGCGGCGCTGAGACCGGTAGTCTCCAGGTCAAAGGAAATATAATCCCCGTCAAGGCATTTCGCTTTCACCCTTGACCACCGGCACCATTATCGTTGACAAAATAAGCCTCTGTACCGTAAATTACTTTTATTTTCCCGCCCTTGCCGCGGATCGCGTTGACCGCGTTCATGGCGTCGGGAACGCCTGGGCCACACCGTGGTCCGTGATGGCAACAGCCTTATGGCCCCAGGCATAGGCCCGGTTGATTAAATCCGCGGCCGGGGTCACGCCGTCCATGGAGGACATATTGGTATGTAAGTGGAGCTCTACCCTTTTTACCGGGGCGTCGTCCACTACCTTTACCTTTTCCACCGTGCTCAGGCAGCGGGGACGGATAATCACTTCCCTATCGTATTTATCGTAGCTTACCTCGCCGCGGATCAGCAGGCACATCCCTTTGGAAATGGTATCGAGGGGTTTGCACAAATTTTTAGCCTCAATGATTTTTAAGTCTGCGACCCGGTGTAATCCGTCACATTGATCGAATAGATTTTTTTGCTGCCATCCCGGGTTTCCCGCTGTTCGGCGGCAAACACCTCGCCCCATATGGTGACGTTTCCGGCGTCGGGGGTTACTTTGGCAATCGGGATCGGCTGGCCCTTGATTGGCTTGCCGTAAAGAACCTTCGCGGAGGACAGCGCTACCTGGGGATACAGCTGTCCCCCTCCCGGATGCTGATCGGCGCGGTATCCTTTCGCTTGCCCTCAAAATTTTTGCTCTCGTAGGTCTCGATCTCCTCTACAACCTTTTTCCGCTCCTCTTTTACGCGGCGGATGGTTCTATGCTCCTGATAAACAGCGCTGTCCGCCTCAATGGAGGTTACGCCGTCAAACTCCACCTGAAAGGATTTTCCAAATTCCTCCCGGATCAGCCTGGACAGCTCCTTATCGAATCTCTTGCTTTTCAGAATCTCCGCTCCGCCATGGGCTAAGGTCACCGTCAAGCGCTCGCCCTCCACTCTGGCTGTGGAATCTTTGACGGTGCCGTTCAGGCTGGCGATCCGGCGTCGAAGCTCCTCCACAAGCTCCGGATAATAATCCTCCGAAAAGGATCCTCCGGAAAATGGGGCTGAATGGTGACAAAGCTTAAATTTAATTCGGATTTTTGCAGCTTTCTCTCCACATCAAAAAGGACGCGGCGCTTCACAATTTTGTCAAACGCCACATCCAGCTCCATCCTTCTATTTTTAGAGTCAATTCTCATAGCCTGAACACGCCCGGCCCAAGCTGGGATAAAAGCTCCTCGTCTTTTAAGTAGCCTTGAAAAAGTTCGCCAAAGTTTTTCAAAAACGACACCTCAGTTATCTCAGTCCATCGATTCGATTTCTTTTAACAATTCCTGCAAAAGCCGTTCCTCCGGCACCTTTCTAAGGACTTCGTCCCTTTTTAAAAGAGCAGTCCCTCTCCATTGCCGCCGGCAATTCCAATGTCCGCTTCCCTGGCTTCTCCCGGGCCGTTGACTACACAGCCCATCACTGCCACGGTCAAATTTTTTTACAGTCCCGCAAAGCCTCCTGCACCTGATTTGCTAAGCCGATCAGGTCGATTTTCGTTCTCCCGCAGGTGGGACAGGAAATAAACTGGATTCCTTCCGTTTCGATCTCCAGCGCCTTCAATAAGTCCTTTGCGGCATAGATTTCCCTGACCGGGTCTGCGGTCAGGGACACCCGTAT
>ENA-OQIR01000169-OQIR01000169.1-human-gut-metagenome-genome-assembly--contig:-NODE-169-length-30214-cov-1.865723_pt1 | contig 30214 bp, 40 predicted proteins | sample MGYA00242580_ERZ504745 | MGnify/ENA primary metagenome ERZ504745 (study PRJEB26092, sample SAMD00036214) | human gut metagenome | host: Homo sapiens | study: EMG produced TPA metagenomics assembly of...
AACAAATTATAATCGATATAATTTTGAATGTAAAGAGAAAACTTATATAATTTTTGCATTTTAACACAAAAATATATCTATTATATCTATCAAACGCTTGCTATTTATGTGTTTTTTATTCACATCGACTCCTTGTAAAAACACTCTTTCGAATTTTTTATTGAGAATCGACATCTAAAACGCAAGATTAAAAAGTCAAAATTTTTGATATTTCTTGAAAGGAGCAGTGTGAAAATGCAGCTAAAAAACCACGATCTCACAATAACGTTGAACGAAAAAGGCGCGATTCAAAAAATTGTGGATCGCAAGCTGAACCGCAGTTATCTCGAAGTAGAGCAATTTCTCAATTTATTTCGTTTGTGCGTCCCCTCCCCCAATGGGATGGCCGTTATGCAGATTCCAATTCCAGCCAGGCGGACTTTGCCCAGGAAGAGGATGGAAACGTTTTGGGGACATTCCAAAATTTTATTGCAGCCGACGGAAAAAGCCTAGATATTACAGCAACGGTTTGCTATTTCCTGGAAGGCCGAAAATTAAAGTTAAGCATCCAGGTGGAAAACCACAGCGGCTTCACCATCAGCCAAGTTTTGTTTCCCATGCTCAGCGGTTTCGCAGATAAAGGAAAGACTATGCGGATGTACGCCCCTGAACAAGCGTTTCTAACTCAGGACCGCATTTGGGATCCATTCGACACAGGAAATAAAAATCATAAAGGCTGGACCCGGAATAATAACCGGCACGACGTCAGATATCCTCAGCTTCTTTCCACCGCATGGCTGGATTATTCCGACCAAGCCGGCGGAATCAGCATAGAACAGCGCAGCCAGGCATTTGACATCTGTGATTTCGGCGTGGAGCATCTCATCCGAAAAGATTCCAGCCACGCCAAAAACAACCTCCGCAGCCTACAGATCGCTTTGCAGTCATCTCCCAATATTGAAAGCGGAGAAACCTGGGAAAGCCCTGAATTTGTGATTTATGTCCATGAAGCGACTGGCACGAGGCCGCCGCCTCCCATCGGGAATGGCTGCGAACTATCGTCAAAACGCCGGAATCCAGTCCGGAATTTGAAAGCTCGCTGGGCTGGCACTTTTATTTTATGAAGCAACAGGACGGCACTGTATTTCACGACTATAACGATCTTCCTAAAATGGCGAAAGCGGCTTTAGACGCAGGGATCCATTATATCATGGTTTTCGGCTGGTTTCAGGCCGGGCATGACAACGCCTATCCTTTCGGCTATTATGCCAATCCCGACTGGGGCGGAGAAAAGGTTCTGCAGGAAAAGCTGGCGGAGTGCGAGGCGATGGGGTGCCATGTTATCCCGTTTTTTAACGGAACTCTGCTGGATATTTCCAGGAAGGAATATGAGGCAACCGCCAAAAAATGGCCTGCAGTCGGCAGGACCGGCGAGCCCTATTGTGGAACGGATTTTTCCCGGACCAATTTCAATTTAGGGTTCCGGAATGCTATGCTGGATACCACGGACCGCAATATGACACTGCTGGATATCTGTATTACGGCGCCTGAGGTTCAAAAGTGGTGGAAGGAAACCGTTACGCGAATAGTGCACGAATATGGATTTCACAATTTACAGCTGGATCAGATCGCCCATAAATCTTACGTCTGTTACGCTCCTGACCATCATCATGAAAAGCCTCAATTTGCGTATACAAAGGAATTGGCGGGTTTATTGACGGAAGTACGGCAAATTGTCAAAAAGGAAAACCCTGGCGGCGTGATGATCGGAGAAGGCTGTAGCGACCTTTGCGGCCAATTCATGGACGGTTTTTGGAATTGGAACCAGCTTCACAATCACCCGGAAATTCTCCGATACAGCGCGCCCTGGCTGAACTATTCCCATGAACTGGACGCTAATGAATATGAGGAAGCCAACCGGTGCTTCGCTGAAAAGATCCTGATGGATTTGAAAATTGAAGGCGGGGACGGCTGTCTGGCGGATTATCCAAGCTTTACCCGTCACTTGAGAGAGCTTTCCAAGCTAAAAATTTTACTGAAGGATACTTATATTCGCGGCGAATACCGCCATTTAGACGGTATCCGTCGAATGGAGAAACGCAAGGATGTCCTTCTTCGCAGCTATGAAAACCCCGCAGCCAGCAAGCGATGCGTGATTGTCGCCAATTTAACGGATCAAGTCACCCGGGCTGAATTCGAATTGGAACTTATGCCGCAAAGCGTCGCCATAGCGGGTACGAAGCTGGGAAGGGCCATACTCAGTCCCTCTCAGCTGATGGCCTTCAGCCTTCGGCCGTACGAGGTGATGGCAGTAGAATACCAGGTATGAATCATGGTAATATTATATTTTTCCGCATTTATAGGCCATGGGTCGCCTTGTCAACGCGGCCGATGATTTGAATAGAACCTCGGCTTACAGCCTAACGGTATTTTATATTGGGAAACTCGGCTTCCTCATGCATTGTCATTCAGGAAATTCGATGGAGGAGTTGCTAGGGGACGGCCGATAAAAAATATTCAAAAGGAGAGAACGTCATGAAAAAGTTACTTGCCCTGTTCCTGGCCGCTTGTATGCTCGCCACAGCCGGCTGCTCTAACTCAGGAGGGGGAACCTCTCAAGCCGGAAGCACTGATCCGGAGGGGGGAAGCTCCGCTCAATCCCAAGAGGGGGAAGACGGCGTCAAGCTGACGATGTCTTATTGGGGATCCACCGTAGAGGACGAGGCCGTCAAAAAGATGTGCGAGGTTTACAAAAGCGAAACCGGTATTACCGTGGAGCCTTTGTACGTTCCGAACGCGGATTATACCACTAAAATGTCCTCCCTGATCGCCTCCAATTCGGCTCCAGACATCGCCTACATTTTCACCACCGATGTTTATAAGTGGGCCGACGAAGGGCTGTTTGTAGAAATTTATGAAATGCTGGAAAACGACCCCGATTATTCTTATGAAGATTTCATTCCTCAGGCGTTTTTGGAATATGAGCCTGGCAAAGCGGCCGGACGCAGAATCGCTACAGAAACCATCAACCTGTATTACAACAAGGATCTGTTTGACGAGGCCGGCGTGGACTATCTGCTCGAAATGGGAGGATGCCCTGACCTGGGATGAGTTCCTGGATGTGTGCAAACGACTGACTCTGGACGCCAACGGAAACAACGCTGCTTCCGACAGCTTTGACCCCAACAATATCGTTCAGTATGGCTTTAACCTTGTGAAGGATTATGACGGCTGGGGCTCCTGGATCTTAAACAACGGCGGCCAGTATTACAACGAAGACGGCACTGAGTTCACTATGAGCGACCCGAAGTGCGTCAACGCCATTCAGTTCTTAGCCGACCTGTGCAATGTGCATCACGTTATGCCCAACCCCACCACCGCCGCTACGCAAAACAATAACGGTGCGGCCCAGTCCCTGATGACTGGCGCGGTCGCCATTTACCAGGATGGCCAGTGGACCTGCCTGGACTTTGACGGTATGGACTTCAACTGGGACACGGCGGTAATGCCGGTAGGACCCGACGCGGATGAAAACGCCCCTTATACCTACACTACGTGCGCTCCCATCTGCATTTTCAAATCAACCGAGCATATGGATGAAGCCTGGGATTTCTATATGTGGCTGTGCGACCCCAACTCCGCCTTGGATTTGTATAAAGACGGCTTGTGGATGCCTCTGTTAAAAGACTGGTATGAGGATGAAGAAAAACTTGCCATGTGGACCGATTCTCCCGCTCGTCCGGAAGGCTATCAGGGCGCTCTGGTGGATATGTCCTTAAACCATGTGGTCGCTGTAGAGGCGGACTATGTATCTAACTTTGACCAAATGGACGCTATCATTGAACCGGCGCTTGAAACCGTATGGATGGGAACCGCTACCGCTGAAGACGCCATCGCAAGCATCAACGTGGATTCCTTGCTGGAAGGCTCACGACGCGCTGTCGGACCTCAGAAATAATTCTTCCGCGGTTCCTTTGTTCTAACAGAACAGCAGAGACTGCCTGGGGTGGCCGGAATACAAACCGACCACCCCAGGCGTTATATAACTGATAACTGAGGTGAAAGATATGGCCGCTCAGGCAAATTTAAAAAGGCGAAAGACCTCCGCAGCGCGGAGGGACACCCGCGCGGGGTTTCTCTTTACCATGCCCGTAATCGTCGGATTTATCCTGTTTACCGTAGGCCCGATGCTGGTAAGCTTATACTTAAGCTTCACCGATTATAATATGGTGGGCGCCGCTAATTGGGTAGGCGTAAGCAATTATCAAAAGCTCTTTTCCGGTGAGGATCCGGTGTTTTGGAAATCCCTTCAGGTCACCGCTTATTATGTGCTCATCGGCACTCCAATCTATTTAGTCATTTCCCTCGCGATAGCCATGCTGCTGAACCGCAGCTTTCGCGGCAGAGGGGTCACCCGAACGCTTCTCTATCTGCCCGCTATTATCCCCACCATTGCGGTGGCAATGATCTGGAAGTGGCTCACAGACCTTCCCTCGGCGTGTTAAACAACCTTTCCCAGCTGGTGGGCCTGAACGTGAAGCTATCTTGGTTTTACAGCGAGGCTACCTCAATTCCCACCTTTATCCTGCTGTGGATCTGGTCCTGCGGCACCACCTTTATCGTGTTTTTGGCGGGGCTGCAAAACGTGCCCCAGCAGCTTTATGAGGCAATGGAGATCGACGGCGGCGGAAGCTTTCACAAATTCGTTTATATCACGCTGCATGATCAGTCCAACCACCATATTCTGCGCTATGGTCAGTTTTGTCACCGCTATTCAGTGTTTTGTCCCCTCCTATGCCATCACCAACGGCGGCCCGAATAATTCCACCATGCTTTATTTCTACTATATGTACCGGGAAGCGTTTCGTTTTCTGAAAATGGGAAGCGCCTGCGCCATTGCTTGGGTACTATTCATCCTGCTTTTGATCTTCACACAGCTGTTCTCTCAGGCAACGAAACGCTGGGTTTACTATGGAGGCGAATAAAATGGAGAAAAAATCAGTTCGAATCACGAAAAAAGCAGTGCTGTATCTTTTTGTGCTGATTCTATTGGTATGTTTTGTGTTTCCGTTTTTTGGATGCTCAGAACCTCTCTGATGGAGATCAACCAAATTTTCCAGCTGCCTCCGGTGTTCATTCCAGACCCGCTGTATTGGCAGAATTATCCCGGAGCCTTCAACACTTTCCCCTTGCTGCAGTTTATCGGAAACTCTTTTATCATCAGTATTCTTTCTGTAGTCGGTTCGGTATTCACCAGTTCCCTGTGCGCTTTCGGATTCTCCAGAATCCAGTGGAAACTGCGGAACCCAATTTTTACCGTAGTGCTTTGCAGCATGATGCTTCCCTATGCCGTTACCATCATTCCCACCTACTTGGCTGGAACGCCGTGGGAGGCGTGGATACCTACTTGCCCCTGATTCTCCCTATTGGTGCGGAGGCGGAGCCATGTATATCTTCTTGCTGCGCCAGTTCTTTCTGTCTATTCCAAAGGAACTGGATGAATCCGCAATTGTCGACGCGCCGGTTACTTCAAAATCTATTATAAAATTATCCTTCCCCTGACCAAGCCCGCTCTGATCGTGGTAACCCTGTTTTCATTCCAGCTTCTTGGAATGACTTCCTCTCCCCGATCATTTATATCAATACTACGGATAAATACCCCATGTCAGTAGGCTCCAGCTGTTTTCTTCCAGCTATTCCGTAGCTTATGGACAGCTGATGGCCGCCGCAGTGATCGCCATACTGCCCTGTATCATCCTGTTTTTCATTGGACAAAAATATTTTGTAGAAGGAATCGCCCTTACCGGAATCAAGGCTGATTGATAAAAATCATCACAGAAAGGAAGCGTATGCATGGACTCCAAAACTAAAGTCGACCTAGTACTCAACCCCTTGGATTACGGAGGTGTGGTTCTAAAAAAGGGGAAATTTAAACTCCAATTCGACGAAATGCTCGAATACTTTTTAGCTATCCCTAACGATGACATCCTATATGGGTTCCGCAAGAGGGCGGGACTTCCCCATCCGGGAAACGAGCCTGGCGGTTGGTACTGCAACGATCAAAGCTTCAATCCTTATGAATGGGATGAGATCTTTAATGTATTCGGTCAGTGGCTTTCCTTATTCGGCAGAGCTTATAAAGTCACCGGCGATCAGCGCCTGATCGAAAAAGCCCGATACCTTCTGGGCGAATGGGGAAAAGCCATTGAGGAGGACGGATATTTCTTTTATTCCTGGGACTGCAACGCCTACCACTATAGCTTCGAAAAAATTGAAAGCGGTCTGGTAGATCTCTATGTTTACGGCGGTCTGCAGGAAGCCGCAGATTACTTAAAAAAGGTCACCGAATGGGCAGAAAAGAATCTCCACCGGTTCCGCAACCCCTCTCTTGCCCACCGCGACGTTTTTTACCGGAGGCGAAGAAAGCATTAAGTTTGTCGACAACGAATGGTACACCCTCTCTGAGGGGCTGTACCGCGCTTATTTGGCTACCGGCGATGAGCGTTACCGCGATTTTGCCAAATTTGGCATTACGACTATTACTGGGATGGCCTGCGGGCTGACAATCCGGATGTGATGACCCGGGTACACGGCTACAGCCACGTGAACACCTTAGGCGGCGCAGCATGGCTTATCGTGTGAGCGGCGATAAAAAATATCTGGATACTTTAACCCATGGTTACGACCTGATTAAAAAATATCAGTGGATGGCCAGCGGTGGCTACGCCTTTGACGAGCACATGGCCGATCCTGGGGGTTCAAATTATAAGGATGTAGAGAGCATCGGAAAATCCTTTGAGGTTCCCTGCGGCACCTGGCTATCTTTAAAGCGGTGCGCCACCTGATTTCCTTAACCGGCGAAGCCCGCTATGGCGAGTGGGCGGAAACCGCTCTTTACAACGCCATCGGGGAGCGCTTCCCATGAAGGATGACTCCCAGCGCCGGGGAAAAACCTTCTACTATGCTGACTATCGTTTGGGCGGCGGACGCAAGGTCTATTATGAGTGCAGCTTTCCTTGCTGCTCCGGAACCTATCCCCAGGCCGTGACGGAATACCATAATATGATTTATTACTTAGGCGAACGCGGCGTTTATATCACTCAGTATATCCCGTCGATCCTGGATACTTGCTGGAACCAACAGCAAATTCGTTTAGAAATTTCTGGAAACTATCCGGAAACCGACGCCTTCCAGATACTGGTACATAGCGCCGGAGACTATCAGATAAGCCTGCGCGCTCCCAGCTGGATCGTTCCCGGGGAGGCGACGGTTTCCGTCAACGGACAGCCCCTAACAGATATTGAAATCGCGCCCAACGAATGGATTAAGCTTAGCCGCCAATGGTCCGAAAGTGACATGATCGAGGTGCGGTTCCCCATGCATCTGCGCAGCGCAGGTATCAGCGAGGGGCATCCTGAACGGGCAGCCCTGATGTACGGTCCGGTAATGCTGGCAGCTGAAGGAAGGCATTCCACCTTGCAGGAGAATCCGGAAGACCTGAAGGAGATGGAGGAAAGCAAGGAAGGCCTCACCTTCCGTTCGCAGACAAAGGAAGGAACGCCTCTCTGTTTCCGTCCTTATTGGACCTATGGGGAACGGGAATGGTACAGCGTATATTTAGACTTTACCAAGGAGTAAAGTCGGCTCAGTAAAAAGCTATGGCAGCCGCGTGATTTCAGCCTTAAGGCTGGAATCACCGCCGGCTGCTTGTAAAATAGTCCTTATGGTACAAAACGAAGGGAGCTGTAGCAATGAAAAAAACAGTAAAGCTTGGTTATATCCCAACCAGGCGCAATGTATTCAGCGCTGAAGAAGCCAGAGAGTTTCGAAAAAAGATTAAAGAAACTATTCGTTCGTGGGGCGCCGAGCTGGTGGATATTGACGATATCACCGCGGAAGGCCTCTTAGTGAATGAATCCGAACTGGCTGAAATTGTGAAAAAGATGAAGTCAGAACAGGTGGACGGCTTATTTTTCCCTCACTGTAATTTTGGTACGGAGGATTTAGTGGCAAAAGCAGCAAAGGCTTTGAATAAGCCCGTCCTGCTATGGGGTCCACGGGACGACGCGCCTTTGGCCGACGGTCTGCGTACCCGCGACACCCAATGCGGCTTGTTCGCCACCGGCAAGGTGCTGCGCCGGTTCAATATCCCATTTACCTATCTGGAAAACTGTTGGCTGGACTCACCCGAGTTCCGGTGCGGCTATGAAAAATTTATCTCTGTCTGCGCCGCAGTCACAGCGTTCCGGAAAACCAGAGTTTTACAGCTTGGCCCCCGGCCCGACGGGTTTTGGTCAGTAATCTGCAATGAGGGCGAGCTGATTGAAAGATTTAATATCCATACGTTTCCTGTTTCTCTGATCGATCTCGTGGACAAAACCTATGAAATCCTAAAAGAAAAAAATTCCGCATTCCAAAACGCATTGAAAAAAATCACTGATTCTAATGCGTACCAGGACTGCCCCAGGGAAGATGTAGAGAAACTGGCGGCGTTGAAGGCTGCTATTCAGGAAATGTGCGAAGATCATCAATGCAACTGCGTGGCAATCCAGTGCTGGAACGCTTTGCAAAGCGGCTTGGGGATCATGCCCTGTCTTGTCAACGGACTGCTGATCGAAGAGGGAATCCCGGTGGCCTGCGAAACAGATATCCACGGCGCAGTGACCTCTGTGCTGCTTCAAGCGGCAGGGTTATTTGAAAAACCGATCTTTTTCGCCGACGTTACCGTGCGGCATCCGGAGAATGATAACGCGGAGTTGTTTTGGCATTGCGGCAATTTTTCGCCATCGCTGGCGGCGCCGGAAAGCACCAAGGAACTGGGTAGGCATTTTATCTTTCCGGAACACAAATACGGCACCGGCGAGTGGAGAATAAAAGACGGTGACGTCACGATTTGCCGGTTTGACGGCGATCACGGGGAATACCGCTTATTTGTAGGAGAGGGAAAAAGCGTACCCGGCCCCCACACCAAGGGCACATACCTTTGGGTTGAGGTGGATCAATGGACAAAATGGGAGCGCACCCTGGTGGAGGGGCCTTATATCCACACTGTGCGGGCATCCACGGTAAATATGCGGATATTCTGCAAGAGCCTGCAAATATCTCGGCATCAATGCGGTAGACAGAATGTGAGGTGGAACTCTTGACAAAGAAAATAATCAATGATCCCCGAAGCGTAGTGGATGAAACCCTGGAGGGCTTCCTGGCGGCTCACGGAGAGCATTATGAAAAACTGCCGGATGTCAGAGGAATCTGCATGAAGCAGAAAAAGGATAAGACGGCGCTTGTCATCGGCGGCGGAAGCGGTCATGAGCCGATGTTCGCATTTTTCGTCGGGGACGGACTTGCAGACGCGGCGCCTGCGGCAATATTTTCGCCTCCCCGGATCCCAATACCATTCTTCGCACTGCCCAGGCGGTTGACCAGGGCAAAGGCGTTCTTTTTGTTTATGGAAATTACGCCGGAGACAATTTGAATTTTGATATGGCCGCAGAGCTGCTGGAGTCATTCGGCGTGCAGAGCAAAACCGTACGGGTAATGGATGATGTGGCATCGGCTCCCAAAGGAGGATTACCGACCGCCGGGGCATCGCGGGAGATTTTTATGTGATTAAAATCGCCGGAGCGGCTACCGCGGCCGGATTATCCTTGGAGGAAGCTTACCGGGTGACCGCGAAGGCGCGGGACAATGTATTCAGCATTGGCATCGCCTTGAGCGGCTGCACTCTTCCGGGAGAGGAAAATCCTATTTTCACCTTACCGGAGGATGAAATTGAATTCGGTATGGGCGTGCACGGGGAGCCGGAATCAAACGGGAAAAGCTTCAAACCGCAGACAGTATTGTCAGCCAGCTGGTAGAAAAAATTCTGGACGAATCGGGAATTCAAGACGGGGATACCGTATGCACCTTGGTAAATGGTTTGGGAGCCACCTCGTTGTCTGAACTGTACATTATAAACCGTAAGCTGAAAGAGCTTCTGAAGGCAACGGGAATCTCCGTATACGAAATGGAGGTCGGCTCCTATATCACTTCTCAGGAAATGGCGGGAGCCTCGATCACACTGTTCAAGCTGGATCAAGAGTTAAAAGCATATTACGATGCTCCGTGCCGCTGTCCCAGTTATCGCAAGGAGGAGAAAAAATGACGGTTATGACAATTGAAGACCTCAGGCAAATGCTGTTATTTGTGGCCGATCGGATGATCAGCAGCAAGCCCTACCTGACAGAAGTGGATTCCAAAATAGGGGACGGCGATCATGGCATTGGCATGGAAATAGGGTTTCAGAAAGTAAAGTCCGTATTAAGTCTCAAGCCTTATGACAACGCGGCAAAGCTTTTTCAGGATGCCGGCCTGGCCATGCTTAATTCTATGGGCGGCGCTTCGGGCGTTATCTTCGGCACCCTGTTCTTGGGAGGCGTTAAAGGCCTGGCTGAGACCGGGGAACTCACTCCAGCAGATGTCAGCGGTTTCTTCATGCGGAGTCTGGGCGCTATTAAAGCGCGGGGCGGCGCCGCGGTCGGCGACAAAACCATGGTAGACGCTCTTGAGCCGGCGTGCTTGGCAATGGAAGAGGCCAGCCGGAAGGATGCGATTTTTCTGAACTGTTCCGCTGCGCCGAGATCGCGGCGGAACAAGGACTGGTGGCAACCAGGAATATGGTTGCCAAATTCGGCAGGGCAAAGTCCTGATGGAGCGCTCTTTAGGGTATCAGGATGCAGGCGCAACCTCGGTTTATCTAATGTTCCAGGCAATGAATCAATGGGCGCGACAAAATCACGTCTGTTAAATCGGGGGATTCCAAATGAAAAATTGTATTTAGGCACCAATACCAAAATGTACAAAACCATAAAGGACACCTGTGAATATCTAGAGCGGCTCAAAGCGCTTACAGCTGAAATCCCCAAAGCGTAGAACTGTTCGTAATCCCATCTTACACCTCTCTTTCCAGAGCAGGAGAAATTTTGCAGGACAGTCGAATCCGTTTGGCGCGCAAAACATGTGCTGGGAGGATGTGGGTCAGTTCACCGGTGAAATTTCTCCCAGAATGATCCGGGAAACCGGCGCTCAGATCATTGAAATCGGACATTCCGAAAGAAGGCATGTTTTTCGGGAAACTGACGAAGAGGAAAACCGAAAGGTAAAAACAGCCTTAAGGGAAGGCTTTACAGCGCTGCTGTGCATTGGCGAGACGAGTGAAGAAAAAAAGGCTGGTATCAGCGATGAGATCCTAAGAATTCAGTTAAAAAAGGACTTTCAGGGATTTCGTTGAATGGCAGCAGTCGCCTGTGGATCGCTTATGAACCCGTATGGGCCATTGGCACCAAAGGAATCCCCGCCAGCCCCGCCTATGCCGCTGACAGGCACCGTGCCATCAGGGAAACCCTGTGCGGCCTGTTTGCTGCGCCGAAGGCCAGGAGATCCCCATTCTTTATGGAGGAAGCGTAAATCAGGAAAACGCCTGCGGTTTTCTCCAATTAGAGAACGTAGATGGGCTGTTCATTGGCAGAAGCGCCTGGGAAGCCAATAGCTTTTCTCAAATTATCCAAATGGCCTGCAGAGTCTCCGGTTTACTGAATGAGTAAGAAGCTTGGTTCCATATCTTTTTTAACAAATATTCAAGTAAAATTGATTGGGAGGAATTCGCGATGAACACCATTGTCATTGGCTGCGACGATGCAGCCTTCTCTATGAAACACACAATTATCGATATGCTGAAAAGCTTGCAAATGACTGTTGAAGACGTTGGATGCTTTCAGGAGAATGACCATACGGTTTATCCTATCATTGCTGAAAGAGCCTGCGAAAGCATTCTGGCAAGCAACGGCGAAAAAAGGGGAATTTTAATCTGCGGCACAGGCTGGGTATGTGTATGACCGCAAACAAATTCAAAGGGATCCGGGCCGGAGTTTGCCATGATCATTTTTCGGCCCAGCGTTCTATTTTAAGCAACGACGCCAATATCCTATGCTTTAGGTGCCAGGGTGATCGGCCCGAATTGGCGAAAAGCATCGTCAAAACCTGGCTGCCGCTCCGTTTTATAGACGGAAGTTCCACCCTAAAGTAGAGGAAATCAAACGAATCGAAAGTCAAACAATGAAATAGCCATAAAATTCTATAAGTACAGTATTTACCTATTTTCCTTTTTCTGAACAGATTTTAGTTTGATCTAACGGTAATTTTCAATGTGTGCCGGGGCCGTTTTTCTGCATAAACATGCTGATCGAGAACAAATTACTAAAATCTGCTTCAAGTCTAATCCCGTCCACCTAGCGGGTGTTTTTGAGGATATACCGTTTCACGCTTATTCTTTCTGCTTAAGGATAACAAAAAGCGTCCCAGAATCTGGGACGCTTAATTAGCCTACCGCAAAAGCCGCTGCCATAAAGGCATAAAAGCCAGAGCTTCGGCATATATACATATACCCAACCGCTGTATTTTATTTCTACAGAGAAGAAGCCTCGAACACGGAATCCGTGCCGAGGCTTTTAAACTGGAGCTGCTAGGCAGACTCGAACTGCCGACCTCATCCTTACCAAGGATGTGCTCTACACCTGAGCCATAGCAGCAAATGGCGATCCGGAACGGGATCGAACCGTCGACCTCTAGCGTGACAGGCTAGCGTTCTAACCAGCTGAACTACCGGACCATAAATGGCAGGGGCAGAAGGATTCGAACCCTCGGCACGTGGTTTTGGAGACCACTGCTCTACCAGCTGAGCTATACCCCTAACTCCGCGCCGAAACCATCTGTGACGCAAGAGTTATAATACCATTTTCAGTTATTTCTGTCAAGGGTTTTTGAAAGATTTTTCGTCTTTTTATTGATACTTTGTCAAAAGCTTCTGCACGATCTCATCTGTATGCATGCCTCGGGAGCCTTTGACCAGAACACTATCCCCGTCGTTTAATATCTTTTCTAATTCAGCGAACGCCTCATCATTGGTTCCGCAGGCTTTCACCAAAATTTTTCTGCTTTCCTCTGCGGCCCCTTCCGCAATTTTTTCCGCTTCCCGGCCAACCGTGACCACTGCGTCGACTCCGCTTGCCGCCGCGTAGGCTCCCAGCTCCAAGTGGGCCTGGGCGGACCGCTCTCCCAGCTCCAGCATATCCGCCAGCACAGCAATTTTCTTTCCAGTGCTTTTCACCGCCATCAAAACGCCGATGCCGCTTTTGATCGAATCCGGGCTGGCGTTATAGCTGTCGTCGATCACTGTGATTTTATCCAGCTCATGAATCTGCTGGCGCATAGCAAGCCCCTCATAGGTAAGAAGGCCGCAGCGAATATCATCTAAGGTCAGGCCCTGGTCATAAGCCACCGCAATGGCTGCCAGAGCATTGCTGACATTATGCAGTCCCAAGGCCGGAATCATAATCTTGTGGGCACCGAAGGCGCGTGCAGTTCGAAACGGGTACAATCCTTAACGGTATCAATGTTCACCGCTCGGTAATCACAATCGCTTTCCATGCCGTACCATACAATTTTTCCGGTATAGCTTTCTCTCAGCTGCTGAAGCATGGGGTCGTCGCCGTTTAAATATAAAGCACCCTGTTCCCCAATGGTATCGGCGATATGAAGCTTCTCAGCGCGGATATTTTCCTGAGTCTTCAGCTGTTCAATATGAGAAATGCCAATGTTGGTCACCACCGCGCTGGTAGGGCTGGCAATGGCGGAAAGCCGCTCCATCTCGCCAAAATTGCTCATTCCCATTTCAATGACGGCGATTTCGTGCGTGTGGTCCAGGCCAAAAACTGTCAGCGGAAGGCCGATCTGGCTGTTATAGTTTCCCGCTGTTTTATGAACTCTTTCCTTGGCTTAACGCGGCTGCAATCATCTCCTTAGTGGAGGATTTTCCCACGCTGCCGGTCACGCCGACGACCGGCAGCGTAAACCGCTTCCGATACCAGGCGGCGAAATCCTGAAGCGCTTTCTGGGTATCGCCCACCCGGATCACAGCGCCGTCTAAATACTTAAAGCCCTCCTCCGGTTCCTGCTGGGTAAAGCAGGCTGCCGCTCCGGTATCCAGCGCCATGGGAATAAAGCGATGCGCGTCCACCTTTTCTCCAACAATCGGCACAAACAAAGCCCCTGGCTCAAGCTCCCGGCTGTTGGTGCTTACTGAGGTGACCTGGGCGTTAGGATTGCCCTTCCATAAGGCTCCTCCTACCGCTGTTACAATCTCGCAAATACGGATCGGTTCCATCCTTATTCCTCCATACCCAGCTCTTTCAAAATGTCGGCCACGATCTCCCGTTCGTCAAAATGCCGCTTAACGCCCTTGATTTCCTGATAATCCTCATGGCCCTTCCCCGCCAGCACCACAATGTCATGCTCCTGAGCGTTTTCAATGCAGTAACGGATAGCGTCCCGCCGGTTGGGGATCACGATGCTTTTCCCCTGGGTTTTGGCCATCCCGGTCTGGATGTCCTGTATGATATCCATGACATTCTCAAACCGGGAATTGTCCTCAGTAATCACCGTCAGATCTGCCAGTCTGCCGCTTACCTCGCCCATCTCATACCGCCGGGATTTCGCCCGGTTTCCTCCAGCGCCAAACATGCATACCAGACGGTGCGGCTGATATTCCCGCAGTGTTGTCAGGATATTTTCCATGCTCACCGCATTATGGGCATAATCAATCAGCAAGGTATAATTTCCCGGCACCTTAACCGGCTCCACTCTGCCTTTCACCTTCACCTCGTTCAAGCCGTCCAGAATATTCTGCTCGGATACCGGGAAATGGCGGCATACCGCGATGGCGGCGATGGCGTTATAAGCGCTGAATTTTCCAGGGATATCCACGTCTACGCTCAGCTTCATTGCCCCGGAAACGTCAAAATGAGCCCTAAATAGCCTGGCCGGTATATCAGCCCTCATTAGAGCCCTTCAGCTGGGCCTGGGGATTGGAAAAACCAAAGGTTTCAAGCTCGCAGGTATGGTCCTTGAGAATTGTCTCGCAGGCGGGATCGTCGATATTTACAAGCCCCAGCTTACAGCTTTGAAACAGCAGGCCCTTACAGGCGGCGTATTCCTCCAGGCAGCTGTGCTCGTTTTCTCCAATATGGTCTGGAGAAAAATTGGTGAAAACCCCGTAATCAAACACAAGCCCGTCGGTCCGGTGCCATTTTAATCCCAGAGAGGAGCCTCCATCACGGCGCACTGGCACCCTTCCTCCACCATCTGGTTCAAATATTTCTGTACGTCATAAGATTCCGGCGTGGTATTATTGGTCGGATAGGTGGTATCCCCGATGATAACACCAAGAGTTCCGATCACTCCAGTCTTGATTCCGCCCTTTTCCAAAATGTTTTTATCATACATGCAGTGGTCGTTTTCCCCTTGGTTCCTGTAATGCCCACTGTTTTCAGCTTAGCGGCGGGATGGCCGAACAGCGCCGCCGACATATAGGCCATCGCCTTGCGGGTGTCCTCCACCAGCACCAGCGTTCCTTTTGCCAGCTCCAGCCGCCTGCTGGCTACCACAGCCGCCGCTCCCGCTTCCACCGCTTGAGCGGCGTACTGGTGGCTGTCCACCGCAGATCCTATCAGACACACGAACACACAGCCCGGCCTTACTTCGGGAATCATAAACCACATCGTTCACCAGCACCTGGTCGTCCCCTTGAAGGCATTTGTAGCCTACGCCTTCCAGCAAGTCTTTTAATTTTTGTGGGAACATCGTTGTTCCTCCCCTTCAACCTTAATTTAAAAAGCAGGCTCTTCTGCTAATCTATGGATATTGTTTTCAAAAAAGAACCATTTTAGTGACCGCGTGAAGTAAAAACTCCCGCCGCTTATCCCAGCAGCGAAGGCTTTTCGCTCAAAAGCCTTTCCGCCGCAAACACGCCGCTGATGCCGCATACAGTCCCTCCGCAGTGTACTGGTGCCGGCGCTTTCCTTGCGCCGGCTGCACTGAAAGCAGGACATTCGCTCCCCCGATATCGTCTTTTCCGCTGAGAGCCCAGCTTATTTTAAACCGGGCCTGTTAATCCCCATTTACCAATACCCGGTTTGCCGCCAGGCAAATCTTCTTGCAGGTTCGTCATGAGACAGCGGCGGCTTTTTCCTTTATCAAAAGCAGGGCTACTGATTTTTGGAAGAACGCCGGGCAATCGCTACCAACAGGAGAAAGAAAAGCAACGCTAAAAATAGCATAGATAAAGTATAAAAGCAGGAAATTCCCAAAACGCCGTAAGCTTGTACGCATTTGCTTCCGAACAGAAGAAAGGCTAAGGATACAATAATATAACCGCCGATCAGGTATTTTTGAAACCGTACGATCGTGATAATCATGGTAAAAAAATTGATTAAAGCCAGCAAGCCGCCGCCGACCAAAAGGATTTCCAAATGAAGCAGGTAGCCTTCCAGGTGTACGCCGTAAATCAAATTCAGCACCGGGATTCCCAGGAAATAGCCGCCTAAAGCGACCGCCGCCGTTAAACCTAAAATCGCGGCGATATATTTAGCGATCAGTTTCCAAAACCGGGATGTCTCCCTTTGATTCCAGATCACCGCCAGCTTATTCAAAACCGGCTGATAAATAAAGTTGCTCAGCAGGCTGATGACAAAAACAGGCATAAAAACATAATTGAAGCTGGCTTGATCCTGGTTGGAAAGCACGGAATCGATGGCGTATTTGGGCGCGTTTCCAATATACATAATCAGGAAGGTTGAGCCGAACAGGGGAAAGCACTCCCACAGCATAGCTCCGATTTTTCGAAAAGAAAGCTCTCCCTTTTCTACCGGAAAGGATTTCAGAGCCATCCCGTTGAGAAGAACAAACAGGGCAAAAGAAACGAGTAAGCTGATCAGGGAGGTCAGAATCAAATCCTTTGTCACAGCGTAAAGGACCATATAGAGAACGGTATATAGGAACAGCCTCACCGTGAGAATTTTTCCGCCGATATCCAACCGGTCATGCTGCTGTAACATTCCGTGAAATACATCCTCAAAGGCGTCGATCCATTTTACCAGACAGATCAACAAAACTACGATGCTTTTATTGCCGTCGTATTGGCCGGTGCCGTATTCAAAACCGATGTAAGCCAAAGAGATCGCCAGCATCAGTCCTGTCGTCAAAACCCTGGAATAATAATACTCGCGGTAGCTGTATTTCTCGACGACGTCCGACGCCTGAAATTGACGGATTCCGTAACGGCCAATGGTCAGCATTAAATTTCCAATGGCGTAAGCGATCACAAAAATTCCCGCGTCATTCACCGGATCAATCCTGGAAATCACCATCAGAATGACCACCGTTTGGAAGGAGTTCAGCATAGCGGACGCGGAGTTCCACAGATAAGAGGATTTCCCTATGCTTTTACTGTGAATTAAAAAATTTTTGATAACCACATCCAACCTTTCTGTCAGGTATTTCCAATAAATATTATTATTGACAAATTAAGGGTAACTTTTTCTTTTCCAAAAGTCAAGAAATAAAAACCTCCCAGTATAACTTTTGTTTTCCTACAGTATGGTAAATCTTATGCGCATATCTTTGCTTTTTATAGATAACTGCTTTGCCCCGTTTGCGCCCGGCCACCAAAATCATATCAGAAAAAAAGCCCCGCACGCAAGCTGCGTGTCGAGGCTCTGGCTGGAGGTGCCACCCAGATTTGAACTGGGGAATAAAGGTTTTGCAGACCTTTGCCTTACCACTTGGCCATGGCACCATACTCTTATTTTATGAAAAAGACGCTCAAAATATTACATTTTAAGCGTCCTTTCTATCAATGGAGCGGATGACGAGGCTCGAACTCGCTACCTCCACCTTGGCAAGGTGGCGCTCTACCAGATGAGCTACATCCGCGTTTCTCGTCCGCTGTCAGCGGACGTTGTGGTGCCTCCGATCGGAATCGAACCAATGACACGGGGATTTTCAGTCCCCTGCTCTACCGACTGAGCTACAGAGGCAAATATGGCGACCCGGAACGGGCTCGAACCGTCGACCTCTAGCGTGACAGGCTAGCGTTCTAACCAGCTGAACTACCGGGCCATATCCTGAACGCTTCGGCCCGATTCTTTTCGAACTCAGGCCAAATGCTTTCAGTTTTATCAGGAAAACTGTGGTGGGAACAACAGGGCTCGAACCTGTGACCCCTTGCTTGTAAGGCAAGTGCTCTCCCAGCTGAGCTATGCTCCCAAAAACGCCGTTTTCAAACGCTTTTTTCCTTGGCGCTCTCAGCGACGAGTTATATAATACTATATTTCCAAATAAAAGTCAACACTTTTCCCCATCTTTTTTGATTTTTCTTCCACGATTCGAAGAAGCTCTTCCTTGGAAATCCGGTACTTCCGATTGCAGAATTGGCAGCCCGCCTCAGCAAACCCCCGCTCGTCGGCAAGAGACAAAATTTCGTCATTTGGTAAGGAGGTGACCGCTCGTACCACCCGCTCCTTACTGCAATCACAAACGTAGGCCACCTTCCGCTCCTCCAGGATTTCCCACTCAAAGCCCTCCAGCGCCTTGCCCGCCATTTCCTCGATAGAAACCCCTTGGCCAGCATGGTGGTTACCGGCTCCAGCAGGCTGATATTCTTCTCCAGCCTTGCGACCGCCTCTTCCCCGGCCGCCGGCAGCAGCTGTATTAAAAGACCGCCGGAGAGCAATGCCTCCCCCTCGCTTTTATCGCAAAGCACTCCCAGGGCGCAGACCCGTGGGAATCTGTTCGGCTGGCGGCGTAATAGCTTGTAATGTCCTCCGCAATCTCCCCGCTGGCCAAAGGAATCTGTCCCATATAGGGCTCTCCGGCACCGTAATCGCGCATCACATAAAGGATGCCGTTTTTTCCAACCACTCCGGCTACATTCAGCTTTCCGTTGGGATAGTTTTCCGCCTGGGCATGAGGATTTACCGCATAGCCTTTACAGCATCCGCTGCTGTAGGCTACCGCCACCATGGAGCCGATTGGACCGTCTCCGCTGACTTTTAAGGTCAGGCTGGCCCCCTCCTGCTTCAGCTGGGCGCCCATCATCGAGGAAGCTGTTAAAAGCCTCCCCAAAGCTGCGGTGGCTGCCGGGTCAACTGGTGTATTTTCTGCGCCGTATAGACGATATTGGTAGAATCTACAGCCGACGCCATAATTGCGCCGTCCTTGGTGATGCAGCGAATCAAACGGTCCATAATTGCCTCCTCAAAGGATTGGATTGACTAAAAATCTAGTAAGCAGGATTATCAAGTTATTCTAAAACGGGCCGGCAAGGGCCCGCCGCCGAAAAGCTCCTATTTCCGCATGGGCTTCCGCGCCGCATAAACCAAGCGCTGAGAGGCTTCCCGCGGCGGCTCAAAGCTTTGCTCATGGAATACCTCCACCGCCTCTAAGCCCGCCTTTTTCAGCATTTCCTCCAGCTCCTCCCGGGCGTAAGCCCGTTCGCTGAAGGATTCCTGGCTGCGGTAATAAGCATTTCCATCTCGATGGAAAAAATCCAGGCTGATGGTTACCCTGTTTTGGCTTGGAGAAAAGGTATTCTGCCAAACGCAGTAAACATTTCGCGTATCATAAACAAAGGTATTGTTCCCCAATACCTCCCGATGCTTATAGATCGTATTAGCGTCAAAGATAAAATATCCGCCTGGATTTAAAAAAAGTGATACCCGGTCAAAGGTTCTTTGCACATCCTGCGGGCTTGTCAAATGGTTAATGCTGTCCAGGGTGCAAACCACCGTGTCTACAGTGCCGTACAGGTCGATTCTCTGCATTTTTTGACATAGAAATAAATATGCAGTCCTTCTTCTGAGGCCTTCTGCATGGCCGCTGAGAGCATTTCCGGCGATCCATCGACACCATAAATATCCCATCCCCGCCTGCACAGCTCCACCGTCAGGCTTCCAGTTCCGCAAGCCAGATCCAAGGATAAGCCGGGAGCATGTCCCAGCCTATGGCACAGAGCCTCTAAATAGTCCGCCTGCTTCCCGTAATCCACATTTCGGGTCAGCTCATCATAATACCCGGCAAAATAGGCGTAGCTGCTCATTTTTCCTGCTGATCCTCTTCGCTCAGGCGCCGAAACACCATCTCATAGCCGTCGCATCCATAATTCAAGGCCCGGTTCACCCGCTGATGGTGGCTGTGCTGGCGCCGGTTTTCGTCACGATATCACTATAGACCTTGTGCTCGCTCAGCATGTGAGCCACTACCAAGCGCTGGGACATGGCCTTGATCTCCGGAACAGTGCAAAGGTCTTCAAAAAAATCATAGCATTCATCTACTGTTTTCAGCTGAAGGATAGAGCGGAACAAAAAATCCACGCCCTCTTCTCTCAATTTGGAATTCATCAAAAGGCCTCCTTCTGCGGTTTAGTACAATAAAATTTTATCACAGAAAAGCGGAAAAGTAAAGATCACAATCCAAACCGCCAGCAAACTAGCGATCAGTTTCCCCTGGGGTCAGAATCCGCCGCCTAAAAAGGGGCTGAAAACTCTATCCCTGTATTCGTTCCGCTGCCGGCAAACCAATTGTGCCCTTCTGTTTAGGCTTCCGTGCTTTTTAACTTTCGCCTATTTCGTCTCATCACGCTTTTCTGAAAGAAAATAATTCTATTTCTTTTGCTTACGATCGAACTTCTACCGATTCATTTGCCAAGATTTTTTATTTATCTCAAGTTCAGCAGAGGGAATATCTCTTTCTGAAAACTATCAAAAGGAGCCTGTGAAATTTCTTCCACAGGCTCCTTTTGATGGTTTTCAGCCGCTGGCGCAGCATAAGCTGTTTCTTGAGCAGCCGGCGGCGTGCGTTCTTTTCTGTGCTTTCCGTCACATATAAAATAAAGGCAAGAAGGAAAACGAAGCCACCAGCGGCGTTTACACGTCGTTTTTGATTAAATCGTCGTAGGTTTCCCTTTTTACAATCACTCTGGAGCTTCCAGCCTTGACCATTACGATAGGAGGCTTGGGAATCCGGTTATAATTGGACGACATGGAATAGTTATAAGCCCCAGTGGAAAATACCGCCAGAGTATCTCCGGGCGCCGCCTCCTGGATCATAGCGTCCTCCTGGATTAAATCACCGCTTTCACAGCATTTCCCAGCGATGGTGACCTTTTCCACCGCCGGCTGGCCCGCCTTATCGGCGATTACAGCCAGATAGCTGGACTTATACAGGGCATAACGGGGATTGTCCGTCATACCGCCGTCGATAGACACATAGGTGCGGATCTTGGGAATCACCTTGACGCTCCCCACCGTATACAGCGTGATGCCGGATTCTCCCACAATGGATCTTCCAGGCTCCAGGCAGATAAAAGGCACCGGCATATCGTATTCCTTTGCCTTTGCCTTGACCGCCTTCGCGACCGTGCTCATATAAGCGTTATAAGGCTGCGGATGATCGCGGTCGGTATATTTGATTCCAAAGCCGCCGCCCAGATTCATACACTCCACCGTAACGCCTGTGACATCCTTGATCTGCTTGCGGAAGCCCATCATCACCTCGGCCGCCAGGACAAAAGGATCGATATCGAAAATCTGAGAGCCGATATGGCAGTGGATTTCTTTCAAATTCAGGTTCTTAGAGGCGATGGCCGCTTTCGCCGCTTCCAAAGCCTCTCCGGTCTCCAGGCAAAGCCAAACTTAGAGTCGATCTGTCCGGTGCGGATAAAGCTGTGGGTATGGGCGTCGATTCCGGCTTGATCCGCATGGAACCTGAGCGGTCACGCCCTTTTCCGCCGCCAGCTGGTCCAGCCTTTTCATCTCGTCCAGATTATCCATAACGATCACGCCGACGCCGTTGTCCAAGGCCATGTTCAATTCATCCTGGGTTTTATTATTCCCGTGGAAATGAATCTTTTCCGGATCGAATCCGGCCTTTAGAGCTGTGTATAACTCTCCGCCGGAGACCACATCCAGACCCAGGCCCTCCTCGGCCACGATCCGGCAAAGCTCCTTACAGTTCAGCGCTTTACTGGCGTAAAACGCCATACCATGGCCGTCATAGTTTTCCTGAAAGGATTTTTGATAAAGGCGGCAGGCCTGACGGATGGTCATTTCATCCATCACATAAAGGGGCGTGCCGTATTCCTTGGCCAGCCCTACCGTGTCGCACCCGCCTATGGTCAAGTGACCTTTTTCATTTACATCAAAGCAATCTGCTACAAACATGATTCCAACCCCTTAACGATAAAATTCAGCCAAGCTCCTCCGGTTCTTCCGCCACAGAGGATAAAATTTCCCGCAGCTCCTCTACCCCTTCGCCGGTGACCGATGAAAGGGGATCAGCCGCAGGCCCTCATAATCGGAAAACGCTTCTTCCAGCGCGGCGAGCCTTTGCCTGCGTTCCGTTTGGTTCAGCTTATCGCTTTTGGTCAGCGCCACCAAAAAAGGAAAACCGCCGTCACATAAAAACTCAATCATATGCAGGTCGTCCTTTGTGGGAGGATGGCGCATATCCACCAATTGAACCACTAAGGCGAGATTCCTTTCCTGCTGGAAGTATCCTTCCACCAGTTCCGCCCAGCGTTTTTTCTCCGCCAAGGATACCTTGGCGTAACCATAGCCGGGCAGATCCACCAGCCTGGCTTGATCCAGGCGGTAAAAATTAATGGTGGCCGTCTTTCCCGGCGTCGCGCTGACCCGGGCTAAATTTTTCCGGTTGAGCAGTTTATTAATCAGGGAGGACTTTCCCACGTTGGATTTACCGGAAAATACGATTTCCGGCAAATCGCCTGCGGGAAGCTGGCTGGACCTTCCGGCCGCCAGCTCAAAAACCCCGTTATCAAATCTCATACAATGCTCCTTATCCAGCGTAACAGCTTTTCAGCCTTTCGCCCGCCATGCCGCGTATTGCTGCTTCGGCGGCTCTCTTTCCAACGGACTGACGGACCTTACCGCCGCACGGAAGCTCCGAGCCCTGCTGTTACTTCCGCGTTTTTGCAGGCCTTGAAAATTTTTCAGGAAAGAAACGCGGATTTTCTCGCAGTCTTTTTCACCGGAGGCACCACCGCCGCTTCTTTAGTTTGTTCTCCGGCGGGAAGGGCTTCCTCCTCCTTTTGGGGAACCAACGCCCACTCCAAAACGGTATCCAAGGTTTCCACCGGGACAAACTGGATATTGGACTTAACCGTCTCGTCCACTTCTTTCAAGTCCGGCTGGTTTTCCGCGGGATAATTACGGTTTTGATGCCGTGTCGGTAAGCCGCCATGGTTTTTTCCTTCAGGCCGCCGATGGGAAGCACCCGCCCCCGCAAGGTGATCTCTCCGGTCATCGCCACCTCGTGGCGCACCGGCCTCTCGCTGAGAGCAGACACCACAGCTGTCGCCATGGCGATGCCGGCGCTTGGGCCATCCTTCGGCACCGCTCCTTCCGGAACATGGATATGGATATCCTTGGTTTTATAAAAATCAGGCTGATATCCAGTCCCTTTGCCCGGGTTCGCACACAGCTGATGCTGTTCTGGCGGATTCCTTCATCACGTCGCCTAAATTTCCGGTAAGCTCAATCTTTCCGCTGCCGTCCATGACCGCTACCTCGATGGGCATGGTCTCTCCGCCTACCGCGGTCCAGGCCAGGCCGTTCACTAGGCCGATTTCATCCTTCTTGTATCCTTGCTCGTCCTTGAAACGCTTTGGACCCAGCATCGGCTCAAGCTGCTTGACCCCGACCGTCACCCTCTTCGCCTCGCCGGCTACCAGCTTTTTAGCGGCTTTCCGGTACAGGGAAGCGATTACCCGCTCCAAATTACGGACGCCCGCCTCCCTGGTATAGCCGCTGATCAGCTCATGGAGGGCGTCGTCGGTGATTTTTACCGTTTTACTGGTCAGGCCGTGCTTTTTCATCTGCTTGGGAACCAAATGCCGTTTGGCGATCTGGAATTTTTCCTCATGAGTATAGCTGGGCAGCTCAATGATGTCCATACGGTCCAGCAGAGGCCCCGGGATCATGCTGGCGTCGTTGGCCGTGGTGATAAACAGTACGTCGCTCAGGTCAAAGGGAAGATCGATATAATGATCCTGGAAGGTATTGTTCTGCTCCGCATCCAGTACCTCCAGCAGCGCGGAGGTAGGATCGCCCTTGTAATCCGCGCCCAGCTTATCAATTTCATCCAGCAAAATCAAGGGATTTCGGGTGCCCGCCTGGTTAATGGCGGAAATGATTCTGCCGGGCATGGCGCCTATGTAGGTTCTCCTGTGTCCCCGGATGTCCGACTCATCCCGGACGCCGCCTAAGGCGATCCGGACATAGTTACAGCCGATAGCCTTGGCCACGGATTTGGCGATAGAGGTTTTACCCACACCGGGAGGCCCCACCAGGCAGATGATCTGGCCTTTCACATCCGGCGCCAGTTTTTTCACCGCCAGCAGCTCCAGCATCCGCTCCTTAACCTTGTCCATCCCATAGTGGTCGGCGTCCAAAATTTTTCTGGCCCGGTTAATATCAATATTCAGCTTGGATTCCACATTCCAGGGCAGCTCCATACAGATATCCAGGTAATTGCGGACACGTTGGCCTCATGGGAACCAAAGGGCATTTTGTACAGGCGGTCGCATTCCTTTAACAGCTTTTCCCGCACACCGTCGGGCAAATCCAGGCCCAGAATTTTCTCCTTGAATTCCTCGGCCTCACTTTGAGGGGAATCCGCCTCGCCCAGTTCCTCGGTGATAGCCTTGATCTGCTCCCGCATAAAATATTCCCGCTGGTTTTGGTCGATCTGCTCCTTCACCTTAGCGCTCAGTTCGGTTTCCAGCTTCAGAATATCCACTTCGCGGGTCAGGATCTTCAGCAGCTTTTGCAGCCGCTTTACCGGATGAAGCTCGCACAGGATATCGATTTTATCCTGATACTCCATCATAATGTTGGCGGTGATGTAATCCGCCAGATAGCCAGGATCGTCGGTGGTCTGCACCTCCAGCACGATGTCCGGCGCCATTTTGGGAGCCATTTCCATGTACTCCCCGAAGGCTTCCTTCACTGCCCGTATCAGAGCCACGGTTTTCGCCGTATCCCGCGCCGCGGCTTCCTCACAGGAGACCACGTCGCACATCATGTAAGGATGGTCCTGAAGCACATCCGTAATTTTCGCCCGGTAATTGCCCTCCACCAAAATGCGGATGCCGTCTCCTGGCTGCTTTAAAATTTGCTTGATTGTGCCCACCACGCCCATTGGCGCCAGGTTGTCCACACCGGATCCTCATCCTTGATGTCAAGCTGGGGGGCTAAATAGATGCTCTGGTTATTCTGCATGGCGGCGTTGAGGGCAAGAATGGATTTCTTTCGCCCAACGTCGAAATGGAGCATCATTTTCGGAAAAAGCACCAGACCCCGCAAGGATAAGACCGGGAGGATCATAGGCGCTGTTTCTTTTTTCGTCATAGTAACTCCTCTCTCCAATTGAGAATTTTAAAAAACGCAAAGGGCTGCAAACGTCTGGAGCCAGACCCTAAGCCTGCCCGACGACGCTGTCGCAGCCCAAATGATAACCTTTGATTATGACGCGGAATATTTTCTCCTGTTCGGAGCCTTCTTGGTTTCACTGATGGTAATCGCAACAGGCTTACGATCCGGATTGTGGATCAGCTTGGCTTCCCTGCCGTTTTTCACTGTCTCGCCATCCACTATCACCTTTTCCACGGAATAATCCGAGGGAACCTTATACATCAGGTCGGTCAGGGTTTCTTCCATGATAGAACGCAGGCCTCTGGCTCCGGTGCGCCGGTCGATCGCCTTTTGGGCCACCGCCTCCAAAGCAGATTTCTCAAAATCCAGTTCCACCTTATCCAAAGCGAACAGCTTTTTATACTGCTTTAAAATGGAGTTCTTCGGCTCGGTCAAAATACGGACCAGGGCCTCCTGATCCAAACCGTCCAAAGCGGTGATGACCGGAAGTCTTCCCACCAGTTCCGGGATCAAACCGTATTTCACCAAATCGTGAGGAACCACCTCGCCCATCCATTTGGTGGTATCCAGTTCCTTTTTCGAACGGACCTGGGCTCCAAAGCCTAACGACGAAGAACCGGTACGCTTTCCACAACCTTTCCAGGCCGTCGAAGGCGCCGCCGCAGATGAAAAGAATATTAGAGGTATCGATTTGAATGAATTCCTGCTGGGGATGCTTCCGTCCTCCCTGAGGCGGCACATTGGATACCGTTCCCTCCAGGATCTTCAGCAGAGCCTGCTGGACCCCCTCGCCGGAAACATCCCTGGTAATCGAGGGGTTTCCGATTTTCTGGCGATCTTATCGATTTCATCCACATAGATGATGCCGCGCTCGGCCCGCTCCACATCGAAATCCGCGGCCTGGATCAGGCGCAGCAGAATATTTTCCACATCCTCGCCCACATAGCCGGCCTCCGTCAGGGTGGTAGCGTCTGCGATAGCAAAGGGCACGTCTAAAATTTTCGCTAAGGTTTGGGCTAACAGGGTTTTACCGACGCCGGTAGGACCCAGCAAAAGCACGTTGCTTTTATTGATTTCCACGTCATCGCTGCCGAAATAGATCCGCTTATAGTGATTATACACCGCCACGGAAAGAGCGATTTTCGCCTTCTCCTGGCCGATCACATACTCGTCTAATTTGGCCTTGATTTCCTCCGGCTTCAGTCAGCACGGTTTCGTCGTTGTTGTGATAATTGGCGGAACGCTCCTGAAAATCCGCTTCATCCTCTAAGATCGACATGCAAAGCTCAATGCACTCGTCGCAGATATAAACGCCGGGACCGGCGATCAGCCTGCGGGCCTGCTCCTGGGGCTTGCCGCAGAAGGAACAGCAGATCTGCCTGTCTTTGCTTTCGTCGCTGATTGACATTACATCACCAATCCTATCGTTTATAGATCACTTTATCCACCAGGCCGTAATCCGCGGCTTCCTGAGCGGACATAAAATTATCCCGCTCGGTATCCCGCTCAATCACTTCCAGGGGCTGGCCGGTTCTTTCCGCCAGGATCTCATTAAGCTTTTTCTTTGTCCGGGCGATATGGTTGGCATGGATCAGAATATCCGTCGCCTGGCCCTGGGCGCCGCCGCTGGCTGATGGATCATAATATCGCTGTTGGGCAGAGCCATGCGCTTGCCCTTGGCGCCGGCGGCCAGCAGAAAGGCTCCCATGCTGGCGGCCATTCCCATGCAAATGGTGGAAACGTCGCACTTGATATACTGCATGGTATCATAGATGGACATACCCGCCGTGACGGAACCGCCAGGGCTGTTAATATAAAGGCTGATGTCCTTGGTAGGATCCTGCCCCTCTAAATACAACAGCTGAGCCACCACCAGGCTGGCGCTGGTATCATTGACCTCCTCAGTCAGCATGACAATCCTGTCGTTGAGAAGCCTGGAAAAATATCATAACTGCGCTCGCCCCTGCTGGTCTGCTCCACAACATAGGGAACAAGGCTCATATTCGGCATAGGAAACTGATTCATCACAGCACACCTCCAACTATTCTGTCTGTAAATATGAGCAAAAACACCGCTGATTATTCAGCGTCCTTAATATTCGCGTTGTCGCGCACCAAATTAATCGCCTTTTCCACGCAGATATCCTTTTCCAGCTCCGCGGCGGGAATCAGCTCCTTAATCTTGTCAGCTTCCATCTTATACTGCTCGGCGATCTTCTGATACTCCTGATTCAGATCCTCCTCGCCAGCCTTCAGCTCCTCCAGAGCGGCGATCTTTTCCAGAGCCAGACGCAGCTTCACCTGGCGTTCCGCCTGAGGACGGAAGCCCTCCTTCATCTGGTCCACGTTCATACCGGTATATTTCATATAAGTATCCAGGTTCAGGCCCTGGGACTGGAGACGATAGCCGAATTCGCGGATGCTGTCGGCAATCTTGTTTTCATACATGGCCTCCGGAATTTCGCCCTGCACCAGCTCTACCAGCTTGTCGATGAGCTGATTTTCCAGATCGTCGGCTGCTTCCTTCTCCTTGCTTTCAGCCAGCTTCTTCTTCAAATCCTCTTTATAATCAGCCAAGGTGTCAAACTCGCTGACATCCTTAACAAACTCATCGTCTACCTCGGGCAGCTCCTTCATTTTAATTTCATGCAGCTTGCACTTGAAGGTAGTTGCCTTGCCCTTCAGCTCCTCCGCCTGGTAATCCTCCGGGAAGGTGACGTTTACTTCGAACTCGTCGCCGGTATTATGGCCCACGATCTGCTCCTCAAAGCCGGGGATAAACTGTCCGCTGCCCAGGGTCAGGCTGTAATTTTCGCCCTTGCCGCCCTCGAAAGGCTCGCCATCCAGGAAGCCCTCGAAGTCGATTACGGCGATATCATCGTTCTGAGCCGCCCGGTCCTCCACGGTTACCATTCTGGAATTGCGTTCCTGCACCTTCTTGATCTCGGCGTCGATATCCTCGTCAGTCACCTCGGCGGACTTCTTACGGCCTCGATGCCTTATAATTCTCAATGGTCACTTCCGGCTTTGTGGTCAAAGCGGCGGTAAAGGTAAAGCCCTGAGGCCCGACCTCTTTCACGTCGAAATCGATCTTGTCCTGAATGACCTCCAGCCGGCTTCCTTGACCGCCTCGTCCAGGCGTCGGGATAAAGGGCGTTGACGGCGTCCTCATAAAAGACTTCCTTGCCGAAATACTTTTCCACAAAAGCGCGGGGGCCTTGCCCTTACGGAAGCCCGGAATGGAAATCTTCTTGCTCTGCTTTTTAAAAGCGGCGGCTAAGCCTTTTCAAAGGTTTCCGCATCTACTACGACCTCTAATTCAACACGATTGGTATCAATTTTGTTTTGTGATTTAAGACTCATTTTAGTCATCCTCCTGCAAAATTGCAAAATATCTAAATAATTATAGCACAGTTAATCTATTTATGCCACCTATTTCTGAAATAATTTTCAGCGGATCAGCACCGGACGAAAGCCGGTGTAATCGCAGGCGATCAACGCAGCTGAATGCCCTGGAACTCCCCGGTCTCGGCGTATTTGGCGCCGCTGCCGTGAATGTGCCCGTAATAGCACTTTGAATCCCGTATTTTTTCAATACCTCGTAAAATTTCCGTACAGACCTGGCCGTGGTAAACCGGAGGATAGTGGAGGAACACCACCGGCTCCAGCCCGGTTTTCAGCCCCGCCTCGATGGATGCGGTCAGCCTTCCCACCTCCCGGTTCAGCACCTTTTTATCCTGGTCGGATTCCGCGTCGTAAAACCATCCTCTGGTGCCGCAGACGCACCGGTCCCCTACTGGGGCGGCGGAATTAAAAATCAACTCCAGCGAGGAAAAGCCCTTTTCCTCAAACCAGTTGTGAAGCTTCCGGGCGGTGGACCACCACAAGTCATGGTTGCCCTTGAGGAACAGCTTCTTCCCCGGCAGGCCGTGAAGAAAGGCGAAATCCTCCTCGGTTTCCTCCAGCTTCAGCGCCCAGGAAATGTCCCCGCCGATGACCACCGTATCCTCCTCCGACACCATGGCCCGCCAATTCTTTTCCAGCCTGGCAACGTAATCCTTCCAGCCGGGGAACACATCCATAGGCTTATCGCATCCCAGGGACAAGTGAAGGTCGGAAATTCCAAACAGCGCCATGCTTACTGAATCCCCAGGGTGCCCAGCACCGCCATCTCCATACCGGCGATATTGCATACCTGCGCGAATCTAAGCGGCTTTTGCTGCAGATCCGCGATAGGCTGGGGAATCTGGGTTCCGGTCAGAGCGGAAAGCTCCGCTACCTTATCGAACTCGCTGCCCTGGCCTCTTTCGCCGGTCAGTGCCTCCAGCACGCTGGCGGCAAACTTATAGGGCTGGCGGTAGAGGCGATAATAGCAGGGGTTTCCAGGTCTCCCGTCTCCTGAAGATACTGCTGGTAAACGTTCACCGCCACGGCGGTGTGGGGATCGATGAGATAATTTTCCGTTTCAAACATTTCCTTGATAGCCGCCTTGGTTCCCTGCTCGTCGCAATAACCGCCGTAGAACAGTTCGTCCATCTTCGCCTTCACCTCGGCGTTCACCGTATAAACGCCGGCATCATTCAGGCTCTTCATCCAAGAGGCCACCAAGGCGTCATTTCCGCCGGTCATATCATACAGCAGCCGCTCCAGATTGCTGGACACCAGGATATCCATAGAGGGGGAGCTGGTGGTATGGAAGGGACGGTTTTTATTGTAAACACCGGTGCGGATAAAGTCGGTAAGCACGTTGTTTTCATTGGAGGCGCAGATCAGCTTATTCACCGGCAGGCCCATTTTCATGGCGTAGTAGCCGCCAGAATGTTGCCGAAATTCCCGGTGGGAACCACGATGTTGACCTTCTCGCCCTCATAGTCCCATTTCCCCGGTGCCCATTAAATCACAGTTACGGCGGCA
>ENA-OQIR01000170-OQIR01000170.1-human-gut-metagenome-genome-assembly--contig:-NODE-170-length-30207-cov-2.598737_pt1 | contig 30207 bp, 40 predicted proteins | sample MGYA00242580_ERZ504745 | MGnify/ENA primary metagenome ERZ504745 (study PRJEB26092, sample SAMD00036214) | human gut metagenome | host: Homo sapiens | study: EMG produced TPA metagenomics assembly of...
GCGCTCCCCCGAACATTCCGCTGTATCTGGCCGCGGGCCTGATTCTCGGCCTCATCGTAGGCATTGGCGTTGCCTGCTGAAGGACATCCTCAACACCAAGGTGGACTCCACCGATGATGTGCGTGAGCTGACCCACGCTTCTTCGCTGGGTACTGTGCCACAGGCCACGATTCTTAACGACAGCCGCCCGGTCGTAGTCGCTCAGCCAGCCGGTAGCGAGGCTGAGGAATTCCGCCGCATCCGCACGAACCTGTCGTTCCTTACCACCACTGCCACGCAGGGTCATGGCCGACTGCTGGTCATCACCTCTACTGATCCGTCCGAAGGTAAAACCACGGTTTCCTCCAACGTTGCCGTGGCTTTCGCCGAGAAGGCAAGAGCGTGCTGCTTATCGACGCCGATCTGCGCCACCCGTCCGTGGCCCACAAACTCGGCATCGAAGGCCACGTGGGCCTGTCTCACGTGCTGTCTCGCCAGGCGTCCCCGGCCGATGTCATTCAGAAGTACTGGAAGCCGAACCTGCACATCATGCCTGCCGGTAAGCGTCCGGCTAATGCCAGCATTCTGCTGAACTCCGACTTGATGAAGGAAATGGTCGAGCAGGCCCTCACCCAGTACGATTACGTGATTATCGATACTGCTCCGCTGTCCGTGGCCAGCGACGCCACCGTGTTCGGACGTATGGCTGGCGGTCTGGTGCTCGTGACTGGTAAGGGCGTAGTGGAGAAGAAGGAGCTGGAGAACACCGCTACGGCTCTGCAGGCCGCTGAAGTGCCGATTCTCGGCTTCATCTTCAACTTCGCTGATCCGAAGAAGATACACTCGAAGAACTATTACTACTACTATTACGAGGACGGCAACAAGCGCAGCTCTCATAAGGGTGCCAAGAGCAAGGGCGAGAAGAAAGCCCGCAAGTAATAGTTTGGCGTTTGCCGATCGTCTTGCAATATGAACCGTGCGGTACTTCTGTGCCGCAGGTTTACTGTTATAAGACTGAGTTGTTGGATTTATGGTGCTGGCCGTATATCGAATAGTAAAGAATTGTGACATTCTTGAATACCAGCTGGCACCCCTGGCATAGGGCTGGATAAACTGACAGTTTGGAATGACTTCAATGACGCAAAGGAATGAGAAGAGCATGGGAACAGACGAACGCCCTGAACCGAACGCGGAATCTGGTTCCTCTACGTCGCCGGCTCGCGGTGACATCGTCGATACCTTCTGGGATATACCGCCCATCTCGTTTGACGAGAACGACGGCGGTATTGCGCAGGGTGACAATGGTACGGGGACTGTTGCGGGTGGCGTTCAGTCCGTCTTCCCCAGCTTTGACGAAGTATTGGAATGCCTACTGCGAGTGCGGCGAATACTGCTGGCAATGCCTCTTCCCCTTCCGATGCTGTGGCTACTGCCCCGATGACTTTTGCGGCACCTGATACTGCGGAAAGTGCTCAGTCGCCTCAGCAGGATAATAATGCGACGCTGCCGCTTTTCGCGCCGATTTCTGATGACAAGCCGCAACGTGATAGTGCCATAGACGATTTGAACATCGACTTCAGTGCTATCGAACAGAATCCCGAGCCGGTGGAGGAGCCGGAAGAAGACCGTGTGGCAGAGGCTCCTCGCGGTGGCAAGGGCGGCAAGAAGAGGACCAAGGGCATTATCATTTCGGTGATTGCTGCGCTGGTGGTGATTGCAGCGATCATTGGTGGTGTATGGTACTGGCGTTCCAGCGAGCAGCGTCGGGAAAGCCATCAGCTGCATCAGGATGCGTTGACAGCATGTACTGAGGCCGTGGACCAGAATTCCACCGCTCAGAAGGCGCTGGCCAAGGCGTTGGCCGACGCCAAGAGCGCTCAAGCATTACAGCTGATCAAGTGGCTGACGGCGCGACCATAGATACGCTGAAGAAGGCAATCGCCGCGGTAAAGAACGTGGAAGCGGTGGAGTGCAAGACTTCAGCTTCTACGTCGGACCTCAAGGAATATGCCGAGACGGCCACTAGTCAGACCAAGACCGCCAAGAAGAACGCCACTGCGATTACTGCCGCGGCAAAGGCCGTGACGGACAGCAAGAACGCTAAGGATCAGGCTAACGCTCAGCAGGCGTTGCAGGGCAAGATTGCCGAGGCTCAGACTTTGCTGGACAACAGCCTGTATGCCGTCGACGATAATTCAACGCGAGTGACGCTGGAAAGCGACATCGCCAACGCCAATACCGTGCTGTCCCAGCAAGGCACTGACGTAAAGGCCATGCAGGATGCCGTCAACACGCTGACTGCGTCCATGGATGCAGTCAACACGTCCATGGCAAACTACAGTGCAGCTGTTGAAGCTCAGCGAGAAGCAGCGCGGCAGAAAGCTCTGAATGATTATTATGCACGATTAAGGCAGCAGCAGTTGTTGCAGCAGCAACAGCCAACGCAGTTGTTGCAGCAGCAACAGCCAACACAGCCAGACGGTACAGGCGATCCGGGGACAGGTAATCAGGCGAAACCAGATGAGTCGAAGTAGTAAGTTATCGTGCTCTAGCCTAAATTGTCAAAGGAACCGCGAATAACAGTAGTGCGCATTTCCACCATTTGCTGTTGCAAACCAGCTCAATATACGCGTGCTTTGTGCCGCTATGCCGTCACGGATTCGCATAATCAGTTGTGGAGGGCACTTCGTATGACACGGTAAAAGTGACCTCTAGGGCGTTGCATAATGCGAGGATTCGGCTGATAAGGCGCAGAAATGCCGATGCCGGTCCCCGATGATTGGGAACCGGCATCATGCGCATGAGTTCGCTCGGCGTTTGGGCCGGGTTTCACTCAGCCTTCTTGCGGCGCGGAACCTGTTGTGTACGTGTTGATTTGGCTGGCTTAGTAGCTCTTGTGCGCCTGCCAGTACGCGTACGCGCCGGAAATCGAGCCATAGCGGTCTTTGCAATAATTCACAAACCACTTGAACTGGGTCTGGTAGTTGGTCTGCCAGTCTGCACCTGCGGAAGCCATCTTGCTGCCCGGCAGCGCCTGCGGCAGGCCATAAGCACCTGAAGACGGGTTCGTGGCGGTGGGGCTCCAGCCGGATTCGTGGCTGATGATGAAGTTGGCGGCGGTGAAGTCGGCCTCGGAGTAGCCGTTGGAAATCAGGTAGTCATGCGCCCAGGACTGAATCTCGCCGGCCGGCGTGGTGGTGCCGAGGCTGGCGGCGCTGGGCGAAGACACGGTGGAGGTGCCCACCAGAATCACCTTATCGACCGGAGCTTCTTGACCCAGGAGGTGAACACATTGGAGGAAACGACCTGATCGCCGGAGCGGGTTACCAGAGACGTGGTCTCCATCACGCCCTTCTCGCCTTCGGTCTCGACCTTCTCCTGGCCCTTGGGCAGGCTCGAGGTCTCCTTGCGCACTTCATTGAAGGCGATTTCGGTGTCGGTGGTCTCCACCGTGGTGTTGGCGCGGTTGATGGAAATGACTGTGGACTCGCTGACTTTGGAATCCAGGCTCGGAGTCACGCTGTCTTCCGGATCGAGGACGATATCGCCGGTTTCCAGCACATCCTTGACGGTGGTCATGTTGCTTTTTCGCCGAGGACCACGCGGGACTTGCCGTTGACCTTGACGGTCACATAAGTGGTGCTCTTGAGCGCACCACGGGAGGCCGAGCGGGAAGCTGCGCCGTCGGTGGCGGAGAATGAGGTTGGGTGATGGAAGGTGTAGCGGTGCTCGACTGATAGAAGTCGCGGGATATAACGCCTGCAGTGGCAATGAGACCCACTGCGGCCACGGCCGCTGCGATCTTCGCCCACTGGCCCCGAGACAGGGTTTTGACGAATGAGGTCCGTTCAGCGTGCTTCGACATTGCGCTCCTTGGTTGGGTACACACTGCTCTCTATCATAGGACGTTGAGTGGATGAATAAAAAATCCGTGGTGGGTGTTCGACCCGCCACGGATGGCATATGTAGTAGTTAGCAGTGCAAGGAAACGCTATATATGGGCTTTTCCACGCTTCCGTTGCCGCAGTGTGATAAGGCTTACTGCTGCTCCTGCGCTGCCTGCTGTGCTTTGGCGGCGGCCAGATCCAGCGCCTTGGCCTGGGCGATGAGGTCGTCCAGATCGGAGGCCTGCAGCGCGCCGGCCTGTCGTGAAGATGACCTCGCCCTGCTTGGCAATCATCAGCGTAGGCACAGCTTGAATGCCGGCAGCCTGAGCCAGATCCTGATTGGCGTCGATGTCCACCTTGACGAAAGCGATGTTCGCATTCTCCGGCTCGTTGGACGCGGCTTCGAAAATCGGGCCGAATGCTCGGCACGGACCGCACCAAGTGGCCCAGAAGTCAACGAACACGATTTCGTTGTCAGTAATGGTCTTCTCAAACTCAGCTGAAGTGATGGCGGTGGCGGCCATTGAAGTTCCTTCCTCAAACACAGTGCTTGATGCTGTGTACCAGTTTCCCAGCACCACCCAACATTTCGGCAAAAGCTTGTGCCCCAAGCTGAATGGATTGCGGGCGCATGGAGGCGATGAGGCGCTTTGCTGAGAATTCACAGACAATTTTTCGGTGAATTGTGCCCATGTTCATCAATGCGCGCGATAATGAGACCATGCCAGTCATGAATGATGAAGTGCCCGATGAGGGCGATTACGATGCCGGGCGTGGCCGCGGCGAATTCGACAACATCACGCCCGAGGACTTCATTCACGGGGGCGGTTCGGGCCATGGCAATCCTCCGGGGTGGCTTGGCCCGGCCGATATCAACCGGGCCCGCCACCAAATGCCCATCGCATACGTGGAGATAGTGCCGGTGCGTACCGATGAAATGGGGCGCATTGCCCAGGTCGGCTCGCTGCTGCGCGTATCCGATGACGGGTCGATCGAACGCACGCTGATCACCGGCCGTGTGCTGTACCACGAGACGCTGCGCGAGGCCATCGCCCGCAATGTGGCCAAGGACCTGGGCGACATCGCCCTGCCGCTGCTGCCGGTCGGACTCCAGCCATTCACCGTGGCCGAATTCTTCCCCACGCCGGGACTGAGCGAATACTACGATCCGCGCCAGCACGCCATCGCACTGTGCTACGTGGTGCCCATCGCCGGCGACTGCAAGCCACAGGACGAGACGCTGGACGTGGAATGGGTGGATCCCAAGAGCGACGTAATGAACACGTTCGTGGCGCAGATGGTCAACGGTCATGGTCGCATCGTGCGGCAGGCGTTGGCCTGGGCCGGAATCTGACAGTTGTTTTGCTTCCCGCTGGTGGGACGTGAATGTGAAGGAGTAATTCATGGCAATCGAATTGGCCAATCATATCTACCGCGACGGCGAAGGCGTGCCGGTGGTGCTGATGAACGCCTACCCGGTGGACCACCGCATGTGGGACGTGTGCGCGAAGGCGCTCGCCGACTTCGCGACCTGAACGACGTGCCGGACTTCCCGATCTGGCTCCGGACATGGCCGGCTCCGGCGCATCCCCGGTGCCGAGCGACGCCGATTCGGCCCCCGCATGGCGAACGGCGCGTACAGCGAGGCGCTGGATCGCCTGGCCGGAGCCTACGTGGACCTGATCAAGGCCGCCGGCTATGAGCAGGCGATTTGGGTCGGGCTGTCGATGGGCGGCTACGTGGCGATGGACATCCAGCGCCTGTACCCCGAAACGGTGGCCGGACTGGCCTTGTGCGACACGATGGCCGCGTCCGACGGCGTGGGCGGAGAGAACCGACTGAAGATGGCGGACGCCGCCGAACAGACGAACTCGGTCGAACCGGTGATGCACTTCGCGCAACCGGCCGATGGCGATTCCACCGTCAAAAAGACTCCTGAATTCATCGCGACCATGACCGGCTGGATCAACGAACAGAACCCGGCTGGTCTGGCTTGGCGTCAGCGCATGACCTACGGACGGCCTGAACTGGGGGCGGTGCCGGAAACGATCAGCGCACCGAGCCTGGTGGTATCCGGCGAACTGGACCCCTCCAGCAATCCGAGTGTGATGCGGCCGCTCGCCGAACGAATCACCGGCGCTGAATTCATCGATATTCCGGACTGCGGCCATTTCAGTGCCGTCGAACATCCGGATACCGTGGCGCGAGCACTGCTCTCGCTCGTCAAGCGCGTGCAGAGCGCGCAGAAGAACGCATAGGAGACCTCGATGACCGCTGACATTCATTTCTCGCCTCTGGCACTGACCCATGCGCTGCCGTTCCTGCCGCTCGCACAAGGCGACATCGACTATCAGGTGGACCGGCGAAGCGAACCCGGCTGATCGACGAGCTGCTGGCCGAGCCGACCACCAAAGTCGTGCTTACGCGCGGCGGACTTGTCGCCGTACCGCGCGGCCAAGGCGAGCTTGTGGACTATGAGAACGTGAAAATGCGGCTCGCCACGTTGCCGGGCGCCTATGTGTCCGCCGAACTGGCACGCTACCCCGAAGCGGTCGCCATGTTCCTTGGCTCCTATGTCGGGGCGCGCGGCGAATCCGTGGTCGCCGTGGATATCACGCGCGTGCCGGAAGCCGGCGTTCCCGGTGTTGGCGGTGCCGTCGGCGGCGTGCTCGGCACCCAGGATTCCGGCACTGTGGACGGCGCGCTGGGCAAGAACGGCATCAGCGGAGGTGCTGCCGCCGGAATACGGCAGCCGGGAAACGCCAAGGGTAATGGCGGCGTAGCCGCAGCCAAAATCGCCGGGCCGCTCGGTGTACCGGATTCGGCCGGGCAAGGTGCGGACGATGCCTTCGATGATTCGGTCGGCGCGCCCGTACAGCCTTGGCCCCGAAGCCCACGCTGCTGCAACAGGCCGTGACCCGGTTCGACTGGGTGGACCTGCGCGGATTTGCCCCTCACTCCAACGCGCCGCGAGGCCGGGCAAGCCACCAGTGCCATCACCTTAAGCATCTGGCACAGCCGCCAGCGGTTCTGTCCACCTGTGGCGCGGCGGTCCGGCCGGCGCTCGCCGGATGGGCGCAGCGATGCACCAACGAGGCGGACGGCAACCGTGTGCTGTTCCCACGCGTGGAGCCGGCGGTCATTACCGCATCGTGGACGGGCACGACCGTCTGCTGCTGCAACACAACGCGGCATGGAAGGATTCGAGGCTGTATTCGGTGTCCGCCGGATTTGTGGAGGCGGGGGAGAACCTTGAACACGCCTGCCGCCGCGAGGCCATGGAAGAGACCGGCATCAAGCTTGGCGAGGTGCGGTACCTGGTTCGCAGCCGTGGCCGTTCCCGGCTTCGCTGATGATGGCGTTCAAGGCACATGCGATCACCACCGACGTGCGTGTGGACGGCGAGGAGACCATGACCGCGCGATGGGTCACACGCGACGAATACACGGCCGAGCTCATCGCCGGCCGTATGGCGGCGCCGGGCCGCGCCACCATCGCCCGCTACATGATTGAGGAATGGCTCGGTCGCGAGCTGTGACGGACCGCGAAGATAGGTTAGGCTTATGACTATGAGTGATGACAACGAAAACGAACAGCCGCTGAATCTCGACATTCCCGACCACCTCGAATACTCCGAGGAACATGCATGGGTGGACCGTTCGGTCGACCCCGCAATCATCGGCATTACCGAATACGCCGCCGACCAGCTTGGCGAACTTGTGTTCGTGGATCTGCCTGAGCCTGGCGCCCGTGTGGAGGCCGGCGACGAGATCGTGGAGCTTGAATCCTCCAAGGCCGTCCAGCCGTTGATCAGCCCCGTGGCGGGTACGGTCAAGTATGTGAACCGTGACGTGGCGGACGACCCGTCCGTGGTCAACGGCGATCCTTACGGCGAAGGCTGGCTGCTGAAGGTCGAGCTTGACGACGATGAGCCGGAGCTGCTGAGCGCCGACGAATACGCGAAGGTCGTGCGGTAGTTCCTTTTGAGCTCCCCTCTCTGAGGGGAGCCAAGAAAATGAGGCGTATGGCCTATATTGGTGTCTATGAGAAGCCCACGCGAGGATTTTGAGGCGGCAGGCAAGCGACTGCCTTGGGATGCTGCTGCTCGCAGTGCAGCGCTGTCCGCCACCGCGCCAGTCTCTGACGTCAAGGCATCCGCCAATGGTGCCGACAATGCCAGCAACGCTGAACATTCCGATGACATGCCCACCGTGCCGATTCCCGCACGCAAGGCTGCCACGACGTTCGACACCCCCTCCAAGCGTGAGCGCATCGAAGTCAAGCCGCCGATCACCCGATTCATACGTCGTGCCGTCACCCGCGTGTTCGGCGTATGGTCACGCATCTCCACTCAGGTGGTGCGCCAATGGGACTGGTATCCGCGAGTGGAACCTATGTGGGTTATGGCACCGGCGATTACTCGCGTCTGATCTGCCGCACGGTATACGCCCCCAGGCACGCGCAATCCGGCGAACTGATCCGCGGCATCCGCGGCATGCTTGCCATACCCGCGCCGCGCACCCACGTGCAGGCCAGCATTGATGACATGCCGCTCAACACCGTGCAGATCGGCGTCTCCGAGGTCTATGACAAGGTGGACCGCACGCGCGATCTCGGCAGCGAATACGCCATCTCCGATTCCGCCGGATATCTCGACCTCGTGGCCGAGCATCGTCTGGTGCCCGGCATCCATCGCGTCTCCTACAGCGTGGCCAACCGCAAACCCGTGAGCGCCAACCTGTACACCATCCCCGCCAGTGCCAAAGTCGGCATCATCTCCGATGTGGACGACACCATCATGATCACGCAGGCCCCGGTGCCATGGAAGGCCGCGTACAACCTGCTGTTCCTCGACCCCAAGAAGAAAGCCTCCGTGCCGGGCATGAGCGTGCTGTTCACCCGCATCGCCGACCTGTTCCCCGGCGCACCGTTCTTCTATCTTTCGACATCGCCCTGGAATGTGGAGAGTTCGATTCGCAACTTCATCACTGACCATGGTTTTCCCGAAGGCCCGCTGCTGCTGCGCGACCTCGACCCGAGGCCCAAGACCTTCGTACCCACCGGCCCCCAGCACAAACTTGAGTTTGCCGAACAACTTATGGCCGACTTCCCAGACATGAAGTTCATTCTGGTGGGCGATGACGGGCAGAAAGACCCGACCACGTACGCCACCATCGCCCGCAGATATCCCGGACGTGTACTGGCGATCGTCATTCGTGAGTTGAGCCCGCGCGAATCAACCGGATTGCGTCGGTGACGGGGCTCACCTCGACCCAGCCGACTCCGGTAACCGATGTGCCAGTATTCACCGGCACCACCGGCTCGAACATTCTGAAGACCATGCTGCCGTATCTGAAGACGGTGTTGCGATAGGCGCGGCGTGATGAACACTGAATGCGTCCCGGTGCGGTGCCTCGCCTATAATCGCGTGGTATGACTGACGAGAGCACAAACGCCGCGGCCGCGATGCCGCCTTACGCCAAGCGCGAGCCGAAGCGCCGCGAATTCCACGGTGACGTTTTCGAAGACGATTACGAGTGGATGCGAGACAAAGACTCCGATGATGTGCGCAGCTACGTAGCTGCCGAAAACCAGTACTGCGAGCGTCGCATGGCGCATCTGGCGGATTTCCGGCATACGTTGTTTGAAGAGCTGAAATCGCATGTGGAAGAGACTGATATGTCGGTTCCCACGCGCGTCAATGATTACTGGTACTTCACCCGCACGCAGCAGGGCAAACAGTATGGCGTGCAATGCCGCATCCCCGTGCGCGATGCCGATGACTGGGACCCGCCGGTCGTGGATCCGCAAGGCGCGCCCGGCTCCATGCCCGGTGAACAGGTCGTTTTTGATGCGAACAAGGAATCCGAGGGGCATGACTTCTTCCGGCTCGGCGGCTTGGATCTGAGCAAGGACGGCCGTTGGATGCTGTACGGCGTGGATGTTGCGGGAGACGAGCGATATGATTTCCGCATTCGCGACCTTGCCGGGCTGGAGACCGGGGAGCCGGTCAGCGAACTGCCCGAACAGTTCACCGGCATTGGCAGCGCATGCTTCACGCCGGACGGCCAATGGGTGTTCTGGGTGGAATTGGACGATTCCTGGCGGCCGCTCGCTGTGTGGCGTCATCGTGTTGGCACGGCGGTCGAATCGGATGTGTGCGTGTACCGAGAAACCGATGAACGGTTCTGGGTGGGCGTTGGCATCAGTTTTGATGAGCGCAATATCGTGATCGGCACCGGTTCCAAAACCACCACCGAAGTGCTGATGCTGCCGGTGGCCACGCCTGAAGGCGAATTCCAAGCTTTCATTCCGCGTCAGAACGATATTGAATATGATGTGAGCTTTGCCTGTTTTGAAGGCGCGGGGGAGAACGGTGCGGATGTGCCACTCGCCGTGGTCTATCACAACGCCGCCAATCCGAATTTCGAAATCGACGTCATTGACATGCGTGGCCATGAGCCGCCGTACCGACTCGGCGAAGGCGTGTGCATTGCCGCCGGGTCGCCGTACGGCTGTGAACATGGTGAGCGGATAAGCCGATTACCGAGGCATACTTCAACGCCGTCAATCCGGCGATATTGCAGGGTGCCCACGGTCTGGGCATCGAAGGCATCGCGTTGCATCGCAACTTTGTGTCCCTGAGCTACCGTGCCGACGGCCAGCCGCACGTGGCATACATGACCAAGAGCGCGGCTGCCGCCGACTTCCTGGCCGGACGGCCGTGGCGGTTTACGGAATTGCTGCCGCCTGCCCTGGAGGACGACTGGGACATGGTTGCCGACGATCGCGAAAACTTCACCGGCGATCATGGCGAAATCTTGTGGACCGAAGATGAGGCCCCCACGGATCACACGTCATCTTCCGATGGTGCTAGCGACGACCACCTGCCCGGTGAGACCCGGCGCTTGTACACCATCGCGTCGGCGGCAACCCCTCGTATGAGGCGCCGCGCATGCGCTACTCGTTCGCCAGCTACACCCGCCCGGGCGAGTTGCACGAAATCGATCCCGCCACCGGTGAAGATGCGCTGCTGAAGCGAGCCACCGTGTTGGGCAACTTCAATCCACGCGATTACATGGAACGCCGTGTGTGGATTACCGCGCGCGACGGCGAACGCATTCCTGTTTCCCTCGTCTGGCACCGCGATTGCCCGGCGCAGGATTCGCCGATGTTCATTACCGGATATGGTGCATACGAGATTTCCTCCGATCCGGGGTTCTCGGTCTCTCGTCTGAGCATGTTGGATCGCGGTGTGCTGTACGCCGTGCCGCATATTCGTGGCGGCGGCGAAATGGGACGCGCCTGGTATGAGCAGGGGCGCAGACTGAACAAGAAGCATTCCTTTGAGGACTTCGTGGACGCCACACGCGCGCTGCAGAAGGCGCATTTGGCTGATGCTTGGCGCACCGTGGCCAACGGCGGATCCGCTGGCGGTCTGCTGATGGGCGCGATTGCCAATATGGCGCCCGAATGCTACGCCGGTGTTGAGGCGGATGTGCCGTTCGTGGACGCGTTGACCTCCATTCTTGACCCGGACTTGCCGTTGACCGTCACCGAATGGGACGAATGGGGAGACCCGTTGCATGACCCTGAGGTGTATCAGTATATGAAGTCGTACACGCCATACGAGAATGTGCCGGTCGCCGTGCTCGAGGGCGGCAACGACGAGGCTGCCGGTGACGGCAGTGCTGATGGGGCTGCCACCGGCGCGGTCGCCGCCGCGCAATTCCCGAGAATCTTCATTACCACCTCGATGAACGACACCCGCGTGCTGTACGTCGAGCCGCTCAAATGGCTGGCCCGTTTGCAGTCCGCCGGCGTGGACGCGGTGGCCAAGATTGAGGTCGAGGCCGGTCACGGCGGTCTATCCGGGCGTTACAAGCAATGGGAAGAGGTTTCCTATGAGAACGCTTGGTGCATGGATGTGATGGGGCTCGCTCATTAGCCATGTCCACTAGCTGAGCGGGTTCGGGCCGGCAGGTGATAGCGCGAGTAGGCTCCTTGAACTATGGCAAAGACATATAAAATCGCCGTTATTCCCGGCGACGGTATTGGCAAGGAAGTCACTCCGTGGGCTCAGAAGGCTTTGGAAAAGGCCGCTGAAGGCGTAGCTGACTTCGAGTACGAGAACTTCGACTTGGGTGCCGAGCGCTATCTGCGCGATGGTGCGATCCTGCCCGAGGACGAAGAGGAGCGCATCAAGCCAACGACGCGATTCTGCTCGGTGCCGTGGGCGATCCGCGCATCAAGGCCGGCATTCTGGAACGCGGCCTGCTGCTCAAGCTCCGCTTCGACCTCGACCAGTACGTGAACCTGCGCCCCTCCAAGCTGTACAAGGGCGTCACCTCGCCGCTCGCCAACCCCGGCGACATCGACTTCGTGGTGGTACGTGAAGGCACCGAAGGTCTGTACTGCGGTGCCGGCGGCGCGGTGCGCCGCAACACCCCGCAGGAGGTGGCCACCGAGGTGTCCATCAACACCGCATACGGTGTGGAGCGTGTGGTGCGTTACGCCTTCAAGCTCGCTATGAAGCGCAAGAAGCACGTCACCCTGGTGCACAAGAAGAACGTGCTCGTCAACGCCGGTGATATGTGGCAGCGCATCGTCGACAAGGTCGGCGAGGAATACCCTGAGGTCACCCACGACTACCAGCACATTGATGCGGCCACCATCTTCCTGGTCTCCGACCCGAGCCGTTTCGATGTGATTCTCACCGACAACCTCTTTGGCGACATTCTGACCGATGAGGCCGGCTCCGTGGTGGGCGGCGTGGGCTACTCCGCCTCCGGCTGCATCAACGCCTCCGACGAGTTCCCGTCCATGTTCGAGCCGATTCACGGTTCCGCTCCGGACATCGCCGGTCAGAACAAGGCCAACCCGACCGCCGCCATCCTCTCCGCCGCCATGCTGCTCGAGCATCTCGGCTTTGATGATGCGGCCAAGAAGATCCATACCGCCGTCGAAGCGGACATCGAGGAGCTCGGCTCCACCGTGCGCTCCACCGACCAGGTCGGCAAGGACATTCTGGCCCGCATGTGACCTCAAACTTGGCTCCCCTCGCTGAGGGGAGCCAGAAAACTCTCTATACTGAGTTGCATGCAAATGCGACATGGGGAATGCAAAACCGTTGGCAGCAAACTAGTCGCCGTGACCGTATCCGTCGATGATGACGGCACCGCACAGTCATGCCATATCAGCGGTGATTTCTTTATTGAATCAGTTTCGGATGCCGAATCTCATGCTTTGTTGCATGACCTGGAACGAGCTCTAATTAGCGATGATTCATTGCGGTCCGTATTGGACGCCCATCCTAGTTGCCAAATTATCGGCACAGATGAAATTGCCATCAAAACCGCATACAGCCGAGCCGTAAGCAGCAACTTACCCCCGCTGGCGGGGGCTCCAGCGCAGCGGGTGGGGGTGGGCAGCCCCGATGCGCCGAACATCCCAGCATCCATCAATACACAAACCAAGCAGCCCGACAAAAGCTCTGAATACCGGGAGCGCTGGAACGCCCTCAAGCCTCAACTCACCGTGATCCACGGCCATCCGCGTACTCCGGACGAGCAAATGGCCATTGACGAGACCTGGGCGCGTGAAGTCGCAGCAGGAACACGACAGCCGACCATCCGATTATGGGAGTGGGCGGGCCCGGCTGTGGTCATCGGCCGTTTCCAATCGGCCCAGGACGAGGTGAATCTGGACATTGCCAAGCAGCTCGGCTTCGACGTGGTACGCCGTTGCACGGGCGGCGGAGCGATGTTTATCGAACCGGGCAACACCATTACCTATTCTCTGTATGCGCCGCTCGATTTCGTTCAGGGCGTAAGCATCGAAGAATCCTACCGGCTCTGTGACTGGTGGCTGGTCGAAGCGCTGCGCGAACTTGGTTTAGATGTGCGGTTCGCGGGCCTCAATGATATCGCCTCGCAGTACGGCAAGATCGGGGGAGCGGCGCAGCGGCGCTTCCCCGTAGGCTCAGGCGGCGCGGTGCTGCACCATGTGACCATGGCATATGACATCGATGCGGCCAAGATGAGCCGTGTGCTCAACACCAGTCGCGAGAAGATGTCAGACAAAGCGGTGAAATCAGCGGTCAAACGCGTGGACCCGATGAAAAGCCAGACGGGTCTCAGCCGCGAACACATCGTCGAGCACCTTATTGACTGGTTTGCGGCGTGATTTCACCGATGGCCGTATACGATTTTGCCGCTGGCCGTGCGCGGTTTTGTCATGGGCGAGCGCGGTAGCCGCGACAGTGCCGTTTTTCGCGGTAACGCATTCGTCAGCATGTCGTACGGCTATCGGATCGTGCCACACATGAAGTGACGAATGAGGGCATGCTCCTGACGAAACCTGTGGGGCGCGTTACAATATGACGGATGGGCGACGACGGTCATAGGACAATAAGGATGGTGCGATGAGCTTGGAAACGCCAAACGCTTTTGCTGACGAGGAAAACATCCTGTTGCATACGGCATTGTTCAAGCAGGTATCGCCAGCCGAAGCCGAGGAGCTGTTGCCGCATTTGAAGCATGCGACGTTCGATAAAGGCGACTATATCTTCTCCGAAGGCGATACCGATCAGCGCATGTATTTACTGGAGCAGGGGCGCGTCAAGCTGATTCGCACTTCTTCCGATGACCGCGTGCAGCTGCTGTCCATCCACGCGCCGGGCGAAGTGCTTGGCGAGATTCCGGTATTCGACCCTCATGGTGGCCCGCGCACCGCGTCCGCGGTGTCCATGAGCCATGGCACGCGCGTGGTCTGGCTGGAGCATGATGCCCTGTTCGCATGGCTTGATGAGCATCCGCGTGTGGCCATCGACATGTTGCAGGTCATGGCCAGCCGCCAGCGCGGCAACAACGAACGCATCTCCGACTTGGTATTCATGGATGTGCCGGCGCGTCTGGCCAAGACATTGCTCAACTTGGGCTCACGTTTCGGCGAGCCGGTGGAACAGGGCCTCAAAGTGCCGCATGACCTGACTCAGGAAGAGCTGGCCCAACTGGTGGGCTCCAGTCGTGAGACCGTGAACAAGGCGTTGATGGACTTTTCCAACCGCGGATGGATCGCACGTGACGGCCGATCGATCATCATCTTCCAGCCCGGTATGCTGATTCGACGCTCGCGGCGCTGACCGTTCGGCTGACTTCCAGCCAATGTTACGCTAGTGCGATTCTTGTGATGATATGTTCACGGGAGCTGACCGTAAGCCCGGTTGGTAGGGCACCCCATTTAGAATGGGGCCCATGCCCAAAAAGAAGTCCCTCACTCTCCAACGTGTGCTTGTTCTCCTCTTGGCCTATATCATGCTTGCCGTCTGCGGCGGCGTGGCGGCCAGCGTGTTGTTTGTACCGGGTGTGATCGGTGCCAATAAAGCCGCCAAAGCGGTGATTCCGTCGCTCAAGGTAGAAAACGTGGACTTCGACGTGACTAGTCTGCCCCAGAAGTCGACGATGTACGCGCGAGACGGTTCCACCGTTATCGCGACGTTCTACAACCAAAACCGTATCGTCGTGCCGCTGAAGAAGATTTCCAAAACCATGCAGCAGGCAGTGGTGGCGCGCGAAGACCGTCGATTCTGGACTCACGCCGGCGTCGACGTGCAAGGCGTGATGCGTGCGTTCGTGCAGACCTACCTCGTCAAAGGCTCCCAGCAGGGTGGTTCGTCGCTGACCCAGCAGTACGTCAAGAACGTGCTGCTGATGCAGGCGATCGAGGATGACGATTCGATCGCCCAGTACCATGCCACTGAAGACACCATCGCCCGTAAGATTCGCGAGATGCTGATTTCCGTGCAGATGGAAAAGAAGTATTCCAAGGCCGAGATTCTGCAGGGCTATTTGAACATCGCCCAGTTCGGCAACAACCTGTATGGCGTGGAAACCGCGGCCCAGCGCTACTTCAGCGTGTCCGCCGCCGATTTGAACGTGGTGCAGTCCGCCACCATCGCGGCTATCACCAAGAACCCAAGCCTGTATGATCCGCTGGTCGAAGAGAACCAGAAGGAAAGCGAAAACCAACGCAATATCGTGCTCAAGCTGATGCTGCAGGAAGGATACATCACCCAGAAGCAGTACACCGAAGCTGTGAACACGCCGTTGAAGGACACGCTGAAAGCACAGGACGTGAATGTCGGCTGTCAGGACACCGGCGATTACGCGTACTTCTGCGATTTTGTGGTGCATCGCATCCAGAACTCCGAAGAATTCGGCAAGACTCGTGCCGAGCGTAACAAGCTGCTGCAGGAGGGTGGCCTGAAAATCGTCACCACGCTGGATGTGGAAGCGAATTCCACGATGATGGAGACCGCGCGTAATACCATTCCACCGGACGATCCCAGCGGCATGGAGATAGCCATGGCCGCAGTCAAACCGGGAACCGGCGAAGTGCTGAGCTTTGGCCTGAATCGTTACTATGACGCCACTCCGGCAGCCGCGAACGATCCCACCAAGACGAGCCAGAACTATGCCGTCGATTTGGCGGATGGCGGTGGTTCTGGTTGGACCATCGGTTCGTCCTGGAAGCCGATCAACCTGATTGCGTGGATGGAAGCGGGCCATTCCATCAACGACAACCTCCAGACCTCGACGTCATACCCCACTACGGACTTCGCCTGCAGTAACTATTCGGGCGGTGCCGATTCGTGGAACGTGTCGAACGCCATGGGCGCAGGTACAGTGAACCCAGAAAGCCCATTCCTCGGTCTGGTCCGTTCGCATAACACTACTCAGGCTTCCATGGGTGCCATCCTCAAACTGTGCAAGGTGGCGGACACCGCGACTGAACTGGGATACCATGACGCCGCCACGGGTGAGACCATCGACAAAACCCAGGTGTATACACCATCCATGATGATCGGCTCGGTGAATGTGTCCCCGCTGACCATGGCGAGCATCTTCGCCGTATACGCCTCGAATGGTGTGCAATGCAACCCGATTGCCATCAGCAAGGTGACCGATAAGGACGGCAACGATCTCAAGGTTCCATCCGCGAACTGCCATCAGGCGGTGGATAAGGACATCATCCAAACACTCGCTTATACCCTGAACCAAGGTACGGTGCGGCCGGATGGTGCCGGTTGGTCATTCAGATTGGCTGACGGGCGTAAGTCGTTTGGTAAGACCGGTACCAGTGAGGATCTTGCGGTGTCCGGTGGATCGTTCATTCCTAATCAGATTGCGGCGTTCGCTGTGGTCGGCGATGCACAGAACCCGTACACCAACCGTATTTCCAACATTGCCATCAACGGCCGGTACAACAGCTATTGGGATGGTTCGACAATCGCGGCTCCGGCCGTTACCAACTTCTTCAATAGCTACATTTCCAAGAAGAAAATACCGATTGACAACGATTACGGCCAGCCCGTCTCGAAGTACACCACGACTGGCAAGTATCTGGGCATTGGCGGACGAACGTTCAGCGTGCCGCAGACCACTACGAATGGCAACAGCCAATCGCAGACGACCACCAATGGTCAATCCCAGTCGCAGTCTCAGTCGCAGAACACTGGGCAAAACAACACCCAAACCCAGGGCACCAATTCAGAGCGGTCGAATGATGGCCAGTGATTGGTGATTGGCGTTTGACATTTGGTGATTGCAGGCCGGCTGAGTCTGCGTAACATGGCCGACTGCGATACCCAAATTACGTAGTTTGCGGGCGTTACCTGTTTCAGGTGACGCCCGTTTTACAATACTTAATGACAACGCCATCGCGTTCATCGAATATTTGCCATGAACGTGCATCGGAAAGGGGAACGATGAGCAACGACGATCTGACGCATGAGAATTTTGATTTTCGTGGATTCGACGTGCCGGATCTCAAAGCGGTGACGCTGGCTTCGTCTTCGGACGGCGATCAGTCCAAGCAGCCGAAGACCAAGCACGAGGATGCATCGAAGAACCGTAAGCACGGTAAGAAGAAGTCAAAATCCGATGCACGGTCCAAGAAGCGGGCCGGCGCGGGCAAGACGAGCGAATCGTTCGATGATTATGAGGATTATGAGGAAAGGGAAGCTGTGAGCAAGGCAGATAAGAAAGTCAGCAAGGACCGTCCGGGGCTGTTTGCGCCAATGACGCTGCGCGAGGTGACCGTGCGTAATCGTATTTGGTTGCCGCCGATGTGCACGTATTCGTCGTTCGCCCGCGATGGTAGGCCCACGCCGTTCCACTACCAGCATTACGTGTCTCGCGCGTTCGGCGGATTCGGCATGGTGATTGTCGAATCCACCGCCGTGGCTCCTGAGGGGCGTATCACGCCGTGCGATCTGGGCCTGTGGGAAGACGGGCAGATTGATGCTTGGCGCTGGATCGTGGACGGTATTCGCGAGGCGGGTGCGGTGCCTGCCATCCAGCTCAACCATGCGGGGCGTAAGGCTTCGACTGGTTGCTTTGCCGTTGGTTACGACGGTCAGAACGTGCCGGAGGAGGCGGGCGGCTGGCCTACCATGGCACCGTCTGAAATCGCGTTCGGTGGGTTGCGTACGCCGCGCGCGCTGTCCGTGGATGAGATTCATGGTCTGGTCGGCGCGTTCGCCGTGGCGGCGGGCCGTGCGGTGGCCGCCGGCTTCCAGGCGATTCAGATTCATGCCGCGCATGGCTATCTGATTTCTCAGTTCCTTGACCCGCTGAGCAATGAGCGTGATGACGAATATGGTGGCGATTTGACCGGTCGCTCTCGTTTCCTGGTCGAGGTTGTGGATGCCGTGCGCGGGGCCGTCCCTGAGGGCGTGCCGGTTCTGGTGCGCATTTCGGCCACGGATTGGGCCGCCGGCGGTTGGGATTTGGACCAGACCATCGCACTATCCAAGGTGCTGAAGGAGCATGGCGTCGATGTGATGGACGTGTCCACCGGCGGCATCATGTCGGGAGTGTCGATTCCGGTCAAGCCGAACTATCAGGTGCCGTTCTCCGAGCAGGTCAAGGCCAAGGCCGATATTCCGGTGACCGCGGTGGGTCTTATCACCAAGCCGAAGCAGGCGGCCAAGATTCTGGCCCATGGCGAAGCCGATGCCGTGGAGATTGGCCGCGCCGCATTGCGCGATCCGTACTGGCCGTTGCGTGCAGCCAACAAGCTGGGCATACCGTCCACCGAGATCCCCTACGCCCCGCAATACGTGGCCGGTGCGTACTAAATCCTCATGGGGCGGTAACTTCCCATGGGCGTAAACCTCATGGGCGGTAACCCAAAACGGCGGTATTCTGCGGAATGTGAAATTTGGCTAACCGCCCCATGGGACAATCACCGCCCCATGAGGGTTTTACCGCCCCATGGGTAATAGGGCAATATGTGAGTTCACTCCACGTCTACGCCGACGGCGTCGGAGACGTGCTCGAATCCGTCGCGGCGCAGCAGCTGGGCCAGACCGCGCTTCAACACGGTAATCTGCTGCGGGCTCGGTACATCAGCGAACTGATGAACATGACCAAGCTGGAGCCGGAACGAATCTTCGCATAGGCTTGCTCGGGGGTAAAGACGCCACCGATGCCGGCGATAGCGAACCGGTCGCCATACTCTTTATACACCTTGCGAATCAGCTCGGTGCTGGCGTTGGTGCACGGGCCGCCGGACAGGCCGCCCTCCCAATCGCGCGGAATCTCGAGGCCGGTGCGGTCCTTCTGCAGATTGGCGATGGACAGCCCCTGCACATTGTGCTCGGCCAGCACATCGAGCAGTTCCTTGTACTCGCCCCACGGCTTGTTCAACGGCATCTTGACCAGCGTGGGCTGCGGGCGGTCGATCTTGTCGAGCGCCGTAAACAGACGGTCGAGCGCTTCCGGAGTCGCGGTGAACGGTTCGCCGACGTGCGTGTTCGGGCAGGAGACGTTGACTCCACCATCGCGGTGCGGCCGGCGGCGCGGCGCATTGAAATGCAGTAATCCTCAATGCCTTCGTCCAAATCGCCGCACTGGTCGTCGTTGGTGCGGGCGATCGACACGGACAGCTGCATCTGGCGGGCCTGAGTCCAAGCCTTCTCGGCGCGCTCGATGACCTTGTCCGAACCGATGTTGGCGAGGCCGACGTGCACCATCATCGAATCGTATTCAGGCAGACGGTGGAACCACGGCTTGGCGTTGCCCGGGCAGGGACGCGAGGTGGTGGAGCTACGGTTTCGAAGCCGAAGCCGGCGTGGTCCAGCACCACGGGCATCTCGCAGTTCTTGTCGAGGCCGGCGGACAGGCCGAACGGGTTGGTGAAATCGACGCCCATCACATTCGTTTCCAGAATGGGGTCGGTGTAGTCGAGCATCAGCTGTTCGGCGAGCAGCAGCGGCGGGACGTTCTTGACGACGTGGCAGAACTCGATCATCTGATCGTGTGCCTCATCGGGGCGGTGGTTGAACACGAAGTTCGGTTTGATGATGTGCTTGTAGCCGAAGGTGAACAGATCGGTGGTGGCTTTGTTGACGGCGTCGTGCCAGAAGCTTTCAGAAACGTAAGTCATACCGCCTATTGTCTCACGCTTGGCTGGTGCGGCTAGGCGATTCCTGCTAGGCGAATTGGGGAAGGGGCTACCGCGTGTCGAGGCGCACGCAGGCGTCGGCTCGGCAGAAGATACATGAATCGGGATGCACCAGGTATCAGGCGTGACTCGCCGCTGAGCAACGCGCTCGGGAGAGTCGTCGGTCGTGAGTCATCGCGCTAGTGGTCGCTGCGAGAATATCGGTTCGCACAATGTGCGATTTTGCGCGGTTTTGTGGAAATGAACACCTGAATTGCCCGGAATTTTCGAGAGATTGTCCCCAAAACGCTCAAGCCGGTTTGGTTTGTGAGCTTTTGTGTGCGATAATGTTCACATGATTTCGTCACAACGTCAGCACCTCATCTTGAGCAGGTTGCGCACGCGCGGGGCAGTGCGCATTACGGCGCTATCGAAGGAACTGGGTGTGTCAGCGATGACCATCCGCCGCGATATCGCCGAACTCGCCGACAAGGGACTGCTGAAGCGCGTCCATGGCGGCGCGGTGACTACCAGTACCTTGCTCAGCGAACCCCTGTTCTCTGTCAAGTCCCAGATGGATATCGGCCTGAAGGACGCCATCGCCCAGGAAGCCATCAAATATGTGGCTCCCGGCGATGTGATCGCCATCGGCGGCGGCACCACGGCCTATGTCTTCGCCCAGCATCTGCTCGAATCGCAGCAGTCCAGCGGCATCACCATCCTCACCAATTCGATTCCCGTGGCCGAACTGGTCCAGGCCCTCGAATCCAAGGACGTGGAGGTGATCGTCACCGGCGGCGTGATCACCCGATCGAACTCGCTTGTCGGTCCGATCGCGGACAAGGTCGTCGCCTCGCTGCGTGTCAACACCGTATTCCTCGGCACCCACTCGGTGTCGATTCCCCGTGCTTCCTGATGCCGAATTCGCTGGAAGCCGCAACCGATATGGCGATGATGGACATCGCCGATCGTGCCATAGTTTTGACCGATCACACCAAGTGGAGCTGCACATCGCTGTCGCTGTTTGCGCGCTTCGACCAGGTGGACACGGTCATTACTGACGACGGGACTCGATCCCGACTCCGCCGCCAAAACCAAGGATTTGGTAAAGGAACTCGTGCTGGCCCGACCAGAGCGAGATCATTGAGGAAAGTGAGTAAACCCATGGCTGATTTCGCCAACTACACCCCCGGGGAGTATGCGAAGGAGCACATCCGCATCACGCCGACGACGCTTGCCGACGGCCGTGACTTCTTCTACCTGGACGACGACCCCGAGTTCGTCTCCGGTGCCAAGACCCGCGAGCTCAAGGACCCGCGCCCGCTGGACTACCGTTTCGCCCCGCACCTGGACGCCGACGGCAACGAAGTGCCGTACGCCGCCCGCAGATGCGCCGCGACCCGCTGACCGGCGACTGGATCCGATGGCCACCGCCCGTATGAACCGCCCGATCACCGCCGGCCCCGGCGCTACCGCCAAGGGCAACCCGCTGGCCGCCCGCAAGCCCGGTGACCCGTACCAGGACGGCGAAGTGCCGGACACCGACTACAACGTCGTCGTGTTCGAGAACCGCTTCCCCTCCATGGTGCGCGTGCCCGGCGTCTCCGAGGACGTGACCTACGTTGACGGCAACCCGCTGTGGGAGAAGAAGCTCGCCGCCGGCCGCTGCGAGGTCATCTGCTTCGACCCGAACGAGGACGGCCTGCCGGCCGATCTGCCGGTCTCCCGCCTGCGCACCGTGGTTGAGGCTTGGGCCTTCCGTACCGCCGAAATCTCCAAGATGGAAGGCATCGAGCAGATCTTCCCGTTCGAGAACCACGGCCAGGAAATCGGCGTCTCCCTCGCCCACCCGCACGGCCAGGTCTACTGCTACCCGTTCATCGCCCCGAAGATGGAGAAGGAACTCCAGCACACCGAGGCCTACCACGAGAAGACCGGCGGCAACCTGCTTAAGGACATCATGAACGCCGAGCTCGAAGCCGGCGAACGCATCGTGATGCGCAACCACAGCTGGGTCGCTACGTGCCGGCCGCCGCCCGTTGGCCCCTCGAGGTCCACGTGGCTCCGGTGCGCGACGTGCTCACCCTCGACCAGCTCAACGACGAAGAACGCTGGGACCTCGCTCCATGTACTCGCACCTCCTGAAGCGCGGCAACGCCTTCTTCGACAAGGGCGACGGCAAGGGCATGGACCTGCCATACATCGCCGCCTGGCACCAGGCCCCGATCCACGACGCCCGCCGCGAGAACTACCGCCTGAACCTGCAGTTCTTCTCCTTCCGTCGCGCCGCCAACAAGATCAAGTACCTCGCCGGCTCCGAATCCGGCATGGCCGCCTGGATCTCCGACACCACGCCGGAACTCATCGCCAAGCGCTTCCACGAGCTCGGCTCCATCGACATCGCCGACTGATAGAAAGAAAACATCAATGACTGCTGTTGAATTCATTGAGCCGCTGACCCATGAGGAAGGCGTCTCGCAAGCTACCAAGCTGTTCGTCGACACCTACGGCGCTGCGCCCGAGGGCGTGTGGGCTGCTCCGGGCCGTGTGAACCTGATCGGTGAGCACACCGATTACAACGCGGGCCTGTGCCTGCCGATCGCTCTGCCGCACCGCACCTTCATCGCCCTGAAGCCGCGCGAAGACACCAAGGTTCGCGTCGTCTCCGGCGTGGCTCCCGACAAGGTCGCCGAAGCTGATCTCGATGGCTCAAGGCCCGTGGCGTGGACGGCTGGTCCGCCTACCCGACCGGTGTGGCTGGGCGCTGCGTCAGGCTGGTTTCGACAAGGTCAAGGCTTTGATGCCGCCTTCGTCTCCTGCGTGCCGCTGGGCTCCGGCCTGAGCTCCTCCGCCGCCATGACCTGCTCCACCGCTCTGGCTCTGGACGACGTGTACGGCCTTGGTTACGGCGATTCCGACGCCGGCCGCGTGACCCTCATCAACGCTGCCATCAAGTCCGAGAACGAGATGGCCGGCGCTTCCACCGGTGGTCTTGACCAGAGCGCTCCATGCGTTGCACCGAAGGCCACGCGCTGCTGCTCGACTGCCGCCCGGAGCTCACCCCGCTGGAAAACGTCTCCCAGCAGGAGTTCGATCTCGACGAGTACAACCTCGAATTGCTTGTGGTCGATACCCAGGCTCCGCACCAGCTCAACGATGGCCAGTACGCTCAGCGTCGCGCCACCTGCGAGGAAGCCGCCAAGATTCTCGGTGTGGCCAACCTGCGCGTTACCGCCGACGGCATCTCCAAGGCCGATGACCAGTTCCAGGCCCTCAAGGAAACGCTTGACGCCCTGCCTGACGAGACCATGAAGAAGCGCGTGCGCCACGTCGTCACCGAAATCGAGCGCGTGCGTTCCTTCGTGCGTGCCTTCGCTCAGGGCGACATCAAGGCTGCGGGCCGTCTGTTCAACGCTTCCCACGATTCGCTGGCCGCCGACTACGAGGTCACCGTCCCCGAGCTGGACATCGCCGTGGACGTGGCCCGCAAGAACGGCGCCTACGGTGCGCGTATGACCGGCGGCGGCTTCGGCGGCTCCATCATCGCGTTGGTGGACAAGGGTCGTTCTCAGGAAGTCGCTCAGAAGATCGCCGACGAATTCGAAAAGCAAGGCTTCCACGCACCGCGCGCGCTTGCCGCGTACGCGGCGAAATCCGCTTCACGCGAGGCATGATAATAAATCACAATGCTAAATGGCGGGTGTCTTCCCTATACTTGGGTAGTCACCCGCTTTTTGTATACGACCAGGGAGAGCCATGAACAAGGCAATCATCACCGTCGTCGGTCAGGACACCGTCGGCATCATCGCGCGAGTCTGCACCTACCTGTCCCAGCACAACGTCAACGTGCTCGACATCTCCCAGACCATCATCGACGGTTTCTTCAACATGATGATGATTGTCGACTACGCCAACGCGGACAAGGACTTCGGCGCGATGGTCGGCAACCTTGAGGACCTCGGCGACGACATCGGCGTGCGCATCCGCTGCCAGCGTGAGGAAATCTTCACCAAGATGCACCGTATTTGAGGCGGCCCGCTCAGCAGGCCGCCTCACGCGAGGAGGTGGAAAGCCCGGTGGCTTTCCACTGACGGAGCCATCCTTATCCCTCTGATGAGGGTGACCGCCAAACTAGTCTTTAAATATCCTGTAAGGAACAAACCATGCTGAACATCATGGAGGTCCACGAGACCAATCAGATGATCGAGCAGGAGAAGCTCGACGTCCGCACCATCACCATGGGCATCTCGTTGCTCGACTGCGCCTCGGACGATGTCGACAAGACCTGCGACAACATCTACCGCAAGATCACCACCTATGCCAAGGACCTCGTTTCCACCGGCAAGGCCATCGAACGCGACTACGGCATCCCGATCGTCAACAAGCGCATCACCGTCACCCCGATCTCACTGGTCGGTGCCAGCTCCTGCAAGACGAGCGAGGATTTCGTCAAGATCGCCCACGCGCTTGACAAGGCGGCCAAGGAAGTCGGCGTCGACCTGATCGGCGGCTACTCCGCACTCGTTTCCAAGTCCATGACCCCGGCCGAGGAGCTGCTCATCCGCTCCCTGCCGCAGGCTCTCTCCGAGACCGACATCGTCTGCTCGTCCGTGAACGTCGGCTCCACCAAGACCGGCATCGACATGAACGCGGTCGAACTGCTCGGCCATATCATCAAGGACGTTGCCGAGCGTACCGCCGACAACGACTCCTACGGCTGCGTCAAGTTCGTGGCCTTCTGCAACGTGCCTGACGACAACCCGTTTATGGCTGGAGGCTTCCACGGCGTCACCGAGGGCGACGCGGTCATCAACGTCGGTGTCTCCGGCCCCGGCGTGGTCTCCCGCGCACTCGATGCGGCCAAGGGCAAGGACTTCGAGTTCCTGTGCGAGACCATCAAGCGCACCGCGTTCAAGATCACGCGCGTCGGCCAGCTTGTGGCCCAGGAAGCATCCCGCCGCTCGGCATTCCGTTCGGCATCATCGACCTGTCGCTCGCCCCGACCCCGGCTGTGGGCGACTCCGTGGGCGAAGTGCTAGAGAAGATCGGCCTCGAACAGGTCGGCGCTCCCGGCACCACGGCGGCGCTCGCCATGCTCAACGACCAGGTCAAGAAAGGGCGGCATCATGGCGTCCTCCTACGTGGGCGGCCTGTCCGGCGCGTTCATCCCGGTCTCCGAAGACAAGAACATGATCGACGCGGCTTCTTCCGATTGCCTGACCATCGAGAAGCTCGAAGCCATGACCTGCGTGTGCTCGGTGGGCCTCGACATGATCGCCATTCCGGGCGATACCTCTGCTTCCACCATCTCCGGCCTGATCGCCGACGAGGCCGCCATCGGCATGGTCAACCAGAAGACTACCGCCGTGCGCGTGATCCCGGTTGCCGGCAAGGGCGTGGGCGAGATGGCGAACTTCGGCGGCCTGATGGGCTACGCGCCCATCATGCCGGTCAACCAGACCAGCTGCGAGGCCTTTGTGACCCGTGGCGGTCGTATTCCCGCTCCGATTCACAGCTTCAAGAACTGATTCAGTAGGGTATCTGCCTTCAAAGAGGTACATTTGCGCAGATAGGTATCTGCTTTCAGAGGGGTACCTCAATCAAGAAACCCCGAGTACAAGCGTTGATATTTCAACGCCTATACTCGGGGTTTCGTCCTTTAACAGCCCCTCGAAGCGGCAATAGACCTCCGGCAGATGCCAAATCAGCCCTCGAAGCGCCGATAGACCCATTTTCTGCGATGATGGTCGTGCTGCGAGGCTCAGGGTTTCCTCTCTCACGCCTGTCGGCGTTCGTTCGGCGTCGCTACTCGAAGGCCCACCGGGCCTTCTCCTCAGCGCCCTCCAGCGAAGTTGAGTTGGCGCCAGGCTTCGTAGATGGCGATGGACGCGCAATTGGTGAGGTTCAGGGAACGCAAGGACGGGCGCATGGGCAGTCGCACTTGTTCGGCCACATGAGGGCCTCCATGATGTCCATCGGGTCGGGGATGTCGCCGGGCTCGGGGCCGAACAGCAGGATGTCGGTCGGCTTGTATTCCACCTCGGTGTACAGCTTGGTAGCATGTGCGGTGAACGCGATGATGCGCGAATTGGGCATGGACTCCACCAGGTTGTCGAAATTCGGGTGCAGCACCACGTGGGCCATGTCGTGGTAGTCGAGGCCTGCTCGGCGCAGCTTGGTGTCGCGCAGGTTGAAACCCAACGGCTCCACCAAATGCAGGATGGTGCCGGTCACCGCGCACAGGCGGATGGCCGAGCCGGTGTTGCCGGGAATGCGCGGTGAGTAGTAGCACAGATGCGGTGTTACGGTTTCGGTGGTGGCGGCCTTTTCAGCCGAGAGCATCGCGTCCACCACGGAGATGGGGTTGCCATGCGCGTCGGTTACGAGTTCGTCCGGTCCGTAATTCGATTTACGTACCCGTACTCGAACATCTTCTCGACTTTTGTTTCGGGATTCTGTGCGTTCTGCGAATTCTGTTCTGCTTCGTTCGTCATAGCTGCTAAGAATAAGAACGATGAACGACACAGCAATTTCTTTGCGATTGGGCGCATGGTGGGAGGCCAATGCGCGCGATTTGCCATGGCGCTTCGGCCGGGCCACGCCGTGGGGCGTGCTGGTATCCGAAGTCATGAGCCAGCAGACGCAGATGAGTCGTGTGGTGCCGTACTGGACCGACTGGATGGCACGTTGGCCCGACGCCCGCGCCCTCGCCGAGGCCCCCAAGGCCGAGGTGATCACCGCATGGGGGCGGGCTCGGCTATCCACGCCGCGCATTGCGGTTACAGGAATGCGCCCGCGTGGTGGCTGAAGATTACGCCGACAAACTGCCGCGCACGTATGACGAACTCACTGCATTGCCCGGCATCGGCGATTACACCGCCTCCGCGGTGATGAGCTTTGCGTTCGGCGAACGAATTGCCGTGATCGATACCAACATTCGCCGCGTGCTGAGCCGCGTGTTCCTGGGCGTCGAATCGCGCGGGGGAGCGACCAGCCCGGCCGAACGCGCGCTGGCGAACCGCATGCTGCCCAAAGACGAGATTCTCGGGTGCGATGCTGACGTCGCCGATAATGCCGGTAGCGCCGAACATGTCGTGAACAGCACTATCCGTGGCGGCAAACGCTCTCGACTGCATCGTGGCGAGCGCCCATCGGTCACGTGGAACCAGTCGGTGATGGAACTGGGCGCGGTGATCTGCACGGCCAAGTCGCCGCTGTGCGACACCTGCCCGATTGCGGACGACTGTGCATTTCTCAAGGCCGGCGCCCCGGACTGGGGGAGCGCCGCACCCGCCCACGCCAACGATTCCAAGGCACGGATCGACAGGTGCGCGGTCTGGTGCTCGCCGCGCTGCGCGAGCTTCCCGCTGGAGCCACGTTGCCCAGGGAAGATGCCGACAAGCTTTGGAAGGACCAGATTCAGCTTGCCGCCTGCATCGCCAGCCTTGACGATGACGGCCTGATAGAGATTCTGGACGGCGGCCTGCGACTACCCAGCTGACATTGTGAAAAATGGTGGGCTCCCCAAGCGTGTATGGGCGTGGTGACCGTAGACTGGAAGAGTTATGGCAGTGCAGAGGAACACATCAGGCGCGAGAACGGCACGCGGAGCCGGCACCGGGGCCAATGGGCCATCCGGCGGGCCCTCCCAAAACAACCGTTCCGGCAAGCCGCGCAAGCGCAGGATCAGCAAAAAGCAGCAGGCCATCTATCGTCGTCGGCGTATCGTGGCCGGTACGGTGCTGCTGCTGATAATCGCGCTGATTGTATTCTGCGTGTATAGCCTTGGCCGGGGTATCGGTGCCGTGAACTCGATGATCCACCATGACGAGGTGTATGCGATTTCCCGCGACGCCACGCCGGCGCCGAAGAAAGTCAGCAACGTCAAGGATTGCTCGGCCAGTGATGTGACATTGCAGCTTTCCGCGGCCTCCCAATCCGTGCCGGTAGGAGGATCGCTTGATTTCACCGCGACCATCGTGCACGAGGGGTCAGGCAACTGTTTAGTGGACGGGTCCGATTCCGGCCGTGTGCTCACCATTACTTCCGGTCAGGAAACGATTTACAAGTCCGATGTGTGCCCGGCGGATTCACGTCTGCTGCTGATGGCTAAGGGCGATAAGGACGTTCAGAAGGTCACGTGGAATACCAATGCGAACGCCACGCTCGCCAAATGCACGGATGAGTCAGGTTGGGCCAAAGTCAATGCGGGAACGTACGTGGCGCAGCTGAGTTTGAAGGATCATCCGAAGGTGAAGAGCGATCCGGTGACGTTTACGGTGCAGTAAAAGTCTTGCCTTAGCGCTATTCTTTTGACTTTGCATGAGGTGTGTCATATTGCGGGCATGCCGTCGACAATGAAGCGTCCGCATAGGCATATGGTGGCCATGCCGGCGCTCCCAGGGGAATTACCACATATTAGCGAGCGATAAGGAACGTCCATTGGCTACTGAGTCTACGACGAACACCACCACCATCATCGCACGCGCCGACCAGCATGATATTGACCTGCACAAGGCGTCGGATCGCGTGAACTTCGGTTCCATCAAGGAACCCATCGATGTGCCCTACCTGCTGGGCGTGCAGACCGACAGCTTCGATTGGCTGATCGGCAACGAACGCTGGAAGGCGCGCGTCGAGGAGGACGAAAAGAACGGCACTAACACCGTGGCCCACACCTCCGGCCTCGATGAGTCTTCAACGAGATCTCTCCGATCGAGAACTTCGCTCAGACCATGAGCCTGACCTTCTCCGATCCGTACTTCGAAGAGCCGCGTCACACCGTGCAGGAATGCAAGGAGAAGGATTACACCTACTCCGCACCGCTGTACGTGAATGCCGAGTTCGAGAACGGCGACACCGGCGAGATCAAGTCCCAGACCGTGTTCATGGGCGATTTCCCGCTGCAGACCCCGCACGGTACCTTCATCATCGGCGGCACCGAGCGAGTCATCGTCTCCCAGCTCGTGCGTTCCCCGGGCGTCTACTTCGACCGCCAGCAGGATCGCACCTCCGATAAGGAAGTCTTCGGCGCGAAGATCATCCGAGCCGTGGTGCATGGCTCGAGTTCGAGATCGATAAGAAAGACCAGCCGCAGGTGCGCGTGGACCGCAAGCGCAAGCAGTCCGCCATCGTGTTCCTCATGGCCATCGGCATGACCAAGTCCGAGATCGCCCAGGCATTCAAGGACTACCCGCTGGTGCTCGACGCACTGGAGAAGGAAACCCTCGAGACCCAGGACGAGGCCCTCGTTGACCTCTACCGCAAGATTCGTCCGGCCGACACCCCGACCCCCGAGGCCGGCAAGAATCTGCTGGACTCCTTCTACTTCAACACCAAGCGCTACGATCTGGCCCGTGTTGGCCGCTACAAGATCAACCGCAAGCTGGGTGTCGAGGCCGATTTCAACGATCGTTCCCTCCACCAGGAAGACATCATCGCCACAATCAAGTACCTGGTGGCCCTGCACGACGGTGCGGCGACCTTCCCGGGCAAGCGCAACGGCGAAGACGTTGACCTGCGCGTGGACGTCGACGATATCGATCACTTCGGCAACCGTCGTATCCGCCAGGTCGGCGAGCTGATTCAGAACCAGCTGCGTACCGGTCTGAGCCGTATGGAGCGCGTGGTGCGCGAGCGTATGACCACTCAGGACGCCGAGGCCATCACCCCGCAGTCCCTGATCAACATCCGTCCGGTGAACGCCACCATCAAGGAGTTCTTCGGCACTTCCCAGCTCTCCCAGTTCATGGATCAGAACAACCCGCTGTCCGGTGTGACGAACAAGCGTCGTCTTTCCGCACCTGGGCCCCGGCGGTCTGTCCCGCGACCGCGCCTCCATGGAGGTGCGCGACCGTCGCACCCTGGTCCCACTTCGGCCGTACTGTGCCGA
>ENA-OQIR01000171-OQIR01000171.1-human-gut-metagenome-genome-assembly--contig:-NODE-171-length-30189-cov-3.371698_pt1 | contig 30189 bp, 28 predicted proteins | sample MGYA00242580_ERZ504745 | MGnify/ENA primary metagenome ERZ504745 (study PRJEB26092, sample SAMD00036214) | human gut metagenome | host: Homo sapiens | study: EMG produced TPA metagenomics assembly of...
CCTCGACTTCCGCCGGCGGACGTCCAGGTGTTCCACACGGACCGGGGCGGCGAGTTCGACAACACGAGGATCGACGAGCCGCTCGACGTGTTCGGCATCAAAAGGTCGCTGTCGCGCAAGGGCAACCCCTACGACAACGCCGTGGTCGAATCGACGAACAGGCTGCTGAAGAAGGAGTTCGTGTACCGGAACAGCTACGCCACGATCGAGCAGCTGAGGCATGACTCAACGACTACGTGTGGTGGTCCGACAGCCGGCGGCTCCACTCCACCCTTGGATACCGGAGTCCGAAGGAATTCACCGAACAGGGACTCGTCCTCTAAGAAACCGTCCAACACACCGTTGTCAATCCACGTCATGAACATCGGCCTCGAGGCGGGGCATACGTACCACATCCGTCTCGTCGTCGACGACACCATCGGCACGTTGTACGTGGATGGGGTGGCGTTGAATGTGCGCATGTACGAGCGTCCGGGCGAGTCGTTGGGCGTCTTCGCCACCGACGGCACGGTCGAGGTGCGCAACGCCTCCATCGCCCGCGGACTGAAGAGGAAGTGAACGTGTCCTTTCCGGCTTGATGTGACGCAATCGGCTGCGTGTCCTTATGCGTGACGGCGTGGGGCATGCAGCCGATTGTTTTTATTCCTCGGATTTCCGCTTGGTATGCGTGGTTCGGTACGTGATGGGGGTGACGCCCATGAACCGGTGGAAGGTGCGGGAGAAGAAACTGGCGGATGAGAAACCGGTCTGTTTGGCGACCGTGGCGATAGGCAGCGAGCTCGTTACCAGCAGGTTGGCTGCGGCGCGCACGCGCACGTCGTTGACGAATTCGATTGGCGACTGGTTGAGCGATTCGCGGAATATCGATGCGCAAGTGGTGCGTCCCACCGATCCGGCCGATGCGATTTGCTTCAAGGTGATCGGACGCACGTAATATCTCTGCACGTAATCGATCATCTTGCGTAGCGTCACGATGCGGGGGTGCGGCGCTGTGGAAGTCGCGCAATGACTGCCGGCGATCGCCAGTATGTCGCGGACGACCGCATAGAAACAGCTGAGCACCGTCAACGCCTCGGTATCGTCGGTTAGCGTCATATCGTCGGCGGGCAACGGTTCGGCTGACCGCTCTGACCGCTCCAGCGGACCGAATTTCGCCGCATGAAGCTGTCGGATGGTGGCGAGCAGCCGCCGACCGGGGGCCGTGTCGTCGGTGATGACGGCATATGGCATCGTGTTCTCCGCCATCAACGGCGCGATGAAACGGTCGTACACTTCGAATGAGGCGCACATTTTAGCCGGATTGAGCAACGTGCAGGAGAATTCGCAATCGGAACCGTCCTTGGTGAAACCGTAATGCAGCTGACGTGAGTTGACGAAAATCGCCTGCCCCTCATCGAGCCGGACTGTTTCTCCGTTGACGAAATACCACATATGCCCATGGTTGATGTAGGTGAGTTCAAGGTCGACATGCCAATGGCATTCCGCACGCATATGGGGGTACTGGTGGAGCAGCGAATGCTCGGTGAAGGAGAAGAACATCGGCGCGTCATACTGCACTATCTCCGAACCATCGGGTCGGCGACCCCAATTGGTGATGGGCATCACCTCACGGGAGGCCCATTCGTCCCGTTCCATCTGTGCGTCTTCATCGGCAGTGTTCATGACTACTCTAATAAACGGTAGATAATGCAAAGAACAAGGATGATTCTACAACATTGCGAGTGCTGCCGTCGATGTTGGTGGTGTTGAATGGTGTCAAAGGACGTCAAACGATTGACAAACAGATTCACAAGGAGCTTTCAATGGCGGAGAATGAAGGTGCGGCCGTTGCCGTGGATAATGCGGCGGTGCTACGAACGAGTGGGAACGCATGCTTTCCGGCGAATTGTATATTTGCGGTGATATGCAGCGTGAAGCGAACATGCGTAAACGCCGCTTGGTGCACGCCATCAACACGTCCGCATACGACGCGTTCGAGGAACGTGACAGGCTGTTCCGCGAACTGTTCGGTTCACTCGGCAAAGGCGCGTTCCTTGAACCGCCATTCAACTGCGATTACGGCTGCAACACGTATATCGGCGACAACTTCTATGCCAATATGGACTGCATCTTCCTCGACGTGGCGAGAATCACCATCGGCGACCGTGTCTTCTTCGGCCCGCGCGTCGGCCTGTACACGCCATACCATCCAATCGATGCGGCCGTACGCGCTTCCGGTCCGGAAGGCGCCCGTCCGATCACCATCGGCAATGACGTGTGGTTCGGCGGCAGCGTGGTGGTCTGTCCGGGCGTTACCATCGGCGATGATGTGGTGATCGGTGCAGGCTCCGTGGTGACCAAGGATATCCCATCCCATTCGGTGGCCGTGGGCAACCCGTGCCATGTGATTCGCAAGATCACTGATGCGGACCGTGAATACTGGGAGGGCAAGGCCGCCGAATACCGCGCATGGAAGGATTCGCTGTAAAACCTCGCCCAATATTCGGCCCAACGTCGGGATAAGGCTGGTCGGCTACATATCCCGACGTTTTCGTTTGCCCGTCGTCTGAAACGGGCTTGTATTCCAATGGAGACTATCGTGCGCACCATCATGCCGGACCGGGAATTCCTCGGCCATGTATTCAAATTGGCTTTGCCTATCGCTTTCCAACAGCTCATGCTGTCGTTGTCGTCCTGCGCCGACACGCTGATGTTGTCGGGGGTAGGGCAAAACGAGTTGGCCGCCGTCTCGCTCGCCACGCAGTTCCAGTTCCTGTTCAGCCTGTTCACTGCGGCCCTGACCCTGGGCATGAGCATTCTCGTGGCGCAGTATTGGGGTGCCGGCAACCGTGACGCGGTGGAATGCGTGCTGGGATTCGTCATGCTGTATGCCGGAATGCTGTCGACGGCGTTCTTCCTGGCGGCACTGCTCGTGCCGGAACAGTTGATGTCCATCATGACCAATGACGGCACGCTGATCATGCTTGGCGCGCGATATCTGCGGATTTCGTCATTGTCGTACTTGTTCATCGGCCTGTCCCAGATGTACCTGTGTCTGATGAAGAACACCGGTTCCGCGGTGATGGGCATGACGGTCAGCACGGTTGGCGTGATCGTGCACGTCGTGTTGAACGCGGCGCTGATTTACGGTATCGGCAGCTCGGCATTCCCGCGCTTGGCATTTTCGGCGCGGCTATATCCACGGTGATTTCGCGTGCGATTGAGCTGGCATGGTCGGTCGTGGCGACCCGTCGTGGCCCCCACCTGCGACTTGGCCATGTGCTGCATCCCGATGGGCCGTTGCAGAAGGATTTCTGGAAATACAGCCTGCCGGTGCTTGGCAATGAATTGGTGTGGGGATGTGGTTTCACCATGTACACCGTGATCATGGGACATTTGGGTGCGGACGCCGTCGCCGCCAATTCCATCGCCAATATCGTCAAGGATCTGCTGGTGTGCCTGTCCCTTGGTCTGGGCAATGCCGGCGGCATTTTGGTCGGCAATCTGCTGGGACGTGGAGATTTCCGACAGGCGAAGGCGATGGGCGACAGGATGTGCGTGCTGGTGGCCGTGGTCGGTACCGCGACGGGACTGTTGATTGTCGCGGCGCGTCCGCTGGCTTTGCAATGGGCGAACCTTACGCCCGAAGCCACACGGTACCTGTCGGTCATGCTGTTCGTCTGCGCATATTACGCGGCATGCGGATGCATGACGAATCTGACGATCGCCGGTATTTTTCCAGCCGGCGGCGATGCGAAGTTCGGTCTCATGTGCGATGCCATCGTCATGTGGCTGATTGTGGTGCCGGTCGGGCTGTTGGCCGCGTTCGTGTTCAAACTGCCCGTGTTGGTGGTGTATGCGCTGCTCAACACCGACGAATGCATCAAAATGGTTCCCGCGTTGTTGCACTACCGCAAGTACCGTTGGCTGCGCAATGTCACCCGATGACTTTTTGCGATTCGGCGGCCGATTTCATGATTGGCTTGTGTGCGACCAGTCGTGACAGCTTCGATGTTATTGCCGTCGGGGTCGAGCACGAAGGCCGCGTAATACCCGGAATGGTAGGCACGTGGTCCGGGTCTGCCGTTATCCATTCCGCCTGCCGTGATCGCGGCTTCATAAAAGTCGCGTACCGCTTGTTCGTTCGTTGCACGGAAGGCGATATGCGTGGGAATCGGCTGTTGCGTCGGATCGTCCATCGGGGAGATGTAGAAATCCGAACGGGGCGTGCCGTCATCCACGCCGAAACCGATGGTCGGTTCGTGATGGGCTTTTGGAATGTATCCGAGCGGAGACAGAGCTTTCGTATAGAATGCGATGCTGCGTTCCGCGTTCGAAACATGAAGTGTAATGTGGTCGATCATGCTTTCAGCCTAGTCCGATTTCGTCCGGTTCCATCCGATTTGATTGAGAGCCTACGGCAAAGGCGGATGTTCCGTTCCATCGGGACTCGGCCGATGGAACGGAACACTTGGTGATTTACTTGGCCAACTGCGTGGTGGTGGGGGAGGCCAAGGACGGGCGTGTGCGACGGATACGCCCCAATGCCAGACCAAGGCAGATGAACGCCACTGCAAACAATGCCACCAAGCCGACCGACGATGCCCAAGAACCATAATCCACACCGGTTGCGGCCGCCGTGCCAAGCCCGAACACGTTGTCGATGGACACGCACAGCCACCATCCCGGCAGCAGCTTGCCGATCATGATCATCGGTTCGGGCATCATATCGATGGGGAATGCCATACCCGACGTGAACATGCACAGCAGACCGAATACGTTGGCGAACGCATTGACCGCCATTTCCGAGAAACCAACCGACCCCAGAAGGAAACCGCAGGCGATTGCCATCAACGTGTACGCCAGCAGCGACACGAACGTCAAAGCCACATTCGTGGATGTAATCCCGTCGAACGGCACTCCTGCGGCCACCATCAAGACCAATGTCGCCGCCGTGTAACCCACGCACACCACCAAGCCGAAGGTGGCGCAGGTGAGCATCTCCTGCATCTGCAACGACACCAGACGCGTCGGCGACGAATACAGGCGGCGACGAATCTCACTGTCATTGAAGGTGCCAATCACCAGGAACGTGCAGATCGGCATGACCAGCAGCAACGGATAGAGTCCCGTTTTGATGGTGCCGGCGAATGCGGATGCCGCCGGCTTGGTATTATCAGTATCTGCGGATGGCGATTGCACCACCGCTATTTTCGACGTCTTGGCATCTGCTTTCGCGGTATCCAACGCCGTCCGCATGGCCGTTTCCATCGACTGTTGCTTCCCGGCTTGACCCAAGTACGCGGTGCGTGTCAATGACAGGAATTCGTTGACTTCCAGCTGCGAAAGGAGCCTGCTCCGGAAGTGTAGCTGACAACGGTTTCGACAGTCGGTTGGTCATTTGACGAACCATCCAGATATTTCTGATAATCCGAAGCGAAGCCGTGCGGCACAATTGCGATCAAATCAACATAGTTCGAAGCGACGGCCTGCTGCAACGCCTCGGAATCGTCGGCAAGGTCCACCATCTCGCCATCCAACGCAAGATAGGAACGCAGCGCGGATGAAATACCATCGGCATCGCCATCACGGTCGATCACCGCCACACGTGCCGTATCGGGATGGAACACCTCATCGCCACCCGTCATCGAGCCACGCATGATCTGCCAGCTGATGGCGAACATCATGATGCCGATGAACCCCAAATAGATGACCAGGTACATCTTGCGCGATTTGAGAATTCTCAGCGCCGTCTTACAGGTATTCATAGCGTTGCCTCCTCAACAGAACGGTCGCCGCAGCAAGGCAGACCAGGCTCATCGCGGCAAGGATGCCGGCGGTGGTGAAGAATGGTTTGAAATTGTCGTAATAGAGGATGTCGTAGAACAGGTTCGTGATCTGCTGCGCCGGATTGAGCAGACTCAGCACCGGTGTGCGCTGGGCGATCAAGTCGCTCAACTGCATGGCGAACGAACCGTACAGTCCGGAGAACAATGACAACGTGCAGGCGATCGCCGTGCACAGCCCCTGCTTGGCGCCGGTTGGAATCTTCGGCAGCGCGCCAAGCAACGTGCCGAATGCGCTCGCCGCGAACGAAGCCATGAGACATGCTCCCACACCAGCCCATTCACGTCCGCCCAACGAAATATGACAGACGAACCGAATATACAGCATGGCCACGGTCAGACTCAGGAACGAACACAGCCAACTGGACAGGAATCCAGCCAGCAGTTGCTGCGATTTCGGAAGCGGCGAAACGGAACGGCGGACACCCAAAGCCGAAAGATTCGCCTGCGTCATCGTCACTACGTTGATGGCGAAGCTCATGGCCATCAACGCGGCCAATCCCAGCAGTGCATAGTAATATCGTGCCGTACCGCTCGGTTTAAAATTCGTCAGCTGGATTTCCTTTGTATAGCCATTCGCCGAACCGATGCTGCCGGTCACCTTGCCATTCATCAGAGCTTCGGGGTTGTGCTTCGCAATGTCCACCACCACATCGGTGTTGCGGTTGTACAGGTCCACGATGTTGCCCAGCACCGTCAGCGAAATATCCAAGCCGCTGCTCGACGCCATCACATCGGACGCGGACGATTGCGTCGACTGTGAGACGGAGAATCGCAATCTGCCGTCATCGATTCGCAGCATGCCTTGCGCGGTGCCGTCGGCCAGCAGCTGTTCCGCCTGCGCAATCGATTCCACCTTGGTCGTGTTGATGAGTCCCGTTCCATTCTTGCCATCGGCACTCACTTTCACGTGATTGTCCGATAATGCAGACGATTCGGATGAAATGCCTTCGATCAGCGTCTGCGCCCCATAGGACGTCTTCCACGCGTTGTCCTCGACCACGGCCACGTCAAGTGTGTGCAATTCGAAACTTTCCGCGATGTTGCCGAACATGCCGTTGAACATGGTGGCCAGGATGATGGGGAAGGCGAACAGCCAGAACAGTTGCGTTTTCTCCCGCAAATGCAGTTTGAGATTGATCAGTAACGTCTGCCACATGATGTCACATGCCTTTCGATTTGCCACAAGCCTTGCAAGCCAAGTCAGTCGCGTAACGCGGTGCCGGTCAGTTCCAGGAACACATCATTGAGCGTCGGCTGGCGACTGGAGAGATGCCCGATATTCGTGCCCTCGTGCTCCAACAGCTGCAGTACGTCGATGAGATTGTGATCGCCCTGGCGGCAGTTCACCGTCAGCTCATGGCCGTCATAGTCGGCGTTGGTCACGAACGGCAATGCGCGCAATCGCGCAAGCGTCGTATCGGCCGAATCTGAGCGCCTCCCAGATCATCGGTTTCGATGCTGATGCGTTCGCCGGTGCTGATCATCGCCTTAAGTTCCTCCGCGGTGCCAAGAGCCAGATGCCGGCCATGATCCATGATGAGGATGCGGTCGCAGATCTGCTCGACCTCCTCCATGTAATGGCTGGTGTAGATCACCGTCGCGCCTTCGCGGTTAAGTCGTTGGATACCTTCGAGAATCGCATTGCGGCTTTGTGGATCGACGGCCACGGTCGGCTCGTCGAAAAAGATCAGATCCGGCTTGTGGGCGATGCCGCAGGCGATATTAAGACGACGCAGCAGACCGCCGGACAGTTTCGCCGGACGATAGGTACGGTAATCGCGCAATCCTACGAAATCCAACGCCTCGTCCACGAGCATGCGACGTTTTGCCTTGTCGGAAACATACAGCGAGCAGAAATAATCGATGTTCTCCTCAACGGTCAATTCGTTGAACACGGCCACGTTCTGCGGCACAATGCCGATACGCCGCTTCAACGCATAGCTGGTAGGCTGATCGGCTCGCCGAACACGCGCACAGTGCCCTCATCGAACGTGAGCAACGCAAGTATGCAGTTGATCGCCGTGGTCTTGCCTGAGCCGTTAGGCCCCAGCAGGCCGAAGATTTCCCCCTGATGCACGTCGAGATCGAAATAGTCGAGCGCCAGCATGTCTCCGTAACGTTTCACCAGTTTCGAGACCTTGACCGCGCTGACCGCATCGGCAGCGTCATTCATGCGTCCACCCATGACGAGCTCCTTTCTCGTGCTCCATGCCTCTGATTCCATTGTCGTGCCGCCGGATGCCCCCGACATGGTGCGCGTAGTCACAATTGCCGGAATGATGTCACTTTCGAACATGACAAATGTCACCTTCGTTGATGCCGCCGGCTGTGCCATGCGCCATGTGCATTACTCTGGAAGCAAGCGAACCAATCAGACACGAATCGGCGGACGGGAGGCGGCATGAAACGGTTGCTGTTCCAAGCCGTGTTCCTGGCCATGGGCATGATCATGGGCGTATACGCATCCGGAGACGTCGGCCTCGACCTGATGTGCGGCGCGCTTGTGGCGGTGTGTTGTGCCGCGGTGGGGGAATACGCGTCGGGTTCGTGGCTTGCGATGACGTTGATTGTCATGCTTGACTGCGGCGCATGCCTGGTGCCGGCGTGGTATCTGATGCTTCCCATCGCAGCATTCAACGCGGCATCATCGTCCGCTGGTGTCGATGGCAGCCGCTTCTTGCAAGCGTTGGTGCCGCGATGGCTGTGGCTTCTTCCCATGACGATAGTGATTTTCCGTTCGATTGGCTCGCACGTTCCATCCGACTTGTCCATCATCATATTGATGGTGCTCCAAACGGTTCTGGGATTCGCTGCCGGTCTGCTTTGCGCGCGCTGCGCGAACCTCGCCCGCGAAGTGCGGCGATTGCAGGATTCCCGCCGCGACCAGATTCGCCGCCTGCGCTCGCAGATCGCCGAAAACGACGAGGATCGTGCGTTGGCCGTACGCACGGCGACGCTTGCCGAACGCACACGTATCGCACGTGAGATCCATGACAATGTCGGCCACATGCTGACCCGAGCCATCATGCAGACCGAGGCGGCGCACGTGGTGGCCCAGGTTGCCGGACAGGAACAATCCGCCCAACGTTTCTGTGAAATTCATGACACGGTGAGCGAGGCTATGACTTTGGTGCGTAAAGCCGTGCATGATTTGAAAGACGAAGGTACGGATTTCGCTTCGCAGATTGAGACGGCCGCGCACGGCATGGACGGCGCCGGCCCTTGCGGGTGAGGCTGGTCAACGGCATCGATTCAGTGCCGGCGGCCGTGTCCCGCTGCTTCGCCACTGCGATTCGCGAGGCGTTGAACAATACGGTCAAACACAGTCAGGCAAGGAACGTTTCAATCACCCTGCGCGATTTCCCGGCATTGTGGCAGCTGTGCGTGCAGGATGATGGAACCGTGAGAAGATCGTCTGCTGAAGCCGTCGCCATACAGTTCATTCGACCGAACGATTCCACAGGCATCGGCATTTCGGACATTGAGGAACGGGCTCGTGCGTTGGGAGCTCCGCGATTTGCGGGCCGTATCACGAGGGTTGGCGCGTGTTCGTATCCATCCCCAAGCCGGCGAGTGGTTCGGAAACGACGCAACCGGAGAAAGGAGCGCATTAATGCGTGTCGCGATCGCAGACGATGATCCAATCGTCTGCTCGTCATTATCCACGATTCTCGAAGCCACCGGCACCGCCGATGTGGCATGGACCGCCAACACCGGCACGGATGCGGTGACCCAATATGAGATGGATGCCCCGATGTGTTGCTGGTCGACGTGCAGATGCCGGGAATGGACGGATTGCAAGCGTCGGAGGCGATTCTTGACGCGCATCCGAACGCGCGAATCCTTATCCTCACCACATTCGCCGACGAGTCATACATCGCCAAAGCGTTGGAAATAGGCACGAAAGGCTACTTGATCAAACAGGACGTTTCGTCCGTCATACCCGCGGTGCAAGCCGTCATGGCCGGACAAGTGGTCATGGGCGCCGAAGTGTTGAGCAAGCTGCGGGTCAGTCCGCAATCCACGACATCAGACGAATCCTCATCAGTCGATCGCGTTGTGTCGCATGATGATGCGCAGGCAGTTCAAGGATCTCGGAACCCCGATTCCAGCGGACCATCCGAACGTTTCGCCGGCCTTACCGAACGCGAATTGGACGTGCTGGAACTTGTGGCCGAGGGATTGGACAATCGTGAGATCGCGTCACGGCTGTTTCTCAGCGAAGGCACGGTCCGCAACCGCATCAGCGACATACTTGCCAAACCAACATCTCCAATCGCACCAAACTCGCCGTCGAATGGCTGGCCTGGCATTGACCGGCTGAATCCGGTTGATTGAATCCGGCTGGTTGAGACTGACCATCTGGTCGTTCGGCGTCCTCAGTGCTTGCGCAGACGATACGCCTTCCAAACGTCACTCAGTTTCTGGCCATTCGACGTGCGTTTCCACACGGTAAGACCCGCTGATGAGCCGCCAACGGCACGCGCCGCGGCAGTAGGCGTGGCATACTCCCTGCCGTCATCCATGCGCAGCTTGCCTTCGGAAGTGACGGTCGCTACCCAACGTTCGCCCTTGCGGGGACGCTCCCATACCAAGGTCTCTCCGGCGATAAGCAGCCCGGCTTCCAGCACTTGGGCAATGCTGACGCGTTTGGACGTGGGAGAGGAGGCCGTAGCTTTCACATTGAGCGTCTCCTCGTTCAACGTCGACAAATCCGTATCGTCGGCATCGTAACGAATATTCCAATGGTCGGCGATGAGCCGAACCATCTCATCCTGCCGGTATTGCAGCGTCTGCGGCGTGCATTCGGCGATATTGGCGAGTTCGGCTGTCAGCGGAAAACGTCTGGAGCTTGCCGACAACAGCATGCGGTCGCGCCGCTGCGCATACGTGGCGAGTGGCGCGACTTGGGTTTCGTTGGCCTGACTAAGCACCAAATTGCCGATGCGGTTTGCCCAATGGTCACGCACCGACTCCGGCCAAGCGGCGAAATCGGATTTCGCGTTGACCTGTTCGGGCATGATCGGCAACGCTTTGAGACTGCGCGGTCGGGTGATGCGGTAGCCGGCCTTCTGCTCGTTGGCGCGGATGAGCAGAAGTTTCTTCATGGCGGGACTGGTCTGCAACTCGCCACGTAGATGCGCGAGTGCGGAACGTCGGTCCTCGTCGGTGATGAGGAATCCACGGATCTGTTGGAGGGTATGGCCTTTGTTGAGGTCTCGGATGGCGCTTGCGGCGCGTGTGCGTCGGGCGAGTGGGCTTTGCCGGTTGAGGCTGTCGACGCCGGTGACGCGTTCGAGTGCGGCGAGAACGTCGTGGAGTCTGTCGATGTCGTGTAATTGGAGGCGTTCGTCGTGCGCGTTCGTGGTTTCGTTCCCGATATTTCCGGGTGTGGAGAACACTTGTGCGTTGGCGCTGCCGAGGTTGCGGATGGAGTTGACGAGCGCCCACATGGCCACGGGTTTCCAGTCGGTGGTCTGGTAGTCGGCGAGTGAGACGAGCATGGCCACGATGTCGTCTGGCAGATTGGCGTCGGTCGGACGGTTGAGGATGAGCCACGCGTTGGCATAAGGGGCGAGCAGATCGTCGATGAAGGAGATGACGTTCTGTTTCTTCACGTATGGTTTGAGCACGTCTTTGCGGAATTCCTCAAGCAGCTGTGTGCAGACGGCCTTGTGCGAGACGATCAGGTGCAGGTCGGAGAAGAACTCTTCGAGCGTGTGCGAGTCATCGCCGAGCGGGTCCATGATGTCGTCCCATCGTGTGGCGTAGGCGTTACGCGCGGCGGGGGATATTTCCGCGATGGTTTTCGCTTTGAACACGTCGGATGCGGTCAGTGGCACGCCGCGCATGTTCATCACGTCGAAGATGCGGTGCGCGCCGGCGAGGTCGTCGGTGGTGACGATGACGAGGGTGACGCCGTTGACCAGGTATGAGGCGAATCGGCGGCGGTCTTTGGCGTCCATGGCGGCGAGCAGGTCGAATGTGCGGCGGGTGTTGACGGCGATGTTGCGTTGCGCGTGCGAGGCGATGTCGTTGTCCCTCAGATCGAACAGGCCTTCCAAATCGCTTCCTGCACGTACATGCGGAAGAAGTCGGTGTCGCGTTCTCGCAGGGTGAGTCGTGGCTCGGCTTTGATGCCGCGGAGTTTGTCGCCTGGTTCCAAAATGAGGTCGTTGAGGCTGTCGATGAGGTCGGGGTCGTCTTCCAGTTCGCGCAGCACGGAGACGATGATTGACAGGGAGATGAGCGCTGTTGGCCGTCGATGACCTGGTATTGGGTGGGGCCGTCCTTGACGAGGATGAGCGAGCCGAGGAAGTAAGGCGTGTCCGGGTCGGCGCAGGCGTCCTGAAGGTCGTTGACGAGCTGTTCGATGTTCTCCGCCTGCCACGTGTACGCGCGTTGGAACGAAGGGATGGTGAGTTGGTAATCGGAAGTGAACACTTTGCCCAGGGGTTTTTCCGTCGCGCTGATCGCCATATCGACCGCCATCCCTCGTTGATAACGTTTGCACCGCAGGTGCGGCATACTGTTTTCTAGTTTATGGGAGGGGTGCACCGGCGTTTCATGGACGTAACGGAGTCTCCACTGCCGTAGAATCCTTCGCCTCATAATTGGTCCGGCAGATCCGCACGTTCAACCAAACGCGCCATCTGTACCCGGCCCATGCATAATCTGTCTCCCGCGGATGAGATGTGCGCCTTGACGGTACGTTCCGAAATGAACATTCGTTCCGCGATTTCGGCATTGGTGTACCCGTCGGCTGCAAGAACCACCGCCTCGCGTTCCCGTTCGGCAGAGCGTCAAGCATGGCGCGCGCCTCATCGCGGCGCGATTGCGGCTGCTGAGTATTGAGATCGTTGATGAGCTGTCGCTGGCTGGCCGGATTGAACTGGGGCAGGCCCACGCACACGTCGGTGATGCGGCGGATGATTTCCTCCGGCGCGTCGGTTTTGGAGACGAACCCTTCTGCGCCCGCCTCAATGGCCCGTTCCACGGTTCCGCTCGGACTCAACGACGTCAGTATCAGCACATGCGGTGGACGGGGGAGTGCGCGCAGCCTCCTGGTCGTCTCAATGCCGTCCATGCCGGGCATGGCGATATCCATCAACGCCACGTCCGGATGATGTCCGGTGGTTTCGTCAATCGCCTGGCTTCCGTCGGTGCAGGTGAAAACAACATTGAGCCTGCCTGCGGAATAGTCTTCGAGGATCAGCGCATGGCCTGGCAGATCATCGGATCGTCATCGATCACGCCAACTGTTATCGGTCTGTCGTTGCTGTTCTCGTTGCTGCTCACTCAACCCATGGTAGCTGCACGTCCATGTGGAACGTGTGTTGCGGGTCAAAACCGAATCGGCATGTTCCGCCGGACTGGCGGACGCGTTCCGCCAGTCCGGGCAATCCGGCGCCAGTCCGAGACATGTCTTTTGCATTCGTGTCGAGATGCGTACCGTTGGCTGGAATGGTCGGATTGGACACATGCGCGTGCACGCCTGCGGTGGGATTGGCGGTGAGTTCCAACGATACCGGGGATCCCGGCGCATGGCGGCTCGCGTTGGTCAGTCCCTCCTGAAGGGACCGATAGGCGATTTTGCCGGTTTCCCTGTTGAGCTGGCCCAATTGCTGGATGTCGATCCACGTGTTGAGCCGCATGCCGGCGGCACGTGCGTCTCCGATAAGCGCATCCAGCGATTCACGGGTCAGGGACGTTTCGTCGGATGGCGCCAGTTGCTCACGCGCCTGCTCCGGATGGCGCAGCATGTCGATGACGCTGTGCGCCTCGTCCAAAGCGCCCGCCGCCTGTTTTCTGATTTCCTCGGTTTTCTCCGCGATCCGGCCGGTCTGTTCGGCCAGCGTGATGGGCGTCCATGCTTTCCGCTTCGGCCACGAGCCGTTTCGACTCGGCTTGCAGCGCGCTCGCATTCAACGCCAGCAGGGATAGCGAATGGGCGAGCGTGTCATGCGCTTCGGCCGCGATTGCGTCGGCCAGCTGCTGACTGTCGATCGCGGTTTTGAGTTGAGCCACCTGCGCATCCGCCGCGTCCGCCTTGGCCGTTGCCAGCGATGCCAAGCGCGGGATCGGATATGCAATCCCGCCAAAGTCGCGATGGCCAGTTCCAGTAATGCCGCCACTACGGCGGTGACGACGATGGTGCGTTCATCGGCGAGCATGACCAGGTCGGTGCCGTATTGGCTGCCGGTATCCGGTTTGGCGAACACCATATGCCAGATGGACGCTCCGGCGGGCGCAACGTATCACGCACCTGCGCCACAAGTGTGACGAAGCCGCCCGCCGCGATCGCACGAACCGTCGTCCTCGTGTCATTGCGACGAGCCAACAGCGCGGTCAACGCCATCAACGCGATGGTGGAATCGTACGGGAAAACCAGCACGGCCACGCATGCGGCGACGAATGTGGCATGTGGATAACGGGAACGGGCGAGCAGCAGCAGACCGACCACGAACGACAGCAGCACGCAGAACACCATCCAAACGTATGCGGCGGAATCCTGGTCGAAACGTTGCGAGGCGAACGCGGTCTGCGCCATGCACATGAAATCCGCGCAAACCACCATCACCACACTTTGCCAGATTCTGGTGCGTACTGGCACTTCGATGGGGGCTGGGGAATTCGTCGTCTCGCTCATAGCTACCATTATTGGGCCCGTTCCCGAAAGACGCCATTGTTCTTCCGTGCGTTTCGCGCGCCTCAAAGGGCAGACAGGAATGGCCTTTCGTCCAATACCGTCCACGCGCTCGGCTCCGTACTCTCGAAAGTGTCTCAACCGATTCGAGAAGAAGGAACGATCATGAGTGGCTACATTTCCCCGCAGCAACCCATCCAACCCCAGCCTCCGCTGCAGCCGGTCTATCAGGAAGAGAAGGGACTGACTGTGTGCGGCATTGTCGGCGTGGTGTTCGGCGCGCTTGGCTTCGTGCTGAGCTTCATTCCGATTATCAACAACATTGCTGCGATTTTCGGTTTCATTGGCGTGATTCTTGCGATTGTGGCATTGGTCGGCACGTTCCGCGGTAAAAAGCGCGGCAAGGCATTGGCGATTGTCGCTGCGGTGCTGTCGGTGTTGGCCATCGTCATTACTCTGGCCATGCAGTCCGCAGCAAGCAAGGCCATAGACGAGGCCACCGGCGTGTCAAGCTCACAATCATCCGCAAAAGGCTCCGCAAAAAATCAGCCGAAGGGCGATCAGGATATGGAAGGCGATTTGAAGACCATGCATGTGAAAATCGTCTCCGCGGTACGTAGCAACAACGACTATAACAATCAGCCCACGGTGTTGGTCACATTCGAATGGACCAACAACACGGATAAAAACAATTCGTTTGCGGTCCTCGCCAGCCCGCAAGTGTTCCAAGATGGACAAGCTCTCGACACCGCCATTTACAGCGAGAACCCTGCCGGATACGATTCCAATTCTGATTTCGCCGAAGTCCAGCCCGGAGCCACCGGAACCGTGACGATTGGATATACCTTGAAAGACGATTCCGAAGTGACGGTCGACGTCACTGATTTGTTCGACCTGAACGATAGCGCGAAAGTGGTGCACAAGTTCACGGTCTGATTGCGCATTGGATATACGGTGCCGGTAGTTTCAGCTCGGCACCGTAAGACGTGGGCTCTCATGAAATAGTCAGAAAAGTACCGTACTGTGATGCGTAATCGAGTTAAGGAGCGATTATGACATTCGGTCAGCAGCCCCAAGGCAACAACGCCAATGGATTCAACGGCCAGCCGTATGGGCAGAACCAATACAATCCGAACCAGAATTCGTACGGGCAGTACAGCCAGAATCCGTACGGTCAGAACCAATACCAGTACGCGCCGCAGAACATGTATGCGCAGGGCGCTCCGGCGGCCACCATTCCGGCTCAGGCGACATACTCCTATGAGCGTGCCGAACATGCTTCCGTCACCCGTGCCTACGGTGAGATGACCATCGGCCTGCTCGTCACCGCGGCTGTGGCCATCCTCACCCAAGCCACCGGTGCCTACATCGCGCTCATCCAGTCGCTTGGCGTCATTGGCGCTTGGGCGCCGTTCGTCGTCGAAATCGTGATCGCCATCTATCTTGCGCCCGCATTGAAAAGATCAAGCCGAGCACCGCACGCGTCATGTTCTACGTGTATGCCGCGATCATGGGCTTCTCGCTAAGCACCATTTTCATGGCGTATGATCTTGGCACCATCGGCATCTCCCTGGCGTTGTGCGCCGGCTTCTTCTTCGCGCTCACCATGCTGGGCATGACCACCAAGGTCAACATGCTCAAAGCCGGTCCGATTCTGCTGGTCGGCCTCATCGTGCTGATCGTCGCCGAAGTGCTGCTTATGATCTTCGCTCCCGGACAGACCATGCTGATGGTTATCTCCGCCATCGGCCTCGTGCTGTTCGCCGGCATGACCGTCTACGACGCCCAAGCTACTCGCGCGCTGTTCGCCCAGTACGCAGGCCAGGGTGAGGACATGGTCAAGAAGGTCTCCATCATCTGCGCGCTGAACCTGTATCTGGACTTCATCAACATGTTCCTGTATATTCTCCAGCTCTTCGGCGATCGCGACTGAAAAATCCCGCGACGTCCTCTGCGCTGAACCCTCAAACAAAAGCCTGACCAGAATATGGTCAGGCTTTTCTGTCGGCGAAAAACGTGCCATAGGGTAGTGGCTCATGCAGAGGAAAGAGATTGGCGGCATGGCCTGCCTTGTTCTGACGGCCATGATCTGGGGCTTCGCATTCGTATCCCAAGTGCAGGGCATGGCCTCCATGAGCCCCTGTTCTTCGGGGCCACGCGATTCACATTGGGCGCGCTGTCATTAATACCGTTGCTGTGGTTCCGCCGTCGAGGCATCGCCGAACAGGAACGCCGACGCCGTGAATCGAATGAGTGTCCAACCGTCACGCTTGGCAACGGTATAACCGTGGCCATGCCGAAATGCCTGGGCAATCCCGTGGTCGTCAGCGTCATCTGCGGCATCGTATTGTTCACCGCCAGCACCGTCCAACAATACGGCATCCTCTATTCCGGTTCCGCAGGCCGTTCCGGCTTCATCACGGCGCTCTACATCGTCATGACGCCGCTGCTCGCCTTCCTTATTCTGCGCCGCCGCGTGACCATGAACGTCATCGTCAGCGTTGCCATCGCCGTGGTCGGCTTCTATCTGCTGTGCATCACCGACGGATTCGGCTCGATCACCCTTGCCGACGTGGTGCTGTTGTCCACTGCGGTTCTATTCGCAGGCCATATTCTCGTCATCGACACGTTCGGACAGAAGATGGATCCGATTCTGCTGTCCTTCGGACAAATTTCCACCACCGCGCTGCTGAGCTGGATCGGTCCCTATGCGAAGGCTCCATCGACTGGGCCGGCGCCATGCAAAGCTGGTTTCCCATCGTGTACGCCGGCATCGGCTCGGCCGGCGTGGCATACACGTTGCAGGTGGTCGGACAGCAGCTGGTGCCGCCGTCGCGCGCGGCCGTGATCATGTCGCTCGAATCGTTCTTCTCCGCGGTGGGCGGCGCGTTGCTGCTCGGCGAAGTCATGACCACACGAGCTACATCGGCTGCGCGCTGATTTTCATCGGCACCGTGCTCGCACAGGTTCCGGTGAAAATACCACGATTGCTGCGTAAGCGCGAATAACGTTCGATATCGTCGAAAAATGGCGATTGACAGGCAATGATTTGTCCGTCAATCGCCATTTTCCGAAAACATCAGTCCGCCTGCGGCGCCTCACCCACACGCGGGGCGCTGTTGATGTCGCGATGGATGTTCTGCATCTGCGTCTCGATGTTCTGCAGGCTGCGCGCGCAATCCAACAGCGTCTGCGAATGCTCGGCAAGCTTCGCGTCCGGCAGATCCGTCTTATACCGCAGCGCATGCTCCAGGCTTGCCCAATAATCCATGGCGATGGTGCGTAGCTGAACCTCTACCGGCGTGTAGTGCGGTCCGGATGACAGGAACACCGGCACCGCGTAGATGACATGCAGCGAACGGTAACCGTTCTGCTTCGGGTTCTTGATGTAATCCTTGACACGCAGCACTTGGATGTCGCTTTGCGCGGACAGATAATTCGCCACGGAATACACGTCGTCGCGGTAGTTGCAGATCACGCGTACGCCCGCCACGTCGAACAGGTTGTCCTTGATGGCGTCGACGGTCAACGGCAGGTTGCGGCGCTGCAGCTTGCCGAGGATCGAGTTAAGCGATTTGAGGCGGCGTTCCATATGGTGAATTGGATTATGGGAGAAGCGCACCTGGAATTCCGAGTCAAGAATCTCCAATTTGGTGCTGATCTCGTACATCGCACCCTCATACACCTGCATCTGGTCGATGAACTCGGTGATCTGTTCGGGGGAAAGGGATCCCTCGCCGACGTCGACGTTCTTCAGACGCATCTGCAATTCGGTGGTGTTAATTCGATTTTGCCTGTCAAGTATCACGGAAGAACAGTGTACCGCCTCGCTTTCCGCAAAACTGAACGTATGCTGTGTATCGAAGAGGGTCAATGCCCTGCGATTGCGCCGAGAACGGGGCGTTCCCGCGTTCCGAAACGCCTGTGCCGCCCTGCCGTTAGCATGGTGCGTTATGAACGAAGACATGATGACCGAGGCGGAGCGTGCCTCGAAACTGGCCGAACCGGCGGCGAACGATACCCCCACGCGCGGCAAGGGCGTGTTCTACGTGCATACGCTCGGATGCCAGATGAATGTGCATGATTCCGAACGCATCGCCGGCGTGCTTGAGGCCGACGGCTACGTGCCCGCCACCGAGGAACAGTATCTCAACCATGACATCGACCTGATCGTCATGAACACCTGCGCGGTGCGCGAAAACGCCGCCGAACGCATGTACGGCACCATCGGACTGTGGGCCGAATTGAAGAGGGAACGCCCGAACCTGCAGATCGCGGTCGGCGGCTGCATGGCGCAGCTCGACCGTGAGAAGATCGCGAAAAAAGCCCCGTGGGTCGACGCCGTGTTCGGTACCAAGAACATCGGATCCCTGCCTCAGCTGCTCGACCAGGCCCGCATCGAAGGCCATGCGCAGGTGAAGGTGCAGGAGGAACTCAACTACTTCCCAAGCCAGCTGCCAACCGACCGTGCGTCGAAGGTGTCGAGCTGGGTGGCCATCTCCGTAGGCTGCAACAACACCTGCACCTTCTGCATCGTGCCGACCACGCGCGGCAAGGAACATGACCGCCGTCCCGGAGACATCCTCGCCGAAATCCGCCAATGCGTGGACGAAGGCGCCAAGGAAGTCACGTTGCTGGGCCAGAATGTGAACTCCTTCGGCTACGGCATCGGCGACCGGTTTGCCTTCTCCAAGCTGCTGCGCGCGTGCGGCGAGATTGACGGTTTGGAACGCGTACGATTCACCTCGCCGCATCCCGCGGCCTTCACCGACGACGTGATCGCAGCAATGGCCGAGACGCCGAACGTCATGCACCAGCTGCATTTCCCGTTGCAGTCGGGTTCCGACAGGATTCTTCGTGCGATGCGCCGCTCCTACCGTTCCGCCAAGTTCCTCGACATTCTGCGCAAGATTCGCGAGGCCATGCCGGACGCGCAGATCTCCACCGACATCATCGTCGGCTTCCCCGGCGAAACGGAGGAGGACTTCCAGGAAACCCTGCGCGTGGTGGAGGAGGCGCGATTCGCTTCCGCGTTCACGTTCATCTACTCGCCGCGTCCCGGCACGCCGGCGGCTGAGATGGAGCAGGTTCCGCATGACGTGGTGCAGGACAGGTTCGAACGTCTTGTGGCGCTGCAGGAACGTATCACCGAAGAGAATCTCAAGACTTTCGAAGGCCGTGACGTCGAGGTGATGGTCACCGGCGCATCCGGCAAGAAGGATGCCGCCACCCATCGTGTTACTGGACGTGAGAAGACGGGCGTGCTGGTGCATGTCGGCGTGCCGGAAGCGAGTCGATGCCGCAGGTGGGTGATTTCGTGACCGCCACCGTCACCCATGCGGGACGCCACAATCTCATCGCCGATCCGAATCCGGAAGCGGGGCAAACCTATGCCGTCCGCCACTGAAAGCAAGCCCGAAACCCGTAAGGTCGTGTCCATCGTCGGTCCCACTGCGTCCGGCAAGACGGGACTTGGCATCGCCATTGCCAAGGCGTTGGAGGCCAAGGGCGAGCAGGCGGAAATCGTCAACGCCGATGCCTACCAGATGTACAAGGGCATGGATATCGGCACCGCCAAGGCGAGTCCTGAGGAACAGGCCGAGGTCAGGCACCACCTGATTGACATCATCGAACCGGACGACGCCATGTCCGTGGCACGTTTCCAGGAGATCGCCCGCGCCAAAATCGCCGAACTGCAGGCCAGGGGAGTGCGCCCTATCCTCGTGGGCGGTTCCGGTCTGTACGCCCGTGCCGCCATCGACGACATTTCCTTTCCTGGCACTGACCCAGAGGTGCGCAAACGCCTCGAGGAACGTGAAAAGGTCGAAGGCGCCGGTGCGCTGTTCGACGAGCTCAAGACAAAGGATCCTGAAGCCGCGGCCCGCATGGATCCGCACAATCCTCGACGCACCATCCGCGCGCTTGAGGTCATCGAAGTGACGGGCCGGCCGTATTCGGCGAGCCTGCCGCATTACCGGTATGTGATTCCCACCGTGCAGATCGGCCTTGATTTGCCGCGCGAGGAACTTGACCGCCGCATCGACATCCGTACCAAGCAGATGCTGGAGAACGGTTTCGTCGAGGAAGTGGAGCGTATCCGTCCCCGGCTTGGCATCACCGCAGGCAAGGCTCTTGGATACCAGCAGGTTGTCGACTATTTGGATGGCCTGTGCGATTTAAATGACACGTTCATGAGCATCGCGCAGAAGACGAAGCGTCTGGCACGCAAACAGATGGGATGGTTTGGCCGCGATCCGCGTATCCACTGGCTGCAGGCTCTCAACCCCGCGCTGCTGGGCAATGCCATGGCCATCATCGAGCATGCCGACGCCGGCGATTACGACGCGATCGACGCGCAGGCGGATGCGTACACGCAGCATCATCTTGGCGATATCGTCTAGCCGAAGCGCCTGACGGCGTGAACGGCAAAAACTTTCGATAAGTATCGGATGTCGTCGTGCCATGGCGGTGCCCATGGGTAAAATCGAGTTCTGTTATGGCACGAACAGCATCTTCCAACCCGAAATCAGGCGGCAAGGGTTCCGCAGGCAAATCGCGTTCCGGCGATACCAAAGTCATGGACGAGGTCGATTCCTCGCCGATCGCCGGCATACTGCGTAAATATCGCCGCGACATCGCATGTTTCATCATGGCCATTCTCGCGGTGCTGTTCTGCGCATCCGAATGGTTCCGTGTCCAGGGCGCTTTCGGACAGGTCCTACATGCCATGGCCTCCGGACTGTTCGGATTGACCAGCGTGATTCTGCCGGTATTCCTGGCGCTTGTGGTGTTCAGTCTGATGCGCAAGACGCAAAACAAGGATGAGAACCTCCATATGGCCCTCGGATGGTTCATGATCCTCTGGTCCGTCTGCTCTATTCTTGACGCGGCGATTGCCTCCGACTCCCAGAAGTTCGATATGTCTTTGCTGCAGCGGGCAGGCGGCCTGCTTGGCTATGTGCTTGGCTGTCCGTTGGCGTGGGGGCTTTCCAAAGGCTTTTCCATTGCGATTTTCGTAGTCGTCATCCTGTTTTCGTTGCTGTTGATTACCCATACGCGGGTCACGCAGATACCGGACAAGGCGAAGGCTCTGGCGGCCAAGTTTGTTGGAACGCCTAAAAACCGTGATGACATTGACGATGAGGCCGAACAGTTTCCGAACGAAGTCCGCGTTGGGGGCACGACACTCGCCTTCGCCGAAGGCGTTCCCGCCCACGACGGCACCGATGCGGATGGAGAAAACGACGATAGGCCGGGCTTCCTTACGCGTATGAAGCAACGTTTCGCATCCCATAAGAGCAAGAACGTCGATGATGGCGACCTTGACCATTACGCCGGCGACGAAGCGTTTCTTAATGCCGCCGAACGGCACGGACAGACCGCGGAAACCATCGTCGACGAGCCGTACCAACAGGTCGATTCGCCACGCAGCATTTCTTCGGACGATTATCGTGCCGATGATTATGATCCAGATGATTATTCCGCCGCTGCGCCGTCCGGCACCACGCCATGCCACAGAACGGTCGCGGACGCTCCTTCTCATCCGCGCCGATCGGCACCGCGAGCGGCACCATGCCCAGCGTCGCCGAGCCGGTGCCGTCCAGCGAAATCAACCGGTTGGCGTCGCTCCAAGCGACCATGGGCGTCATCGACGAAGACGGCACCTCCAACGGCAAGGAGGTCATGGTGGATGCCTCGACCGGCGAGGTCCTTGACGATATGCCGGCTGCTGCCGTTGACGGGGAAGCGGCGGATGACATTCCCGAGGGACCGTATCATCTGCCTGACCTCAACATTCTGAAGAAGGGCGCGCCGCACGCCGCGCACACTCCGGAGAACGATCGTGTGATCCGCGCGCTGACCGGTACCTTCCAACAGTTCAACGTCGATGCGAAGGTCATCGGCTTCCTGCGCGGACCATCCGTCACCATGTATGAGGTGGAGCTTGGCCTGGCGTCAAGGTCGAGAAGGTCACCAACCTGCAGAAGAACATCGCCTACGCGGTGGCCAGCTCGACGTGCGCATCCTGTCGGTGATCGAAGGCAAATCCGCCATCGGCATCGAAATTCCGAACTCCGACCGCGAAACCGTGGTGCTGGGCGACGTGCTGCGCTCCGACAAGGCCCGGAACGATCCGAATCCGATGCTCACCGGCGTCGGCAAGGATGTGGAAGGCCATTTCGTGACCGCCGACCTGACCAAGATGCCCCACCTGTTGGTGGCTGGCGCCACCGGCTCCGGCAAGTCGAGCTTCATCAACTCCATGCTCACCTCCGTGATCATGCGCGCCACGCCTGACCAGGTCCGCATGATCATGGTCGATCCTAAACGAGTCGAACTGTCCGCCTATGCGGGCATTCCACATTTGCTCACCCCGATCATCACCGATCCGAAGAAGGCCGCACAGGCTTTGGAATGGGTGGTCAAGGAGATGGACGCACGATACAGCGACCTCGAATTCTTCGGATTCCGCCACATCAAGGACTTCAACGCTGCCGTGCGCGCTGGCAAGGTGCATGCGCCCGCAGGCTCCAAACGCAAGGTCGCACCATACCCGTATATCCTCGTGGTCGTCGATGAAATGGCCGACCTTATGATGGTGGCCAAGAACGACGTGGAGAGCTCCATCCAGCGCATCACGCAGCTCGCGCGAGCCGCCGGCGTGCATCTGGTGCTCGCCACGCAGCGCCCGTCCGTTGACGTGGTCACGGGCTTGATCAAGGCCAACATCCCGTCCCGACTTGCTTTTGCCACCTCATCCGCCACCGATTCGCGAGTCATCCTCGACGCCACCGGTGCGGAAACGCTGATCGGCCAAGGTGACGCGTTGTTCCTGCCGATGGGCCAGGCCAAGCCGATCCGCGTGCAGGGCGCATGGGTCGACGAGTCCGAAATCCGTCGCGCGGTGGAGTTCGTGCGAACCCAGCGCAAGCCGCATTATCGCGAGGATATCGAGGAGATGGCCAAGGAGGCCGAAAAGAAGGCCATCGAGCCGGATGAGGACATCGGCAACGACATGGACGTGCTGTTGCAGGCGGCGGAACTGGTGGTCAGCACGCAGTTCGGCTCAACCTCCATGCTGCAGCGCAAACTGCGTGTCGGATTCGCCAAAGCCGGCCGACTCATGGATCTGCTTGAATCGCGTGGTGTGGTCGGTCCGTCCGAAGGCTCCAAAGCTCGCGAAGTGCTCGTCCAACCGCAGGATCTGCCGCAGGTGCTCGCCTTCATCAAGGGCGAAACCTCATCGCTTACCGCAGGTTCTACCCAGCCGGCCGACGCTGCGGACACGCATGATGGAACGCGACAATCGCACGCATTGCGCCAAGTAGTGGTATCGGGGTAACGTGAACGGTATGGAAAAGCAAGAAGAACGCAAATCGTCCCTGCTTGACGGGTGGAACGCCCCGCCGAACATCGTCACTTTCTCTCGTATCGTCCTGGTCGTCATCTTCCTGGCGTTGTACGTCATGGCAGGCGCATGGGGTACCAAAAACACGACTATGCGCTGGGTGGCGGCGATTATCTTCATCATCGCCGCCTGCACCGATAAGCTCGACGGTTGGATGGCTCGCAAATATAACCAGGTCACCGAACTGGGCAAGCTCATGGACCCAATCGCAGATAAGCTGCTCACCTGCGGCACGCTGATCGTCGCCGCCATCTTCAACGAATTCGGCAACGCAGTGCTCGGCTGGGTCGTGACCGCGCTGTTCCTCATCCGTGAGATCGGCATCACCATCATGCGTTTCTTCGTCATCGACACCGGCGGCAAGGTCATCGCCGCATCCCAAGCCGGCAAGTACAAGACCCTGTGCCAGTGCATCGGCCTTGCCATGCTCATGCTGCCGATGTGGAGCCTCGCTGATGGCATGAACACCACTCCGCTGTGGATGACCGTTTATTACACGATCACGTACGCCCTGATTTACCTGGCGTTGATTCTATGCCTGTATTCGGGCGGCGAATACCTCGTCAACACGTTCGGCGGACGTAAGAAGACCGCAAAATCCGAAAAGGAAACCAAGTAAATCCCGATGAGCGAATCCGAAAATTCGTCGACCGCGGCCAGCCAATCGCAATGCGATGAGCTGGCCGCAGCCGTTTTACGCTATTGCGAAGCCAACCATTTCAAAATCGCCGCCGCCGAATCACTGACGGGAGGTCTACTCGCCGACGCTTCGTACGCATACCAGGCGCATCGAAAGTGTTCCTCGGCTCGGCGGTGACCTACGACATTCGCGCCAAAGCAAGATCCTCGGCGTGAATGCCGACCTGCTGGCCCGAGAAGGGGCGGTCCACCCCGAAGTGGCGCGGCAGATGGCTGCGGGAACCGCGCAACTATACCGACAGACCGAGGATGGAGACTGTGTCATCGGCTTGGCCACTACCGGTGTTGCAGGGCCGGGACCGGATGGTGACAAACCTGCCGGCCTGGTGTACATCGGCTGCTCCCTGCCCTGTGGCTTCAATGGCATTCGTGCGCGTCAAACAGCTGCTTATGAGCTGCGTCTGAAGGGTGATCGGGAAGCCGTGCGGCACGAAACCGTGCAATGTATTCTGGAAAAACTGAGGACTCTTTCAGCACTTTCACAGGAATAATCCACGAATATGGGTGTTGACCATAGTGGACGTACGTATGAAAAGCGAAAGGGGCTGGCGGCATGGACACGATGACACTCACCAAGGAACAGATGGAACTCAAGGCGATGGTTCCCACGGTGCAAAGCGGCAACGCCCGCGTCAGGGAACTCACCCCAGCCCAGCGCCGCGCGGTGATGTTCGCCCAGCAGCAGGTGCTGCGTGCCCGCGCGGCCAAAAAGGCCAAAGACGAGCGCCAGGCCGCATTGACCCGCATATGGCGGGAGGAAGACGCGGAACGCGTTTCCGTACGATCCATGTCGGCAGCCACGGAAACCACCGACGAACCCAGAGAGGTATGCTTCGCGAGGCCATCGGCCATGTACTGCGCGATCTGCGCACCCATGACCACAAAACGTTGCGTGAGGTGAGCGAAAAGGCCGGAGTGTCGTTGGGCTACCTCTCCGAAGTGGAGCGTGGCCAAAAAGAGGCCAGCTCCGAGCTGCTGAGCTCGATTGCGCAATCGTTGGGCGTCTCCACGGCGCAGATGCTGCGCATGGTCGCCGATTATCTCGATTCCGTCGCAATCTGATTCCTGTTGGACGTCTAACGCCCGGCGGCTTGTTCCGTCGGGCGTTTTCTTTTGGTTGCGCTTGCTGTGTACACTTGGGCGCGTGCAGGAACGTGAATTTTGGCAGTTGCTTGAAGAGGTACTCGGCCGTAGCTATGGCCGCGCGCTCGCACGCGACCAAGTGCTTGATCGATTGAACGGTCTGACAGCCGTCGAAGCGCTTGAAATGGGGGAGGAGCCCCGCGTGGTATGGAACGTTCTGTGCGACCAGATGAACATTCCTGACTCCAAACGTTGGGGAAAGGACATAACGCGCCACCAATGCCGGTGCGTTAGGCGGAGTTCGGCTATCGCAAAACACCGATTTCGAACAGATGTTCGGATAATGGGGTATAGTTATCCACAGAAGCACGGATTGGGCAGGTCGTCAACGGCTCGCCGCGAAGTTTCAGAATGCTGGAATTTCAAGGGAAAGCGGTCTTCGGCGTGTCGAAATGCATGTTCTTCGACCACAATGGCCGATTGAACTTGCGCAGATGGATGATGCGGTTTTACGGTGAATCCATTCATTCGTCTCGGTCAACAACAAGGAGTAGTCATGGCACAGACGAGCGCGGCAAAGAACGCCGCACAGAACAAGTCCGCGAATGGAATCGATCCGCGCCGTCAGGCCGCGCTCGACACAGCGCTCGCGCAGGTCGAGAAAAGCTTCGGCAAGGGATCGGCCATGAGACTTGGTGACCGCCCGGAACAGGATGTCGAGGTCATTCCGACCGGATCCTTGGCTTTGGATATGGCATTAGGCATCGGCGGCCTGCCTAAAGGCCGTATTGTGGAGATTTACGGACCGGAATCCTCTGGTAAGACCACATTGGCGCTGCATGTGGTGGCCAATGCCAGAAGGCCGGCGGTGTGGCCGCATTCATCGATGCCGAGCATGCGCTCGATCCGGTCTATGCCCGTAAGCTGGGCGTCGACACCGATTCGTTGATCGTCTCTCAGCCGGACAATGGCGAGCAGGCATTGGAAATCGCCGACATGCTGATTCGTTCCGGCGCGCTTGACGTGATTGTCATCGATTCCGTCGCGGCCTTGGTGCCGAAAGCGGAAATCGAAGGCGAGATGGGAGACAGCCATGTCGGCCTGCAGGCGCGCCTGATGAGTCAGGCGTTGCGTAAGATGACCGGTGCGCTGGCGCAAGCCGGTACCACCGCCATCTTCATCAACCAGTTGCGTGAGAAAATTGGCGTGTTCTTCGGTAATCCGGAGACCACCACCGGCGGCAAGGCATTGAAGTTCTACGCGTCCGTACGTATGGACATCCGCCGTATCCAGACCATTAAGAACGGTGATGAGGCTGTCGGCAACCGTACCAAGGTCAAGGTTGTTAAGAACAAGATGGCTCCGCCGTTCAAGACCGCCGAATTCGATGTGCTGTACGGCGAGGGCATCTCCAAGGAAGGTTCCGTGCTTGATATGGCGTTGCAGGCCAACGTCGTCAAAAAGTCTGGCTCGTGGTTCACCTATGAGGGCGACCAGCTGGGGCAAGGACGCGAAAACGTGCGTCAGTTCCTCAAGGACAATCCGGAACTCACAGAGGAAATCGAGAACAAGGTCAAGGCGGCATTCGGTCTGATCAAACCTACCGACCAGTTCGCCGAGGACGATGGGGCGGAGGACGCCGCGGGCGCGCCGGATGATGGTAAGACGTCCAAAACTTCAAAAGCCGCCAAAGCCTGACATATGATCAGCGCCGAACGTTTCCTTAAGGAACAGGGCCTTCAGCCGGCGTCGGCCGATACTGGGGGCCTTGCCCTTTCTTCAGAGGATCCAGAACGCACGAACGTTCAGAGGTGGAACCGTCGAACGAAACCTGACCGTTCCAGTTTGTTCGCTGGAAGCGCAAATGCGACGAAAACGCCACGACACGCGCGACACGCTGGGCGTGTCGGGAACGGCGATTCTACTGCCGCAAAGGATCCAAATGATCTTGACGCATGCAGGGAAGCCGCATTGCGATTGCTGGACGCTGCGCCTCGACCTTCCGGCGCACTGCGTGAGCGCCTGATTGGTAAGGGCTATACCTCTGAAGTGGTTGACGACGTCATCGAAAGACTGACAAGGGTTCAACTGATTGACGATGAAGCCTACGCGCAATCCGCGGTGCGCTACTGTGCGACCCGTCTTATGGGATGTAGGGGCGCGGTCGCTGAGCTTACACGGAAAGGCGTCGACCGTAGGCTGGCCCAACAGGTTTGTGATGAGGCGGAATCCTACGGCGTGTTTACTGAAGCCGCATGGGAATTAGGCCGTAGAACCGCGAGAAAAACCGCCGGTCTGGAACGCGATGTACGTAGGCGCCGCTTCTGGAGCGCGGGCGGCAGAAAAGGCCATAATCCTGAGATTCTGCGCCAAATCGCACAGGAACTGTTTGATTGACGGCGACCGTTGACCAAGGGCGTGACGTCAGTTTCATAAAGAGGCTGATGTAAAGAAATCCTCAAAACATAAAGAGTGGAGAGTGAGACCTCTTATACCCCGGGTTCTGTCGTGCCAACGGCACGATGGCCATCCATCTCGACCTGGCGTTGCCGTCAGGCTCTAGCAGCTACCCGAAGGCTTCGGACGAGCAGTCCTCGAACGCCTTCTGCTTGGCCTTGCTCCCGATGAGGCTTGCCATGCGGCCAACTGTCACCAGCGGCCCGGTGGTCTCTTACACCGCCGTTTCACCCTTACCCACCGGCCGAAACCGGTAAGGCGGTCTATTCTCTGCTGCGCTATCTCTCAGGTCGCCCTGGGCGGACGTTATCCGCCATCGTGCTCTATGGAGCCCGGAAGTTCCTCAACCGACAAAATCGGTCGCGGCCATCAAGAGGTCTCAAACGCACAACTATAGCAAGAGAATCGTCGAAAGCAAAGCGTAAAAAAACTTTTGTTTTCTCGGGGAGTTTTCCAGCAAATCACCAATCTTATGGATACAATGATGACTACCAAGCAGCGATGCAGCTGGTTGGTCCGTATATAGCGGTTAACACCGCTTGAGTCTAGGGAGGTCCACATGGAAATCGTCGTTACCGGACGTCATACGCAGATCAAGCAAAGGTTCCGTGACGTTGTCGAAAGCAAGATGAATCGTGTGACCGCTATCGCCCCGGATGCGCAGCGTGTCCAGATTGTGCTGTCCCACGAGGGCAATCCGCGTCAGGCCGACACCGCCAAGCGCGTTGAGATCACCGTCATCGCAGGTCGTACCGTGGTGCGTGCCGAAGCCTCCAGCGCCGACGAGTTCAGTGCTCTCGATTTGGCTCTCGACAAGCTGACGCTTCGTCTGCGCCGTACCCGCGACCGCCGCAAGGACCATCGTCGTGGCTACACCGATCCGGTCCCGGTCGATCTGGGCCCGGTCGAGCCGGTCGTCGTCGAGGAGCCGGAGCCGGAAGCGCCGAACAATAGCCCGGCCGACGCCGTTTCCGCTGATCTCGGCCCTGGCGAATCCGTCGAGGTCCAGGTCGGCGACACCCCAATCGTCATCCGCCGCAAGCTGCACATCGCCGAGCCGATGACCATTGACGAGGCCCTGTACGAGATGGAGCTGATCGGTCACGACTTCTTCCTGTTCGTCAACAAGGAAACCGGTCGTCCATCCGTCGTCTACCACCGTCACGGTTGGAGCTACGGCGTCTTCGAAATCGACACTCCGGAGAATGTGGCCAAGAAGTAATGGCTAATGGCTGAAAACTGAACGATAAGAGGCTCGCATGTCATACATGCGGGCCTCTTTTCTTATGCGAAAAACAAGATACGTCAAAACTTACGTAAAATGGACGGAGCTTTTCGGAAATCGCGAGAAAGCGACTATCCTCAATCGAGGAAAGTCACCATACACAAAGGGAGTGATTGTGGTAGATATCGTTGACAAAGCCCTACGCATGGGTGAAGGCCGACAGATCAAGAAGCTTGAGAACGTGGCCAAAGCGACGAACGCCTTGGAGGACGAGATCGCGGCGCTTGACGACGAGGAGCTCAAGGGCCAGACCGCCAAGTTCAAGCAGCGTATCGAAAACGGCGAGTCCCTTGACAAGCTCATGCCGGAAGCCTTCGCCACCGTGCGTGAAGCTTCCAAGCGAACCTTGGGCCTGCGCCACTTCGACGTGCAGCTCATGGGCGGCGCCGCTCTGCACTGGGGCAACATCGCCGAAATGAAGACCGGTGAAGGCAAGACCCTTGTGGCCACGCTGCGGCCTACCTGAACGCACTCGACGGTCAGGGCGTCCACGTCGTCACCGTCAACGACTATCTGGCCAGCTACCAGGCCGAGCTGATGGGCCGTGTCTACCGCTTCCTCGGCATGAGCACCGGCTGCATCATCACCAACCAGAAGCCGCCGGAGCGTCGCAAGCAGTACAACGCCGACATCACCTACGGCACCAACAACGAATTCGGCTTCGACTACCTGCGCGACAACATGGCGTGGGAGAAGTCCGATCTCGTACAGCGTGGCCACCACTACGCCATCGTCGATGAGGTCGATTCCATTCTTATCGATGAGGCTCGTACCCCGTTGA
>ENA-OQIR01000173-OQIR01000173.1-human-gut-metagenome-genome-assembly--contig:-NODE-173-length-29855-cov-3.736881_pt1 | contig 29855 bp, 38 predicted proteins | sample MGYA00242580_ERZ504745 | MGnify/ENA primary metagenome ERZ504745 (study PRJEB26092, sample SAMD00036214) | human gut metagenome | host: Homo sapiens | study: EMG produced TPA metagenomics assembly of...
GGCAGCGTGACCGTGCAGGGCTCGCCCAACAACGCCTACGCGCTCACCGTGCGCTTCACCGCGCAGGGCGGGCTCAACACCGCAGCCTTCGTCTACTCCATCGACGGCGACAACTTCTCGGATGAGATCACCGTCCCCGTCACTGGCAGCTACGAGATCGAGGGCACGGGTCTGACGATCAAGTTCACCGAGGCGAGCTCGCCGGATCAGAAGCCCAGTTCCTTCCTCGTGCGCGACACCTACACCCTCAAGACCACTGCACCGAGCATGACGAACGGCGATGTACTGGGCGCGATTGAGAAGATCAAGAGCTTCAGCGAGGAGTTCGAGTTCGTCCACATAGTCGGCGGGAGCACGGTGGAGCTGTGGGAGGCGGTCAGTGAAGCACAGAAGGAGCTGATGACGGTCTGCCACAAGCCCTGCTTCTTCCTCATGGAGGCCGCCTATCCCGCCGACGAGGCGGATGGTGACCTGAGCGATTGGGCGCTGCAAATGGAGGCAGACCGTAAGCGGATCAAGAACTCCGACATTCAGGTCTGCGCCGCATGGGGTCGCCTTGTGCGGCTGGACGGCACCACGCAGATTGTCAACCTCGCGGGCCTCGCCTCCGGGCGCTACGCCATGACGAAGGTGAGCGTGTCCATCGGCAAGACCAAGGACGAGGACGCGCTGGGCTTCCCCAAGACGAAGCTGCTGGAGCTGGTTCCCATCGGCTACGACAGCACCGTCATTGAACTGCTGGACGTCGCGGGCTACATGACCTTCCGCGAGTACGACGGCCTTGACGACATCTTTGTCTATCACACGAAGATGATGTGCAAGGACGGCAGCGACTTCCGCTATGCCGAGGATGTGCGTGTGAAGAACAAGATTATCCGCGAGACACGCAAGAAGGCGCTGCAGTTCAAGAACGACGACATCGACCTTGAGGACATTCAGGGCGAGCTGGACGCGCGGGCGAAGTTCATCAGCGTGCCGCTTGACCGCATGGTGGAGGACAAGGAGATCAGCTCCTATGAGACCACCGTGGACGAGAGCTGCTACGATACCTTCCTCGAAGATGAGACCATGAGCGTCATCATCCGCTACCTCTCCAGAGGCTACATCCGCGAGGTCGTTATCGACATCGGGCGCTCGGCTCTGAGCAGCAACTAAGGGAGGAGGACAGGCAATGCTGAAGGTAAACGGAAAAGCCTATGATTGGGGCGACGTGGATCTGAAAATCCCCGGCCTGAACATTCAGGTGCAGGAGATCAGCTATGACGACGAGCTGGAGATGGAGGAAGTCTACGGCTCCGGCTCCAAGCCGCGCGGCTACGGCACAGGCAACTATAAGGCGTCCGGCAAGCTCTCCATGCTCCGCGACGACTACGACGATCTGCTGGCCTACTGCAAGCAGAAGGGCGTTCCCTTCTACAAGATGGAGCTGCCCTCCATCATCGTCTCCTACGCCAACGAGGGCGCACGCACGAAGATCGACGAGCTGAAGAAGGTCAAGTTCTCCAAGCGCAGCAACAAGGCAGCGCAGGGCGACAAGAGCCTCACCGTCGACGTCGACATGATGATCGTCGGCGGCGTGTATCAGGACGGCGTCGCACCCGTCTAAGGACAACATTTTGAGAATAACAAGGAGGAAGTCACACTATGGAAAGCACCAACAACCAGACCCCCGCCCGCAGCAGCGAGGAACAGCTCAAGGCCAAGTACGGCGGCAAGCTCTACCGCGTCGGCATCACCGTCCCTGTGGATGATGAGAGCGAGAAAGAGTTCTCCTACTACTTCAAGCGCCCCACCGTCCCCAGCTATGACCGCTACATCAAGACCGCTGCACAGGGCATCACCAAGGCGAGCAAGGCGTTCATGCTGGACGCGGTCATCGACGAGGACGCCGAGCGTCTGACGAAGGACATGGAGGAGAACCCCGGCATCGCAATCTCCATCGGCAATAAGCTGACGGAGATCCTCGGCCTGACGGGTACGGCAAATTTGAAGAAGCTCTAAGAGAACGGGTCGCGGAGGTACGGGAGAGCTTCGTGGAGCGCGGGCTCCTTGAGATCTATCGTTTTGTGCCTCCGCCTCTCTTAGAGACCTTTGACCCCGAAACGATTGACGACGTCGACGAGTTCCTCGGATGGGTCGCAAAGGCCCGCTTCATGCAGGAGCTTGAGGAGGGCATCGTCACCCGGGCGATCGTGCGAGCGTTCCCCGAGTGACGGCCTCCCGCCGCCGATCGTTTTTCCGCCTCTATCTCAAACTGGAGGTGAAAGCAGAAAATGAGTTTAGAGTCCGTATTTAAGCTGTCGCTCATTATGAACATGATCGACAACCTCTCCGGGCCGATGGCGGGCGTGGCGTCCAAGGTCGGCGCAAACGTCTCCAAGCTGGACGCCGCAAGCCAGACCTTCGGCAGCATGGCAAAGGCGGGTGCGGCGATGCAGGAGACGGGCTCACAGATCGTAAACGCTGTGCTCGCCCCGGTAGAGGCGACCTTTGAAACGCGGCGTGCGCTGGGTGAGCTGGCCTCGCTGGGCGTGCAAGACCTTGAAGCGGTCGAAAACGCCGCACGCAGCTTCTCCGATCAGTGGGCGGGCACGTCGAAGGCGGACTTCATCAGCGCGGCCTACGACATCAAGAGCGGCATCGCCTCCCTCTCTGATGAGGCGTCGCAGAGTTCACAAGCCTCGCGGCCCTGACCGCAAAGGCGACGAAGTCCACGGCGGGCGAGATGACCTCGCTGTTTGCCACAGGCTACGGCATTTATAAAGACTACTACAGCGACCTGAGCGACATGGAGTTCGGCGAGATGTTCTCGGCTGGCATCTCCGACGCCGTCCGAGCGTTCAAGACCTCCGGCTCCGGCATGGCACAGGCAATCCAGAACCTCGGCGCATCGGCGACCACGGCGCAGGTGCCGCTGGAAGAGCAGCTCTCCGTCTTGGTATGCTGCAAGCAACGATGGCGGCGCGGAAGCGGCACGAATACAAGCTTCCTCCGCAGCGCCACCAAGGGCGGCGAGGCGCTGGGCTCAAGTTCACAGACGCCAACAACCAGCTCCTGAGTATGCCAGAGATCCTCGACATCCTGCGGGGCAAGTTCGGCGAGACAATGGACGCCGCCGAAAAGATGGAGCTGCAGAAAGCCTTCGGCGACACCGAGGCCGTAGCGCTCATCGACCTGATGTATAACAAGGTCGGCGACCTGCAGGACAACATCGTCAATATGTACGGCTCGCTCGGAAAGGGCGTGTCGGTCACGGAGCAGATGGCCTCCGCCATTCAGGAGACGGAACCGGAACGCTTCGAGCGACTCAAGCAGCGCATCCACAACGTCACTGAGAGCATCGGAAACTCCCTGCTCCCCACGGTCAACGACTGATGAGCAAGGGCGAGGGCGTGCTGACGAAGGTCGGCTCGTGGATCGAGAAGAACCAGGAGCTCGTCAAGGTCATCATGCTCATCGTTCTTGCGGTGGGCGGTTTCCTCGCTGTAGGCGGCACGCTGATCGCCCTGATCTCCGGCGTCGGCCTACGTCGTGACAAAAACGGTCAGCGCGTTCAAGATACTCAAGGGCGGCTTCGCACTGGCGCGAGGGGCGCTCACACCACTCATATCCTCGGTGTGGAGCTTCACGGCGGCGCTGCTGGCCAACCCCGTCACATGGGTCGTCATTGGCATTGTGGCCCTCATTGCGGCGCTGGTGCTACTCTACAACAAGTGTGAGTGGTTCCGCAATGCGGTCAACTCCGTCATCAACTTCTTCAAGGAAACGCTGACGGCGGTGGGCTCGGTCGCGAAGTCGGTGTTTGAGGGCATCGGGAACGTGATCGGCTCCGTCATGGACGCGGCAAAGGCGACCGTGTCCGAGAAGCTGTCCAACATCAAGACGGCCTACGAGGAACACGGCGGCGGCATTTCCGGCGTCGCAGCGGCGGCGATGGAGGCGGTCAAGGGCTGGTACACAGCGGGCTACACCTTCATCGACAACCTCACGGGCGGCAAGCTCTCGGAGATCCGTGGGAAGTTCTCGACGGCCATGAGCAACATCGTCCAAGGCATCTCACAGAAGTTCACCGACGCACGCACCGCCTTCTCCAACGGCTGAACAACATCAAGAACGCCGTCTCCGGCGCGGTCACGTGGTTCTTCGAGTCCGGCAAACGGATCGTGTCCACCTTTGCAAACGGCATCAAGTCCGCCTTCAGCAGCGCGGTCGAGGCCGTAAAGGGCGGCTTGCAGAAGATCCGCAACCTCCTCCCGTTCTCTGACGCGAAGGAGGGGCCGCTGTCCACGCTGACCCTGTCCGGCCAACGCACCATGACTACCTACGCTCACGGCCTGACGCTTGCGGGCGACGCCCCGGCAGAGGCGATGAACAAGAGCCTCCAGCAGGTGCAGGGCGCTCTTGACCGCAAGCCGGAGAAGAAGGTCGACCTCGGCGGCGGGAAGAAGGACAAGGACGAGAGCAGCGATGAGGCAGCTCCGGTAAGGGCAAGCAGGTCATCATCCACAAGCTGCTCGTCCCGGTCGACCTCAAGAAGATCAAAGACCTGCAGCAGCTCCTCGCTCTTTTGCAGGAGGTCGAGGACTACGCAGCGGCCAACGAGGACGGCGAACCCGGCGACGACGAGGACGCCGCTCCGGCCCCGGCATAAGGAAGGAGGACGCTATGATCTATGTAGAAGACGAACTGATCAAGCTCAACGGCGTCGTCCTCCCCGGTCTCGTCAAAAGCATCGAGGTCATTGAGACCGCGAAGGTGGACGAGCAGGAGGTCGAGGGCAGCGCCACCAAGCCGAAACAGGCAACGGGCTACGAGGACGCCAAGGTCAACATCGAGCTGATCATCGACGACACGCCCTCGCAGACCAAGTACCAGCGATACGCAACGCTCCGGGCGATCTTCCGATCGCCCGGGCAGAGCGTGCCGCAGCCCATCCCCATCATCAGCGAGGACACCGCCGCCCACGGCGTGGAGAAGGTCATCTTCAAAAAGCTGTCCCACAAGGGCGAAAACAAGCGCGGGCAGCTTACGGCTACGCTGGAGCTGTGGGAGTACATCCCGCAGACCATCACGGCAAAGTCCGGCTCCAGTTCCGGCTCCGGCAAGTCCGGCGGCGGCGCGGCGAGCAATCTGAAAGCGGACTACAAGAGCTACCTGAGCAACGACCGGGGCAAATCCCCCGCACGGGATGACGCGGACACCACGCGGCGATGAACAAAGTGACCGCCATGCCGTACTAAGGAGGCCACAGTGGAAACGAAAGAACTGTACTACCCGCAGATCTCGCACAGGCCGGTTCCTACACCTTCGAGGAAGGCGTGGAGCTTGAGATCTATTCCTCGAAGTCCTCGTATTATGATTGGGCGAAGATCCGCTTCACGAGCCAGTTCCGCCCGAAGCTCTCGCTCAAGAAGAAAGACCCCGCCACCATCCAGCTCGGCTATGACGGCACGCTGGAGGACGTGTTCACGGGCTTCGTCTCCGGCAACTACGATGGCGGGACGTATGCCAACGAGGTCGCGCTGAAGGATGAGATGCTGCTCATGGAGGAGACGATCATCAACGACACCTTCCTCGACACCACGCCGCAGGAGCTGATCTCGTACTTCCTTGCACAGGCGGGCCTGTCCAAGATGAAGCTCTCCAGCAAGACCTACCCGACGCGCAAAATGCTCCCCATTCGGAAGCAGACCGCCGTCCAAGCGATCAACGCCGTCAATGCGGCGTGGGGGCTTCGTGTTCCGTTCTTCTTCTCGGGCGGCGTCTTCTATTGGGACGAGAAGCCGGAACAGAAGAAGGTCTACACCTTCGAGCGCGGCGTGAACATCCTAAACCTGCGCCGCGCGGGCGGCGTATGGGAGCTGGAGACGGTCTCCGCGCCATTCATCAAGCACTCCCACAAAATAAACCTCATCCATCCGCAGGTGAGCGGTGAGGTCGAGGTCTCCAAGGTGGTCAGCAAGACCAACGACTCCGGCTTCATCCGCACCTACATCTATTTCTGACCCCGAAAGGAGGAAACCGACGTGCTCGAAGAAATGGTCGCGTCCGTTATGAAGAAGACGCTGGCGCAGGACTTCCCGCATTTGAAGCTCCCCGCCGCCGTATTCGCCACCATCGACTCGGCGGCAAAGAGCGACGCCTTTGACATTGAGGAACTGATCGTCCACAACGAAGTGACGGGCGAGGTGTTCAAGCGCACATCACCTCCTACTGGTACGAGTACAAACTCACCGTCATCGACCGCTTCGGCAACCCCGACGCCAACTATCCCGCGCTTCCGGGAATTAAGTCTAAGAAACAGTTCAAGGCCGGGGCGGTCGTGGCCGTCGCGCTTCCCTACGGCGACCTCACCCCGGCGATCATCGGGGAGGTGGAGCTATGACGGGCCTGAACGATACGGACATCCGGCTCAACAGCGAGTGGCAGCTCACACAGGCCACAGACGGCGACGCGCCGCTCTGCTCGGGACTGGAGTGTCTGTATCAGAACATCGTCCTCGAGGCGCTCACGCAGCCGGGAGATGTCTTCTACGACGCCGAGTTCGGCTGGGGCCTGTACGACTTCATCCAGTCCGAGGACACGGAGCTGACCCGTCTGGAGATCACCCAGCGGGTGCGGCTCAAGCTGCAGAAGCGGGAGGTCATCCTCCCGGAAAGCATTGAGATCAGTATTGCGTTCGAGGATGACGCGGTCGTGCTGCACTGCTCCTTCCGCTTCGCGGAGGAGGACGAGCGGCGCGAGCTGGACGTCATCATCGGCGCGGTGAGCGTGGAGGTGGTATCAGAATGATCGACAAGGAAATACTGGACGCCGTGCTCCCTCTGCCTACGCTGGACGAGCTGAAGGAGCAGAAGGTCGAGGAACTGAAAGACGAGGCTTCGTCATCAGCAACTTCCATTCGGGCGGCGTGTTCTACACGATGCTCATGATCGTGCTGCGCATCAAGGTCGAGGTCATTGAATTGCTCCGCGTCGTGCTGAACAATATGTTCGTCTCCCACGCGGGCGGCGCGTGGCTCGACCTGAAGATGGCGGACTACTCCAAAAAGCGCAAGAAGGCGCAGAAGACGCAGGGCTTCATCACCGTCAGACGCACCGACATGACGGGCGAGGCGGTCAAAATCCCCAAGGGCCACGTCTTCAAGAGCATCCTCGACATCAACGGCGAGGAGCTGCGCTTCTTTGTACTGGAGGCGGCGACGCTGCAAAAGGGCGCGTCCTCCGTGGACGTGCTGGTGGAGGCCGAGACAGAGGGCAGCCGCTACAACGTCCCCGCAGGGCAGATCGTGCGCACGCTGACCTACCTCGCGACGTCACATTCAGCAACGCCGAGGACTGGATCGTGCGGGAAGGCAGCGACACCGAGGACGACGAGAGCGCGAGGGCGCGGACACTCCGCTCGTGGTCGGAGCTGGCGCAGCGGGCGACGGAGGACACCTTCGTTGACGCGGCGGAGTCCGTCCCCGGCGTACTGTTCGCACAGGCCGACTGCAACCACCCGCGCGGGCAGGGCACGGTGGACGTCATCGTAACAGGCACGGCGGGCGAGGCAACGGAGGGACTGCTTGCGGCAGTAAGAGAAGCCGTTGACAAGATCGCTGGCCCGTATGATAATATTCTCGTGAAGTCCTCTGTGACCGTATCGCAGAATATCTCCGTCACAGTCACGACCGACACGGCGGACACGGACGAGGCGGTGGAGAACCGGGTCAAGGCGATCCTCACCGAACTGCTGGCCGTGCGCCGCAGCCGCAAGCTCAACGAGCTGACCCTGTCCGACATCAACCACGCGATCCGCAGCGGCTACAGTGGGGCCACCAAGCGGCGGTCTCCGAGCCGGAGGCGGATGTGAAGCTGGGTAAGGACAAGGTCATCACCCTCGCGACGTCTCCGTGATGGTCGAAAGGGAGTGAACGGATGAAACGGTTTGACACCTTTGGAGAGTATATGTTCGACCTGCTCTTCGCCCCTTTGAAGAAGGGCCGGAAGACGGTCAACCAGCTCTGCATCTTCTTCAAGGCCGTGGGGCGCGAGTTCGACGATCTGAAGGCAGCGATCTTTCGCGTGCGGAACGAAGCGAATGTCGCAAGCTGCTCGGAGGTCATGCTCCCCGTGCATGGGCAAGACCGGGATATGCCGCGGCTGGAGGGCGAGGACGCCGAAGCCTATCGGACGCGCCTGTCCATGAAGGGGATCATCTCACAGTGGAGCGGCACGCGGCGCGGCGTTCTCTACGCGCTGACCGCGCTCGGCTACGACCGCAGCCGGATTGAACTGTTCGCCGATCAGGATGCGGAACGCTGGGCTGAGTTCATCATCTTCCTGAACAGCTCCAAGCCCAGCGGCATCACAAATCTCTCGGTCATCGACGCGCAAGTCCGCAAGGTCAAGGAGGGCAGCAGTAAGCCCGCCTACGGCATGGAGACCATCGGCGGCTCATTATTCAATCCCGGCTTCAGACAGGCTTCTCACGCTATCCAAGGTGCGGAGAGATCGTGTGCGGCGTGTGGCCGCATATCGTCAGTGAAGGACATCTCGTGGCCTCGACGGTCATGGCGCAAGGCGGCGCATCGGGCGGCGGCAATCCCTTCCCGAGAGCCGGCACATTTGCAGCTCCGAGGAGTTCTATCACTTCGGCGCGTACACCATTTATCAGGGCTTCGCCTCGGACATTGAGGTGGGCTCGAAGGCGGCGCAGGGTGCAAAGGTCTACCTGAGATGCTCCACCTCCACGCGCTGCTCTACCAACGCGAAAGGAGGCGCAGCAGAATGAAAACATTGACTTCTATCGGTATCCAGAAGATCGGGCAGCGGTTCGTTGACTCGGTCGATCATGCGGACTACACGCTCAACGGCGTGCCACAGACAGCGGAGCCCTTCCGCCGCTTCGTGCAGGGCGCAAGCGCAAGGGTCTACATTTACTTCGACGATACCGTGATCGGTGACGTCGCCGAGGTGCAGCTCGTGGACAAAGACGGCGACATCATCGCGTCAGCGGGCGAACGGGTCTTCACAAAAACACCGGGCAAGGGGCTTTATATAGCCTTCAAATATAATATCTTAGAAGTGGAGGTCGAAAGCAGCAATGAAAGCCTATGAAAAAATCGGGTGGCTCGATCACGTCCAAGACATTGAGACGGGAGAGGTCATTCAGGAAGGAACGCCTGTGAGTCAGGTGAATATGAACCACATGGACGAAGGCATTTTCACAAACCGTGAAGCGGTCATTCTCCATGAGGCTCAGATTGCCGACGCGCAGAAAGAGATTAAGGTGTTGAAGGATGCGACGCTGAACAACATGGTCAACAATGTCTTTCTCATCAACTTCAACACCGTGACCTCGGTCGCGATCACGTCAGGGATTTACGACTCTGTGGCGCGAAAAATCTATGTATAAGGTCGCTTGCAGCCGCAAGGAAGCAAGCTGCATCATCGGGAGCTTGCTCGTGGAGCTGGCCCCGGTATGCGAGAAGTGCGGCGGGTTGCCGGATGGCGTGCTGAACCTGCAGACGGAGGCGGGGCTGTCCCTCACAGGGGACGCCGACGTCCTCATCACAGGGCACAGCATCATCAGCGGCAAGCCTGTCAGGATCAAACTCACGGACTACGGCTTCGAATATTATGGTGATCACGCCGAGCTTGCCCGCGTTCGGGAAAAGAGGTGTGTGTATCATGCAGAGCCGTCAGTCCTACAAAAGAAAACTGAGATATTTCTCGAAAGGGATATATACCCCTTGCTGAAAAACTTCCCCGCCTCCGAGAAGTTCTCCTTGTGCCAAGAGATCAAGCAATCCTGCTACAAGCTCATCCGAGCGGCTGTTATGGCCAACAACCTCACGAACGTCAACAGACGGCTCATGTGGCTGGATGAGGCGGACGCAGAGAAGACACTGCTGCTCGTGCTTTTAGGTGTCGCCAAGAATCAGAAGTACATCACGCAGAAGAAACTCTTGGAACTGCAAGGAAAGCTCGAGGAGATCGGGCGCATCATTGGAGGATTGCAAAAGTTCTTCATCAACAACCGAAAATAGACCATCAGAAAAAGTACAGCACCTACTCAGGGTTATCTCTGTCTGGCGTCGAACCGTGCGATTCGCGGGTACAATTCGGCCCGCAACTGGAACAACAACAATGCTACGAACTCCAACCCGAACCTCGGTTTCCGCCCCGCCTTGTAGGTTATTACGTCATCTGCGGCCACGGCTTCAGGTGCGTGTCCTTGTTATACTTCAAGGGAGAGGTAATCCTTCGCCATGTTGAGAAACGGCGTAAAAACAGTGACTGAGCTTCGCCCGCCCTCTCGTATTGGGAGGCGGAGGGAGGTCTACAATGTGGGTAGCAACCCGCGTCATGGGTGCCAAGCCGTTCTAAAAGGAAAGGATGCCACGAATGACGAAATTCCCCATTATGCTCTACAACACGAAGAGCACCAAGAAAGCCCTCGTGCCGCCGATCCCTCCGCCCTCCAGCTATGAGGACGCCGTGGGCTGGTCAGCGATCGAGGCGGGCTACAAGACCGCCTTGCGAGGCAGCCGTAAGTTCACGCGGGAGGCCGTGCTCTACGACCTCTATTCCGAGGTGAACAACGTGCGCCTGTGGCGCGATCTCAAGAAAATTGAGAAAACGAGACAGGCGGGCGTTAGTGAGTACACGCCGGGAAAGTATCGGCACAGGATCATCGTGGAGCCGAAGGAGCGCAGTCTCCACATCCCGCCGCTGCGGGACAAGATCGTGCAGCTCGTCATCCATCAGGAGCTGCAGACGCTCTTCCGCCCGGTATTCGTCAACCGTTCATTTGCGTGTATGTACGGAAAAGGCCCCATCCGAGCTGCCTTCAACGTACAGCATGACATGAGGGTCGCCCGCATGAAGTGGGGCGACGAGGCGACGGTCATCAAGATCGACGTCCGCAAGTTTTTCTACAGCATCGACCGCAGCGTGCTCAAGCAGATCATCGCGAAGCGTTCAAGAAGCTCAAGAAGAAGTACCCCGAGAAATACGAGGACTTCCTCCGTTTTTACAGGCTTCTTTGCAAAGTGATCGACAGCTCGCCGGAGGGCGAGAGAGGGATTCCGCTGGGAAATGTGAGTTCTCAGACTTCGCCAACATCTACCTCAACGAGCTCGATCAATTCTGCATCCGCTTCCTCGGTGCGACGCTCTACACGCGCTACATGGACGATGTCTCGTCATAGCGCCAAACAAGGAAATCGCCCGGGAGTGGTTAGCAAAGATCAAGGTGTTCCTCCAAGAGAGACTGCACCTTGAGACCAACCAGAAGACCAAGATTTTCTATGTGCGGCAGGGCGTGAACGCCTACGGCTTCAAAATCAAAGCGACGCATCTGCTTCTCCGTACCGAGTCGAAACGGCGGGAGAAGCGGCGCATCAAGCGGATGATGGAGAAGCTGCAGGAGGGCACGATCACGAAGGCAGCGATCGTCCAATCGGTCAATTCGTGGCTCGGCTTCGCCCGATGGGCTTGCGCCCACAATCTGGCGAAGAAGATATTCGCTCCCTACCGCTTCATCAAAACGGAAGGAGAGCTACCTTATGGCGCAATATCTCGGAACCGTCAAGCTCGGCGGATTTTACAACAACGGCGCGGCGCTGGCAAGACCCACAAAGCCGTGGCGTAACGACAGTGAACCATGTTCGGGCGCGGGCCTGGGCAATATCCCCTCAATGTCCGGAGGCATTTCAAACTACAGCTTCGGCAATACGCCTCAGACGACGCAAAGAAGCTCCAGTGGGTAAAGATCAAGGACGGCGACAAGACACTGCTCATCTGTGACCGTGTCATCCTTGTCAATGTCACTTGGAACGACCTGAACAGCGCGGGCTGGATCTTCGGCAAGGAAGTCAACATTGACGGCGCGAAGTACAAGCTCCGCTCCCTGACGGGTGGCACAGGCCCCAGATCGACAAATGACTGGTACTCCGGCGGCACGCCCGCCAACAATGAGTGGGACAGGTTTGTCACCCGCGAGGAGGTCATCACGGGTCTTCCGGCTCCTGTGTCCTCCGATCTCGACAGCAGCCTCAATTCAACCGATCTCAGCAGTGCACATAATCAGCTTTGGAACTGGATGGGCGTCTATACTTGGTGCCAAGAGACGTATTCCTCGAATACGTCGTCTCGTGCGATTCGCGGGTGCGATTCGGCCCGCTACTGGTACTACTACTTTGCTACGTACTCCTACCCGCGCCTCGGTTTCCGCCCCGTCCTTGAAATCCTGAACACTGACCCTCTGATCTCTGACAGTGACAGAGACCTCGGAGATAAGAACAGCAATTTCACGATCACCTACACGGTCGATGACGCCGACTCCGGCGACGTCTTGACGGCGACGGAGTCGCTCGATGGGCAAACGACGAAGTCGTTTGCCCCGACGCGAAATTTGGTAAACACCATCTCTGTCGATGTCGACTCCCTGAGTCTCGGTAAACACACCGTCAAGGTCGTCGTCAGCGATGGACAGGGCGGCACAGCGACCCGGACGTGGACGTTCACCCGCACAAACTCCGCACCGACCATTTCCGGCAGCGACGGCAACCTCGGAGATAAGAACCTCGGCTTCACCTATGCCTACACCATTGACGATGCGGACGGCGACACACTGACCGTCGTGGAGGAACTCAACGACGAGACGATTCGCACGATCAACAATGCGCCCAAGGGCGAGGAGCTGACCGTGACAATCACCTCCGAGAAGCTCTATGCGCTGGGGCTTAATTCGGTCAACACCCTCAAGATCACCGTCACGGACGGCAAGGGCGGTACGGCCTACCGTCGCGTCACCTTCAAACGCACAAACTCCGCACCGACGATCTCCGGGCAGGACAAGGCCCTCGGTCTGAAGAACGGGAGTTTCGCAGAGAATTACACCGTGAGCGACGTTGAGGGCGACAATGTGGTCGTCACCGAGTTCGTGGATGACGTGCAGATCCGCAGCTATCAAGCAACGCTGGGACAGCAGGAAACGATCGAGCTGACCCGAGAGAAGTGGCTCTCGCTTACCAATGGACAACACCAGCTCCGCATCGAGGCGGTCGACGGCAACTTCGCCACCAGCGTCCGTGTATTCTCCTTCAGCAAGAAAGAGACAGTCATCAAGTTCGAGCTGGTCGCGCCGGAGGAGACCGATGCAGCGGCGACTAAGGTGCTCGTGACGCCGACGTGGAAGATCGAGGCGCGGTCGCCAAGGTGGAGGCGTGCAACAACGGTTTTGACGCCGTTCCCACATGGGAGGACATCACGGCGATGGTGCAGATCAACCGTGTCTACAACTTCACCAACAAGACCAAGACCGCGAGCAAGTGGGGCGTGAATATCCGTTTCACCATCACAAAGAATGAGGCTTCGAGGGTGAAGTCTCCATCTCGGGTTTCGGAGGTGCTTACGAATGAGCGAAATGCAGTATTTAACCCCGAAGACCTCCATCAAGGAGCTCAACCAGAAGGAGCGGCGCAGCAGCTCCGCCCAGGCCGTCGCCGAGATCATGTTCGTCAAGATGGCCCAGGAGCAGCAGCTCGATGAGGTGACGATCAACGAGTACCCCGACCTGTTTGTCGAGTGGGACGAGAATTGGAGAGGCAGCGCGGGCAGTATCGTCCAGGACGAAGGGCAGCTCTACCGCTCCATCCACGACGTCACCAACGCGGGACAGAATACCAAGCCTTCCGATACACCCTCCATGTGGACGCGCATCGGAAACCCTCTCGAGGAGTTCCCTGAGTGGGTGCAGCCGCTCGGAGCACATGACGCCTATGCAAATGGCGACAAGGTGACTCACAACGAAAAGAAGTGGGTCTCCGACGTGGACTCCAACGTCTGGGAGCCGGTGTCTATGGCTGGTCTGAATATACAGAGCCTGTAGCGGCCCAGGAGGCCGCAGAGGACGCCGGAGAGGCTACGGAGGGTAACTACTACCCCAGGGGCAAAAGCTAAAGGAGGGGCGGCAAAGGCCGCTCCTCCACAAGCTAAAACCCGCCCCTTTACATGGGCGGCTCCCTCCATTTTGGGGGCCGTCGATGCAAGTGAGCGGGTTTCGGATTTACTTCTTAGAACCGGGCTATTTTTTCTCAATTATCCTGTCCGAATTTCTCAAAAATCGTGTCGCGCTACAGCAATATGCGGAAAGCTGCTATTGGATAACATCATATGAGAAGGAAAGCAAAAATAATCGTGTACACCGGAATATTTGTTCTGGTGTTTCTTGCTGCTGCACTGGCAAGGGTCTATCTGCTGGGAAGTGCACCGGAACGACTGGTAAAATCGCTGGGGCAGGATCTGACCGGCACGGTTTTCAGAGATCAGAACTACGAAAACGAGAACGGAAACCGGTACGACCTTTATATTCCCGCCGGACTGGACAGGATGCAGGATCAGAATCTGATCCTCTATATCCACGGGGGAAGCTTCAATTCCGGTTCAAAAGCTGACGGTGAAACATGGTGCAGATACTATGCTGCACAGGGGTACATTACCGCTTCCGTGGATTACACCTTGCAGATGCACGGAAAAGATGCGTCCATTTATCAGATGAACAAAGAAATCGAAAACGCAGTTCGGGCAATTCGGCAAAGGACGGAGGAACTGGGGTATCATATTGCAGGAATGGCTCCGTTTGGGGTGTCCGCAGGCGGGACCTTGGCGATGAATCTGGCTTATAGTGGAAATTCTGCGATCCCGGTCAGATTTGTTTTCCAAGTGGCTGCCCCCACATACTTTGAGCCGTCCGAGTGGCCCCTGCTCATGAAGGTGGACAAACTCACATCGGCGCACGACTTCTGCAGGATGATGACCGGAAAGGAATTGGAGGATTATACACAGGAGATTCGGAAAATCTCTCCGGCAGGCATCGTGAAGGATGATTCTGTGCCGTCGTTGATCGCCTATGGTCGAATCGATCATTGTGTCCCTGTGAACCAAAAATATTATCTAATGGGAGCGTACATTCTGCACAACGTTCCATACGACTATATTGAATTTCCGAAGTCTAACCATGGGATGTATAATGATCCGGATAAGCTGCAGGAATTTCTGGAAAAGTCTTTGGAATATGCCGAGCGTTATTTCACCGATTGATCCGCATGGGCTGAGGAGGAATTGTGTCAATTTGACACAATTCCTCCTCGTCCGTTCTAAGCAGGGTTTGGGGCAGGCACGCACAAGATCACATCAAAACTCGCTAGAGTTTGAGAAGTGAAGTCCCGATGGAGCACAAGATTTTCAAGAATTGAATTTGTGGCCACGGGACGGTTCTTGCCCTCTACCGTTGCGCTCAAAATCAACTTTCGACAAATGTTTCCGAATTGTTAAGGCGCAAAAATAAGTAGAGGTTGTGCTGCTCATGTATGTGGGTCACCGTTTGCTCCGAACGAAGTTCCTGCTCCTGTTTGTGCAGCGGCGTTGACGAAAAGTCGGTATCACGTCCGGTCGGCTCATGAAATTTTCAAGGTGCAATCTTCCCTGAAAAAGAAAAATACCGCCCACGCAGCGCAGCGATGATTTTGTCGGGTGAATCGGCGGCAAAATGAATCGGGTGTGTTGCGGGGCGGTAGCTTCTTTCGTGGATTTTTCCTTCACTGAAGTGGTGGGTCTCACGGTGATAACCAACCACTTTTGCAGAAGATTTGCAATCAATCTACAAGTTCAGTGGGATTTTTGATAGAGAATATCATGGTTCGTAGAGTACGTCAAGATGATTCCGAAGAAATTATTTATGAATGGAGACAATAGTAAGACTTCTATTATGAATATGATACACTTTACATCATGAAAGAATTTAAGCTGCACAAAGACGATTCAAGCTGATGTGCAATATGCACAATAAGTTTTCTACAGCAAAATACAGATGTGGTCATTTAGCTCTTTTGCCAGACAACTTTTTTTGTAAAATAAAAAAATTTGTTGACTTGAAATTGCTTGAAATGTTATCTTGTTGGTAACAAAAGCACGGTGAAGTGCTTGCTACCACACGAAAAGGCAAAACAAAAAAGGAGAGTAAAATGATGAAAAAGCGTATTGCGGCGTTGGTCACCGCCGGTGTCCTTGCTTTGTCGATGCTTACCGGCTGCGGAAGCAAACAGGAGAGCTGGAAAGTTACCTGCCGTGGGCACCGTCTGGTGTAGCAGCGATGGTCAGCCAAAAGGCTGCTGCCAAGTCCCCTGATTATTCTGATAATAAAATCACACTGGTTGCTGAAGCCGTCAAGGGCGATGCTGCTACTGTCAACACTTGGGTGTCCAGTACTAAGGCAAATGATAAGGAACTGGTCTTCGCCGGTGAGGGTCTGTTCGCCATTACCGAGACTCTGGATCCGGCCAAGCTGCAGTTCAGCTATGACGATTTCGAGTTCGTTGAGAACCTGTATTCTTCCGTTTTCGTTCTGTCCGCAGATTCTTCGCTGAACCTCAAGGATCTGGACGACTTGGAAGCCTATGTCAAGGCTGGCAACCCGGTGTCTGTGGCCGTCAATGGTGCTACCGGCTCTGAAGCTTTCCTTGCAGCGGCTCTGTTCGGCTCTATGGGTGCCGGCGACCAGCTGAAACTGACTCCGTACCAGTCCGCTGCGGAGGCTGCACAGGCTGTAGCTAAGGGTGAAACGAACTTTGCAGTCTCGCATCAGTCCCAGATCCTCGAGACCTACCAGCAGGGCGGCGTTGACGTGGTCTGCGCATTCGACGACAAGGCCATCGAAAACGGCCCCTTCGCAGGCGTTGAGGGCGTTGGCTCCAAGGGCTACCCCTACTTCCGCAACCGCTGCTTCGTCATGGCTCGCAAAGGTACTGACGCCGCAAAGGTTGCCGAGCTGAAAGAGCTGTATGATAAGATCCTCGCCGATGATGAGATGGTCGAGTGGCTGAACGACACCATGCTGCTGGAAGTCGATACCATGACCGAGGACGATGTGAAGGCTCACATTGAGAACGTCAAGAGCATCGTCGAGCAGTATAAGGACATCGTGGCAGGCTGATAAAAAGTCCTCATAGCGACAAAAAGCTGAAGCAGGGGAAGGGGATGACACCGTCCCCTGCTTTTATATTTAAAAAGGAGTGGAAACAGGTGAAAAATCTGATAGAACGCATCGAAGCAAGACTGGATGACTGGGGCGCGAAGCTCGAGAAGAAGAACATCGAGTACCCTGTTGATTTGATCTGCGGCATTCTGTTTCTGGTCATCGGCATTGTACTGCTGCTCATCATGCCCCGGCAGGTGCAGATTTCGGAAAAGGACGTTGTGAACGGCCGCGCCTTCCCGACGATGCTGATCTGGCTCATGCTGGCCATGAGTGCCCTTCTGGTGGGCCGCGAGGCATATAACATGGTAATGCACCGCCCGGCCAAGACTAAGACGCTCAACCTTCTGGTGGAGGTCAAGGCTCTGGTAATCGTCCTTATTCTGGTGGTCACTTACCTGCTGGCGGAGGTCACAGACCTGTTTGTGGTGGGTGCTGTATTCTGCGCGGTGGCATTCCTGCTGTTTTTCCGCTGCAAGAAGCCCCTCTACTACGCCATCACCGTCTCGATGGCGGTGCTGATCTGGGTCGTGTTCCACTTCGTGCTGAATGTTAGTTTCTGAGGAGGCAGAATATGGGTTTGTTTGACTTTATCGGCCCGGCCTCCGGGCTGCTTTTTACCCTTGAAAATATCATATGGATCAACCTCGCGTCTTCATCGGCTGCGTATTTGCCGCCATTCCTGGCCTGAGTGTCATCCTCTGCATCATTCTGTTTCTGCCTGTTACCTACACCATGAAGGCCATTCCCGGCATGATGTTCCTTCTGGGTATCTACTGTGCGGGTGGATACGGCGGCTCGGTGTCGGCCATCCTCATCAACACCCCGGGCACGCCCCACGCGGCGGCTACTATGCTGGACGGTCATCCACTGTCCAAGATGGGCCGCACCAAGGCGGCTCTTAAAATCGCGCTGTATGCCTCCACCTTCGGTGGCATCTTCTCTGCACTGGTGCTGCTCTTCCTCGGCCCGCAGGTGGCCAAAATTTCGGCACAGCTGGGCACGGCGGAGTACTTCATGGTCTGCCTGTTCGGCATGACCATCATCGCAGGCGTTTCGGGCAAGAGCCTCGTCAAGGGCATCATCGCCGCTTGCCTCGGCCTGCTCATCTCCTGCGTGGGCGCAGACCCCATGACCAGCTACGACCGCTTTACCTTCGGCGTCCACCGCCTGTATCTGGGCCTCGACCTTGCCGTTACCCTCATCGGCCTGTTCGCACTGGTGGAGATCATCGGCAAGGCGGAGCTGAAGCGGAGCGAGCTGAACCTCCACGCCGGAAAGATCGGAAACGACGACGGCAAGATCACAAAGGATGAGTACAAGCGGATGCTCCGCCCGGTGCTCATCGGCTCTCTCATCGGCTCCTGCGTGGGCATTGTGCCCGGTACGGGCGCTTCGGAAGCCTCTTGGTTCTCCTACAACACTGCAAAGAATATGTCCAAACACCCGGAAGAGTTCGGCCACGGTTCTGTGGAGGGCGTTGCGGCGGCGGAGTCGGCCAACAACGCTGTCTGCGGTGCGACCCTCATCCCCCTGCTGACGCTGGGCATCCCCGGCGACGGCTGCGTGGCCATTATGCTGTCCGCTCTGATGATCAACGGCCTGAACCCCGGCCTCTCGCTCTTTACCACGGATGGTGCGATCATGTACGCCATCATGCTGGGTCTTATCCTTGTGAACATCTTCATGTTCCTGCAGGGCAAGTACCTGACCAGCGTGTTTGCAAAGGTCGTCTCCATCCCCCAGCAGATCCTGACCCCTATCATTGTCATCTTCTGCTTTGCCGGTGCTTACTCGGTGAACAGCAGCTATTTCGACCTGAGCGTTGCGCTGGTGTTCGGCGTGATGGCATGGTTCATGCGTAAGCTGGAACTGCCCGCTGTCCCTGTGCTGTTGGGTATGGTGCTGGGCAACATGACGGAAACCAACTTCCGCCGTGCTTTGCTCATCTCGGATGGAAGCCCCAGAATTTTCGTCAGTAGTGTGTACTGCTGGATCTTCATTGCGCTGATCGTGGTGGTCATTCTCGGCATTCTGCGCGGCAAGATGAAGGAAGCAAAGAACACCAAAGCAGAACAGTAAAGGAAGGTAAAACCATGGCATATAATATCATTTTCTATTTCAGTGACCAGCAGCGCTGGGACACCTGCGGCTGCTTCGGCCAGCCACTGAATATCACGCCTAATCTGGACAAGCTGGCGGCAGAGGGTGTGAAGTTTGACAATGCCTTTTCGCCTCAGCCGGTGTGCGGCCCCTGCCGTGCTCTGTTCCAGACCGGCAAATATCCCACCGAGACCGGTTGCTTCCGCAATAATCTGATGCTGCCTCCAACATCAAGACGCTGGGCGAGTACATGGAAAAGGATGCCGGCTACGAGACGGCCTACATCGGCAAGTGGCATCTGGCTTCGGACGGTGAGCTGGAGAAAAAGCCCACCGTTGACCACACCATCACCGCTGTTCCGCTGGAGCTGCGCGGTGGCTATACCGGTTACTGGCGTGCTGCGGATGTGCTGGAGTTCACCTCCCACGGCTACGATGGCTATGTGTTTGATGAGAACAACAACCGCATCGATTTCAAGGGCTACCGTGCCGACTGCATTAACCAGTTTGCGCTGGACTATCTTGACCAGTATGCCGGCGAAAAGCCTTTCTTCATGACCGTGTCGCAGATCGAGCCGCACCATCAGAACGACCATAATCACTACGAAGGCCCCAACGGTTCCAAGCAGCGATTCGCAGATTTTGTTCTGCCGGAAGATCTGAAGGCTCTGGGTGGAAACGCAGCGGAAGAGTACCCGGATTATCTGGGCCAGTGTGCCAGCCTTGATGAAAACCTTGGTAAGCTGGTGTCAAAGCTGAAAGAAAAAGGCCTGTATGATAATACAGTTATCCTCTATGCTTCCGACCATGGCTCTCACTTCAAGACCCGCAACCGTGACGCGCACCTGAACGGCTATGATGATTACAAGCGCTCCTGCCATGACGGTTGCCTGCATGTGCCGCTGGTCATCTGTGGCGGCCCGTTCAAGGGTGGCAAGGAGATCACCGACCTGGTCAGCACCGAAAGCATTCCCAAAACTCTGCTGGCTCTGGCAGGCGTGGATGTCGGTGATAAGATGATCGGTGAAAATCTGCTTGACGTTGTGGAAAAGAAAAACCATAATAGAGTCAATGAGGTCTATGCACAGATTTCGGAAAGCCGTTGCGGACGCTGCATCCGTACTGCAGATTATATGTATTCTGTCTATGCACCCGGCGTCAACGGCGGCGAGGCTGCGGCATCCGATGTTTATGCAGACGACTTCCTTTACGATATGCAGAAAGACCCGTGGCAGCTGAACAATGTGGTCGCGGATCCTGCATATGCTGCGGTCAAGGCGGAACTTCGTGAACGTCTGCTGAACTGGATTCAGCACGCGGAAGGCAGCCGCCCCACTATCACCGACTGAAAAGGAGCGCTTGCCCATGCTCTCGGCTGTTGAGAAAAAATCCGATCAGGTTTATCGCTGGCTTCTGGCTTATATTGACGAAAACAAATTTTCCGGGAACCAGCGTTTGCCTTCGGAAAATGCGCTCTGCCGGAAGCTGGGTGTCAGCCGAGAAACGATACGAGTGGCCATCGACCAGTTGGTAGCAGAAGGACTCGTGTACAAGCTCAAGGGAAGTGGGACTTATTTCCACCGGGAAAAAGTAATGACGCGGGATTTGAACACAGATGATGCCCTTTATAAAATCGGCCTTGTCCTGCAGGGACAGGATACAAGTGCCAATTCGGGATTAATCGAAGGGGTTCGCAGTGTTCTGACGCAGGAGCAGGTTGACCTCCATGTATTTCTGACCGATAACAAATTCTGCAACGAACGCCGTTGTCTGGAGACTGTGGTACATCAGAATTTTCACGGTTTCATCGTGGATGGTGTCAAATCGAGCATCCTCAGCCCAAATCTTGACTGCTACAAGGAGCTTTACCGACGTAAGATCCCGGTGATATTCTACAACAACTTCTATCGGAACTTGCGCTGCCCCCGCGTAACGATCAATGACATCGAATGTGCCCATCAGCTGATAGGACGCCTGATGGATGCCGGACACAGCCACATTGCAGGCATCTTCGTGTACGACAACTACCAGAGCGTAGAAAAGTTTCAAGGCATGGCGGAAGCGATGCGAAATCGTGGTTTGGAACTGAACGATGATTACATCAAGTGGTGTATTTCGGACGAAGCCCACAACGAAAGCTATGTCCGTTCCATTGAAAGATTTCTGAAGAGCATCCCTAAATGCACCGCTATCGTCTGCTGCAACTACATCATCTATCGGCTGGTCATGAAAACCCTGCAGAAAATGGGGAAGACTGTACCCGAAGATTATTCGCTGGTCTGTTTTGATTATTCCGAAGAAACTTATCGGCAGGAGGATGTTACCTGCTCCGTGGAGCAAGGCTTCGAGATGGGACGTCAGCTTGCGCTGCGGCTTATGGAGATGATTTCCACCGGCGAATGCGATGACCGGAACTACACTTATGTCATGAAGCCATCCTCTACGATGGCCATTCCATCCGGAAGATCAAAAAGGTAAAATAAAGATTCTCCCGGAGGCAGTACTGCTCTCCGGGAGAATCTCTTTATCGGTTTTGTTGTGCCAGAAAATGTGCAGCAGTATGCAGGCGCGGAAGCACATAGGCAAAGAACTGCTTATAGCTGCGCAAAAGCGGTTGCTTCCAGAGGCATCCCAATCTCGCTTGCATCCGCCCCGACAGAGCAGCTGATAAGCACATGCTGCGCATTCCGCCGGGCGTTGCGGCCCTGTGCCAGAAATGTCTGGCTTGTGGGAGAATCAAGCGCATCTTCAACGGTACAGTGGCTCAGATTTCCCAGCTTCCACTCATCCAGAACATAAAAGTCACAGGGATAAAGGCTTCCGTCACCTTCTACGGTAAGATAATGTCCACAGGAACCGGAAGAAGCGCAGGAGGTAGGCGGCATTCCCAGCAGGATACGCAGATAGTCCTCAAAATTGCGAACGCTGATATAATTGCCTCGTTGCAGCTGCTGATACCAAGTATCAAAGACGCCGCACAGAAAACGACCATAAAGTTCCGGCGTTAGAGAATATGCCTGCCCTCCAATCGTATCAAGTGGGTCAAGACATGGGATGAATTGCAGATTGTGCTGTCCCAACTCGCAGAGGCTTTTGAAGGCTCGCTGCGGCTTTCTGGCCAGCTGTCCGGTTACAACACAGAGCAGATTCGTTTCGACCCTGTAGGCATCCAGCAGCGCAAGCGCATGAGTTACTTTATCCCATGTGCCCTGCCCAGCTGCGTCCAGCCGATAGAGATCATGGTTCTCCTGTGTGCCGTCCAGAGAGAGGCCTACGAGGAAAGAGTTGGCTTTGAAAAAGGAAGCCCACTCTTCATCCAGACAAATGCCATTGGTCTGGATGCTGTGGAACACAGAGATATTGCGCTGCATGGAACGCTCCGTTTCCAGAAAGAACCGGAAGAAATCCAACCCAGCAAGAGTCGGTTCGCCGCCCTGAAACAGAAAATGGACGCTGCCGCCTTCCTCTGTGGCTGCAAAAGCCTTTTCAACCAGTTCTCCTGCCATTTCATGGGAAAGCAGTCCCATATTTTTGCAGGCTCGGCTGTTGGAAACATCGTCATAAAAGCAGTACCGGCAACGCAGATTGCACAGGCTGGACGCTGGCTTGACGAGAAATGTATTATGTTTCATAGAGATTCCCTCCGTGCTTCGCAGTTCTTAAAACAAGGATACCGGAAAATACGGGCTTTCGCAAGCAGTAACAGTTAAAAGCTGTTTGAAATAGTAAGAAAACAAATATAGTTGTCCGAAAATCAAAAAAGGAGAAGAAAACTTGTATGGATGAAAATAAAACATACGGTACACGGTTAGCACGGCTTTGGAAGCTGTTTTTGAGTACGCTGTACATTAGCAGCTTTACCTTCGGCGGCGGCTTTGTCATCGTGACCTTTATGAAGAAAAAATTTGTAGATGAGCTGCACTGGATCGATGAACAGGAAATGCTGGATATGACAGCGTTGGCGCAGTCCTCTCCGGGCGCAATCGCGGTCAATGCTGCAATTCTGGTAGGCTGGCAGGTAGAAGGCTTGATTGGAATGATCGTGGCAGTGTTGGGCACCATCATCCCACCTATGGTCATTCTTTCAGTCATTTCTGTGTTCTACAATGCTTTTGCCACCAATCGCTATATCGCGTTGTTACTCAAGGGAATGCAGGCTGGTGTGGCGGCGGTCATTCTGGATGTTGTATTCGACCTCGGCGGAAAGGTGCTGAAGACCCGCTCATGGGTGTATATTGTCCTGATGGTCGCAGCGTTTGTCGCAAATACGGTGTTTGATGTCAATGTGGTGGTGGTCATCCTTGCCGCTGCAGTATTCGGCGTGGTGCTGGCTCTGGTCCAGTGGAAAAAAGGTGGTGCAAAATGATCTACTTACAGCTTTTTCTCAGCTTTTTGCAGGTGGGTATGTTCAGCGTAGGCGGCGGCTATGCGGCCATGCCGCTGATCCAGAGCCAAGTGGTGGAACAACATGGCTGGCTGACGATGCAGGAGTTTACTGACCTCATCACGATTGCAGAAATGACCCCTGGTCCCATTGCGGTCAACTCGGCAACTTTTGTTGGTTTGCGTATCGCGCAGGTACCCGGAGCCATCATTGCAACACTAGGTTGCATTACACCGGCGCTGTTCTTTGTTTCACTTCTATCCTACATCTATCGTAAATACAAGGATATTTCTCTGCTGCAAAGTGTTCTGGCCTGCCTGCGTCCGGTCATTGTAGCACTTATCTTTGGTGCAGGTCTTTCTATACTGTCTATGGTGGTGTTCGGAGAGAGTGCAAAGACGCTCGCAACGTAGACTGGATCGGCATCGGCAGTTTTGCATCGGCATTTTTTGTGCTACGGAAGCTCAAGTGGAATCCCATCCTGACCATGTGCCTGTGCGGCGTGGCCGGGCTTGGACTTCACATTTTGCTCGGAATATAATCTTAAGACAATTTGTCTGTTGGAATCATGAAAATAAATCATTGGGCTTGCAATCAGGGCAAAACTGTGGTATATACATTATACGAAACATTGCTTTAATGAACGTATTACCGTTCAATGACGTATAAAATGGAGGTGCCCGCCATGACCGCCGTGATCTATGCTCGCTATTCCTCGGACAACCAGCGCGAAGAATCCATCGAAGGCCAGATCCGGGAATGCACGGCTTATGCCGAGAAAAACGGCATCACCATCGTCAAGCACTATATTGACCGTGCTATCTCCGCCAAGACGGACAACCGCCCGGAGTTCCAGCAGATGATTAAGGACAGTGACAAGAAGCTGTTTGACATCGTGCTGGTCTGGAAGCTGGACCGTTTTGCCCGGAACCGCTACGACAGTGCCCGGTATAAGACCCAACTGAAGAAGAACGGCGTCAAGCTCATGTCTGCCACCGAGATCATCTCCGAGGGGCCGGAGGGCATTATTCTGGAATCTGTGCTGGAAGGTTATGCCGAGTATTATTCCGCTGACCTTGCCGAGAAGGTCGTGCGTGGACAGACCGAGAACATCCTGAAAGGCCGCTGCAACGGTGGCCGTGGAACCTTTGGGTACACGCTGGATTCCGAGCGGAAATTTCACATTGACCCGCTTGCATCTCCTTTTGTGCTGGAATCGTTCAGGAAGTACCGGGATGGTCTTACAATGAAAGAGATTCGGGACTGGCTGAATGAAAATGGTATCAAAAATCCGGTGGGCGGTGCGTTTACTTATAACAGTGTCGAACACATGCTCAAGAATCGGCGGTACATCGGAGAATTGAAATTCCGGGACGTGGTCGTGCCAGATGCAATTCCGCCCATCGTGCCGCTGGAACTTTTCGACGATGTGCAGGAGAAGATGTTGAAAAACAAGAAAGCCCCTGCCCGGAGAAAGGCAGAGGATGATTACCTTCTGACCACCAAGCTGCACTGCGGTTACTGCGGGGCGCTGATGTTTGGTGAGAGCGGCACGAGCCGGACGGGCGAAGTTCACCGCTATTATAAATGCGCCACCGCCAAAAAGCACAAGGGCTGCAAGAAAAAAACCGTCCGCAAACAGTGGCTGGAAGATTTGGTGGTCAACCAGACTATGCAGCTTGTCAAGGATGATGCCGCCATGGAATCCATCATTGCCAAGGTGATGGATCTGCAAAACAAGGAGAATACCAACATTCCCCTTTACGAGAAGCAGCTCCGGGATGCGGAATCGGGTATCCAGAATATGCTGAATGCGATTCAGGCCGGTATCCTGACCAGTTCCACCAAGGAGCGGCTAGAGCAGCTGGAAGAAACCAAGCGTGAGCTTGAAGCCCGCATTGCGGAAGAAAAGCTGGCAAAGCCCAAGGTCACGGAGGAGTTCATTCGCTTTTGGTTGCTGCGGTTCCGTAAGCTGGATATGAGCCTGAAAGACCAGCGGCAGGCGTTGGTGGATACCTTCATCAATGCGATTTACCTGTATGATGATAAGGTTCTCATTACCTTCAACTATAAAGAAGGGACACAGACCGTCACCTTTGGAGAAGCGGCAAAAGTCGCATCCGAGGGAAATGGTTCGGATTTGGATTGCTTTACTGCACCAGAAAAAGCCGTGAAATCGAAAGATTTCATGGCTTTTTTGTTTTGTAAGCCATGGCTGCACGGTTTCTGCACGGTTTTTGCACGGTCGGTGTTATCCATGTCCGATGATGTAGGGCGCTGTATTGCATTGCAATCAGTGCCCTTTTTTGCATCAGGTGAGCAGGGCTAAGCGGAGCTTTGCCTTCATTTCCGGGTCGGCATGCTCGATCTGCTTCTGGCGTTTTACCGCCTCCTCTTTGGTGGGAAAGCTCTCCCATTTGTCGCAGCTCTTGCCGTGCTCGTCCTGATAGGTGTACTATTTTTCAATTTCCTCTTGCAATTTTCGATTGCAGTTGTTATGATACGGGCAGGAATAGAATGTGCAAAAAGTATTCTGCACAAGGCAGCAATGCGATTTTTACATGGAGGAGGCAGGCATATCATGTATGTGGATTGGGAGTACTACAAGATCTTCTATTATGTGGCGAAGTATCAGAACTTTACCAAGGCCGCGCGGGTTCTGGGCAACAACCAGCCCAACATCACCCACTCAATGAACCGGCTGGAAAGCCAGCTGAACTGCGTGCTGTTCATCCGCTCCAACCGGGGTGTGACCCTGACACCGGAAGGCGAGATGCTTTACTCCCGCATTGCTTCGGCGGCGGTGCAGATCCAGGATGCCGAGGAGGAGTTGAGCGCCAGTGCCACGCTGGAGCACGGAACCATCAGCATCAGCGCCACCGAGACGGCGCTCAACATTTATCTTTCCAAAAAGCTGCGGGATTTCCACACCGAATATCCCGGCATCCGGCTGCGCATCTCGAACCACTCCACCCCGCAGGCGGTGCAGGCCGTGAAGAACGGCGAGGTGGACTTTGCCATTGTGAGCACCCCGGCGGAGATCGAGTCGGGGTTGAAAATGGTGGAGCTGAAGCGTTTTACGAGGTGCTGGTGGGTGGCAGGACCTTCACCGCGCTGGCAAGTCAGAGCCTGACCCTGAAAGAGCTGCGCAGCTATCCCCTCATCTCCCTCAGCGACGAGAGCGTGACCCGCAGCCTGTACCGGCAGTTCTTCCTGGATCACGCGCGGTCCTCAAGCCGGATACGGAAGCTGCCACTACCGACCAGATGCTCACGCTGGTCAAAAGCGAGCTGGGGCTTGCCTTTGTGCCGGAACCCATGGCGAGGGATAGCCTGGAGCGGGGCGAGTTGGTGCAGCTCCACCTGCAGGAGATCATCCCGACCCGTTCGATCTGCCTTGTTTACGACCGCCACCGCCCGCTGAACACGGCGGCGCGGAAATTCCAGCAGATGCTGACCAAAGCAGACCCGCCCCGCCCGGCCGCATCGAAGCAGACCGAGAGCATCTCTTTTGTGTCCCAATAAAATGCTGTCAAGATGAGGCCGAGTGTTCGCGGCACTGCCCTGGCTTCTGCCGGTTCTTCTAAGGCATAAAATAACCCCGGAACGTTTGCTGTGATGCATCGCTCCGGGGTTTTGTGATATTATGGGTTACTGGCCGCAGGAGTGCCCGCCGCAGTGATGCTCACCGCAATGATGGCCCTCGCCGTGGTCGTGGTGGTCACAATGGGCGTTGGGGTCAAAGCGAAGCTTTCCGGCCAGATAGTCTGCAACTGCCGCGTCTGCCGGGCCGCTGATCCCGCCAAACAGCTGGATGCCTGCCTGTGCAAGGGCGTTCTGTGCCCCGGGGCCGATGCCGCCGCAGAACACCGCATTGGCATTGTGCTGGGCCAGAAAGCCCACCAGTGCACCGTGCCCCTGCCCGTCGGTGGAGACCACCTCGCACCGGTGATGCGGCCCTCCTCGGCGGTGTACAGCTTGAACTGCGCAGAGTGGCCGAAGTGCTGGAACACCTGACCGTTTTCGTAGGGAATTGCGATCTTCATAATAAGAGCTCCTTCCTGTATGCAATATTCTCTTTCCCTATTCTAACAGATTGCGGTGAAATAGGGAAGGACACCCGCGCTTTTTGTGCCTTTTGGAGCGGAAAACATAGCCGGTATGTAAAAATGATATCAGAAACTGCTGCAAAATGTATTATAATAGAGCCCGAAAAGAGGTACAAGTATGAAAACAAAGCATCACGGGCAAATGTCCGAGTCCTTTCTTACGGCGGTGTTCCTTTCGCTGTCCGGCGGCTTGCAGGATGCCTACACCTATCTGTTCCGGGGCAAGGTGTTTGCCAATGCCCAGACCGGCAATATCGTGCTGCTGAGCACCAATATCATGGATGGCCGGTGGGATAAGGTGCTGCACTATCTGGTGCCATTGTGCGCCTTTGCGCTGGGGGTTCTGGCTGCGGAAAAAATGCGGGAGCACTTTCAGGTAATGCAGCGGCTGCACTGGCGGCAGCTGGTGGTGCTGGGCGAGGTGCTGCTGTTGTTCGCGGTGGCTTCTGCCGCAATCGCAGAACCTGCTGGCCAACGCCATTGTTTCCTTCTCCTGCGCCATGCAGGTACAGGCTTTCCGCAAGGTGAACGGCTACGCCTTTGCCAGTACCATGTGCATCGGCGACCTGCGCAGCGGCGTGGAGGCCTTTTGCATCTGGCGCAAGTCCCATGAACCCCACGCAAAGGATAGATGGTGCGCTACTTCGGCATCATATTCCTGTTCGCGTTGGGGCAGGGCTGGGCAGCAAGAGCGCGGCGCAGCTGGGCGGCAGAGCATCTGGCTCTCCTGTTGCTTTTTGCTGGTCAGCTTTACGCTGATGTTCATCCGGGAGGAACTGGAAGAGAACCCGGTCATCGAAAAAGACCTGACCGCCATCCGGCAGGAGACCCGGGAGATCGACCGCACCCTGAAGCAGGAACTGCAGGAGGAGCAGCGGGAGCTGACGCAGAGCGCCCGGAAATAACAAAAAAGGGGCTGTTGCACATCATTGGTGCAGCAGCCCTTTTTGGCTGAAAGCTGTCGGAACAAAAGGCTTCCCCCGACCGGGGGAAGCCTTTTGTAGAAACCGTTAGGATTGCAGTCGTGTAATAACGCCCGGAGTATTGGTTTTATTTACGCTCTGCGCTCCGTGTCCCGCCTTGGTCAGCAGCTGCTGGAATTTCCGGGCGGCGGTGTTCAGCGGGCGGTGATGGTCGTAGACAAGGCAGATGGAGCGGGAGGGGATGATCTCCTGCAAGTGCAGCTGTACCAGCTCTCCGCTGGCCAGCAGGGGTGCTGCCATGGGCTCCGGCATAAAGGCCAGTCCCAACTCGCTTTTGACCAGCGTGAGCATCTGGTCGGTGGTGGCGGCCTCGGTGTCAGGTTTCAGCACTGCGTCATGTTCCAGAAAGAATTGCCGGTAAAAGCTGCGGGTCATGCTCTCCTCGTTCAGGCAGATCAGGGGATAACCGGCCAGTTCCTTCAGGCTCAGGGTCTGGCTGGCCAGCGCCGTAAAGGTCTTTCCGCCCACAAGGACTTCATAAAAGGGCATCAGCTCTACCATTTTCAGCCCGTTTTCCACCTCTGCGGGGGTGGTCACGATGGCAAAATCTACCTCGCCGTTGCGTACCGCCTGCACCGCCTGCGGAGTGGAGTGGTTGGAGATGCGCAGCCGGATGCCCGGGTACTCTGTATGGAAAGCGCGCAGCTTTTCGGACAGGTAGATGTTCAAAGCGGTCTCGGTGGTGCTGATGCTGATGGCACCGTGCTCCAGCGTGGCGGTGGCGCTCAGTTCCTCCTCGGCATCCTGTATCTGCACCGCTGCTGAGGCAATGCGGGAATACAGCAGCTCTCCCTCCGGCGTTAAGGTGACGCCCCGGTTGGAGCGGATGAACAGCACGCAGTTCAGCTGGCTTTCCAGCCGGTTCATGGCGTGGGTGATGTTGGGCTGATTATTGCCCAGCACCCGCGCCGCGCGGGTAAAGTTCTGATACTTTGCCACATAGTAAAAGATTTTGTAGTATTCCCAGTCCACATACATAGGTGCGGCCCTCTTTCCTGTCGGGCTTCCGGCGCGGCCAGCGGCAGAAGCGGCTTTATGCTCTTCTTGTATCATAGCACGGCGCGCCGGAATTGCAAGCGCTTTTTACGGCTTGGCTGTGCCGGATGCGGGCAGCAGCCTCTGCAATGTAAAAAACATATTGCTGCTATACACAGGATACTTTTTACATATCTCTGCAGCTCGTATAATAGACACCGCGAACAGGAAACAAGAATCGAAAGAAGGTAAATGAAGATTTATGACGTGACCGCTGAT
>ENA-OQIR01000175-OQIR01000175.1-human-gut-metagenome-genome-assembly--contig:-NODE-175-length-29457-cov-2.559189_pt1 | contig 29457 bp, 39 predicted proteins | sample MGYA00242580_ERZ504745 | MGnify/ENA primary metagenome ERZ504745 (study PRJEB26092, sample SAMD00036214) | human gut metagenome | host: Homo sapiens | study: EMG produced TPA metagenomics assembly of...
TTCGGACAGGTGGCGCATTTCGTCTTCCATCTTGCAAAGGACCACTCGTTCGCGGATGGCAACAAGCGCACCGCGATGTCGGTATCCCTCGCCTCCTGGACAAGGAGGGAATCAATCTGGCCATCGACGATGACGCGGATCCTGCGGAGAACACGTTGTACAAACTGATTTCCGCACTGGTCACCGAAATTATCACGGAGGAGACATTCGCTCGGAGTTCAGGAACGCGGGACGTGTTTCCGGACTCCGAGAGTAACTAGCGTACGTCATCCGGTTCCGACCACCGTGCCGCCGCGGCACGGTGGTCGGCCGCATCGCCTTGATCCTACTGCCGACTACGTTTTTATTTCGACAGAATAGCTTAGGCCACTTATAGGTCACTTATGCGGTGGCTTTGAACGTATGACTCCCATACGAACCGTCACGGTTCGTGTGGGAGTCATACGTTATCTCGCGGCGTTTATTCGGGATTCTCCGGTAAAGCTTTAAGCTAGTCGTTTAGTTCGAGGCGTGCGGCATGGACATGCAAGTATCTTTGTGCGTCGTACGGTCACATTGTGTCGGGTGGTTCCATGATGCGTCGGCGATGCTCCTATACTCGGCCGTATGTTGTTCCAAGCTGGGTCATTGCTGCTCGTCATCATCAGCGTCTATCTACTTAAGCGCATCCATATCTTCTCTGACAAATCCTACAAAGTGGTGCAGGGGCTGGTGTTCAACCTCACCCTGCCATGCGCCATCATCATGAGTTTCGCTACGAATAAGCATCCGATGAACCTGTTGTGGCTGGTCGTGTTCGGCTTGTTCGCCTGCCTTATTCCGCTGTTCGTCGTGTATTTCGGCTCACGTGGCGACGAGCCACGCTACCGTGCCTATCAAATGCTCAACGCGTCGGGATTGAATATCGGCGCGTTTTGTCTGCCGGTGGTGCAGACCTTCATGGGACCGAGCGCAGGTCTGCCGGTCATTATGCTCGATATAGCAACGCCATCATCGCCACTGCCGCATCCCTGACCATTACCCGCTCGCTGCTGCACTTGGGAAGCCCCACCAAAACCTGCCATTGAGCCTGAAGATCAAGAATATCGCGCACGATTTCTACTCGTCCATTTCGTTCGACTGCTATATGCTCATGCTGGTGATCATGTTCGCCGGATGGAGTGTGCCGCATTGGATCGTCACGCTCATCACTCCGTTCGCCAACGCCAACGCTTTCGCAGCAATGGCCATGATCGGCCTGATGATGGAGATCCCTGACAGTCATAAGGATCGTTCGGAACTAGGCAAAGTTATCGCATGGCGATTCCTGTTCAGCATCATCATCGCATTGTCCGCATGGTTCCTGTTGCCGTTGGATGAACGTGTCCGAGAAATCATGGTACTGGCCGCATTCGCACCGGTAACGATTTTCTCCACAAAATTCACTGATTCGCTGACCGGTAACGCCAAACTCGCAGGCTTCTCGTTGACCGTCACGGCCGTTATCGGGCTGACGTTCATGACGATTCTGCACGCTGTTCTGCCGGTGGTCTGACGTTTGCCGATTCCTATGCGTTATGCGCTGCAATGACGCGTTCGATTTCGGTCAGATTAGACGCGAAATAGATACCATGCTGACGTTCTGCGGTGGAGAAGCCCGCATCGATCATGTGCTGTAGGAATGCCTTCATATCATCATAAAAGCCGTTGAGATTATAGAAGATGCAGGGTTGGGTCAGTTGGTCAAGACAAATTTTCGACACCACCTCACTGATTTCCTCCAACGTTCCCGTGCCGCCAGGGAAAGCGATGAACACGTCGCCAAGCTCAATCATGCGGGTCCGGCGTTCCACGATATTCGGCACGACAACCAGTTGGGTTAGGTTATGGTGTGCAACGCCTCTGTCCACAAACATCTGCGCCTCGATACCGGTCACGTCGCCGTCATGGGCGAGTACGGTGTCGGCGATCACGGCCATCAATCCTTCATCGGAGCCGCCATACACCAGCCTGTTGCCATTGTCCGCAATCCATATGCCCAATTCCTCAACGGCTTTCTTGTATATGGGATCGTTTCCCTCATGCGCACCGAGATACACGGTGATATTCATAACCATCCTTCTTTGCCGACGAATATGCTGGCGCCACAAACCAAAGTCAAAACCACGCTTTAACGCATCACCAAGCCCCCGTCGACGTGCAGTGTCTGGCCAGTGATGAATGATGCGTCATCGCTGGCCAGCATAGCCACGGCTCCGGCGATATCATCGGCGGTGGCGAGTCTGCCCAACGGGGTGGATGCGATGATACGCTCGCGTACATCCTCGGTGGTGGCACGGCTCGATTCGGTGCCAACGGTGAGCCCGGCCGCGATGGCGTTCACGGTCACGCCCCATGCCCCAGCCTCCTGCGCCAATGATCTGGTGAAACCTACCAACGCACCTTTCGCAGCGGTGTAGTCATGATACGGCACAATCGGGGAGTCGACGAGGTTACTAGAGATGTTGATAACGCGTCCTCCGGTCTGACGCCTCATCTGCGGCAGCGCTGCTTCGCAGGTGTTGTATGCGCCTTTGAGGCATCCTTCTAGCTGTGCCGCGTAATCGGACCATCCGATGGTACCGAAGGTCTTGCGATTGCGTGGGTCGAACGAATAACGGGCGAATGCGTTATTGACGAGAATGTCCAATCCGCCGAACGTTGCGACCACCGTGGATACCATGTCGTGCACCTGTCCGGCGTCGGTGACATCGGCCTTGCAGGTGATCACACGACCGGCCGCCTCACAATCGTCCATAATGCGTTGCGCACACCGCTTCGCACGCTCGTCATCGCTGACGTAGTTAATAGCCACGCATGCGCCGGCGCGAACCAGACGTAACGCGATCGCCGCGCCGATGCCGCGGCTCGCGCCAGTCACCAATGCGACACGTCCCTTCAACGGCAGAGAATCGGACTGCTGCATGGAAATTCCTTTCGTTTTTGGGTATACGTATTTCGTGGGATTGCTTGAATGTGATTATTCGACATCCATATCGAAACCATCACAGTACATATCGGTATTGCGTTCGATATCGACGGCATGCACCAGATCAAGCAGATTGAAGCCGCCGTCGTGATGCCAGCCGGATTTCGCGCGATTCATCTCGCCTACCGGCAGATGCGGTCGATGCCGGTCTCGCCGACGCGTTGCGCCACGTCGAACAGCCGGTCCGGAGCGAGCGCCACACCGCAGGTCTGCAACCATTGCGCGTAAGGGCGCAGCGTGGGCAGCGGGTCCTCGACATGGTCCACCGCCACGATGTTGACGGTGCGGTTCAGTGGTGTGGACAGCGAGTCGGCCATGCCGATGGACGGATAGTACAGCACCGTCCAGTCGGTGCCCGAACGCGACTGCACCACGAACGGGTCGTCGGACGGCGCATCATCCGCGTTGCCGGCCGCGGCGGCCATCGGGCCGGCGCTCAGCATCAGCGCTTTCATCTGCGCGGTGGAACGCAACCGCTGAATCGCCATGGACTCCTCTTCGGACGGTGTGGAACGGGGATATTTGCGCTGCTGCCCGTCCAATTCGCTGGCAAGCAGTTCGGCGACCTGCGCCGGAGACATCGCGCCGCCACGTTCCACGAACATGGTTTGCGGCGCCAGACAGCTTTGCTGGTCGTATGTGGCCACGTCGATTGCCATACGATGCACGGTGCCGGCATACAGGTCGCGCGAAGCGCCTCGCGGCCGATCAGCGAGAAGCCGATTTTCGCGCCGTAGCTGAGGAAAGGCTTTCCGGCACGTACGCGCGGGACGAATCGCCTCGGTGGTGTGCGACGAACCGTACGCGACCACCGCATCCGCCTCGCCAATCGCGGCATCCTCCAAATCCACGGTGCCGCCACGCCAAGCACAATCGCCAAAGCGTCCGCCATATCGGGGTCGACGCTTGCCAGGAACGGGCGAACAGCACCGGCATCAGCGGCTCGTCGAACGACGATTTGCGAGAATCGCGCTTTTCGTCAGCAGACCCATCGTCATGCTCCACACGGGAATGCCCGGCACATTGCTGGAAAACACGTGGAACGACAATTCCGGACCGTACAGCCGCGTGTATCCGCCCGAACGGTTTGGGCGATACTCGTCAAGCATCTGCGGGCAATTCAACTCGTCATCCACGAAACGCAGCAGCTCACGCCGACGGAACATGCGCATGTACCGCTTCAATTCGATACGCACCATGGACGCGTCATAGCCGGTGACCGCGGGCATGAGCCGCTCCGCAAGCCGACGTTCCGGATATTCCGGATCCGTCCACAATTCTACGGCGCGCGCGATCACGTCGACGATCCCGTCCGTGGAATACCGCGCCAGTTTCTCGGCGCGATGCCGCCGCACCGACGCCGCCAGCGCATGCACGGCATCGGCGTCGAGACGGGGGAAACGCAACGTCGCCGTGCCGCCATCGGACGCCGTGACGTTGCGTGTGTCGAAATCATGGAACTCGAAATCCCGCGGCGCGTGGAAAATGTCGACGTCGCTCATGCGTTGGCCGCCATCACCTCGTCGACGGTGATCGAACAGCCACGCGCCTCGGCGCCCTTCGCACGACCGTTCAGCACATAGCCATGTTCGGTGCGCACACCCAGATCCTCCGTCAGAATAGCCAGGCACGAATTCCAATTCGCCAGATCATAATGCGCGATCACACCCTGCTCGCCATCGGCGACCGGCGTAAGCGAAGCCGGATCGAGGAACACCGAACGCACCCACGACGGCGTGGCTTTGAGATAATTCGACGAACCATCCGTGTAATAGGACAGGATGTTCTGATCGTAGATCTGCGAACTCAACTCCGTCATGCCATACATGTTCACGCAATGCGAGCGCTTCACGCCGAACACTCGTTCGAACGCCGCATACAGGTCGTCGACCGTCATGTCGGTGCGCGTGCTTTTGAAACCGCCCGTATCGAACACGCGGGAATCGGCGGCCAGAGCGTAGGTCTTGCCCTGCTTGTCCAGATAATCCAGCAGATACAGGTAGGCGGAGGAGGCGCCCATAAGGCATCACCGGTTCGCCGTCGGCCGCGGCCTCGTCGAGGAAGCGCTCGACGCCCGTGAAATCAAGGCCATCCTCATGGAAGAAGAAGCCGCTGCCTTCGGCGCCGCACTGCTCCACGGCGCGGGTCAGATATCGGGACAGCGACGAATGCTCGTTCATGTCCCATGCGGGGGAGAGGACCGCGATGCGGATGCGCTCGCGGTCGGGCATGATGAAATGCCTGAACGGCACGATCATCGACTCGTCACACCTGCAGGTCGGGGTGGAAGTTGCGCCCGCGTTGACCGGGATGCGTGGTACCGCTGGTGGTGAACACCGCTTCGCAATCCTGTTCGGGCACGGAGGTGAGCGTCAGCATTTTGAAGCCGTCCACCGGCATGGGGGGAATCTGCATCCAGTTGGCGAGCGTCTGCGGCGTCACGCGTTTGGACATGCAGTAGGCGCGGTATGGGAGGTTGCGCTCGAATTGAAAGGCGAAGATATGCTTCGCCAGCGTGTCGAACGCCTCATCGGGCGCCTTGCCGCAGCCGTATTGTGCGATGAAGTCGAGCACCTCCCGTTTGATGGTTTCCTTCGTCTCGTCGATGTTCGTGGATTCCTGCGATTGCCCCATGCTCATGCCATGTCCTTTCCGTCGTATGGTTGTCGGATTATTCGGATGCTTTCGATTATTCCGCTTGTTTCGTCCGCTCGTCTGCGTGTCGTGCGATAAAGTTCGGCAGGTCGATGATGAGGCCTTGAGAATCACGACGCTGAACGCGCCGACCAGAATCGAATTCGAGAAGAACACGTGCGCTCCTCCTTCAAGACCGCTCAACGCGTTCGGCAGGGCGATGCCAAGCAGCAGGGAAAGGCCGATCACCACTTGGGTGCGGTCGTCGCTTTCCACCTTGCGCAGCGTGTTGAAGCCGGTGCTGATGAGGCTTGCGGCGGCCGGCAGGAAGATGCCGCCGATCACGGGGGATGGGATGAGCGACAGCACTGCGCCCGCCTTCGGAATGAAACCAAACACCACGAACACCACGCCGGCAATGATCACCGGCACGCGGGTGCGGGTCTTGCCTTCGTCGGTGACTTTGAGCAGCGCCACGTTCTGCGGATACGCGGTGGTGGTGAAACCGCCGATCAGCGAGGAGATCGCCGAACCGGCGGCCTCTCCGGCAAGACCGTAACGCACCTGGCGGTCCTGGAGCTTCGTGCCTTGGATCTCCGTGGCCGCCTGATACACGCCGAGGGCTTCCATGATGGCCACCAGATAGGCGATGAAGAACGGTACGAAAATCGCCGCGTTGAAATCGAAACCGCCATACGGCATGAACTTGGGCAGGCCGAGCCACGGCTTGGAGCTACCGCGGAGAAGTCGGCCATGCCGAACGCCAGAGACAGCGCGGTGCCCACGACCAGTGCGATCAGATACGACAGCGCCTTCACCATGCCCTTGCCGAACTGGGAAAGCACCACCACCAGCACGCAGGTGATGATGGAGACGGCCAGCGTCTTCGGATCGGCGAAGCCTTGTCTCCCGGCGCGCGCCAAGGAACTCGCTCAATGTGAATCCCGACAGGGAGACGCCGACGAGGAAGATGATCACGCCCGATACGATCGGGGCGAACAGGAACCGCAGCTTCTCGATCACACGCGTCAGGCACAGCACCAGGAAAATCAGCGAGCTGATGAAGATGGACGTGCCGGCCGCGGCAAGTGATCCGGCGGTGCCGGCGGCGATCATCAGCGCGTCGAACGCCGCGGAAGGACCCTGAACGATGGGCAGGCGCACCAGTTTCGTGACCTGGATAAGCGTGACCAGGCCGGAGACGATGAAAATGGCGTTCACCATGTTCGACGACAATGCCAACGGCAGACCGATGGCGCCCGCCACGAACACCGGATCAAGCCACACGTTTGATACGAGCACATGCTGCAATCCCAGCAGGGCGTTCTTCGGCGTGACCTTCTTTTCGGCTGACGAACCGGCTTCCGCCACGCTCGTTTCGGTTTTCTTTCTGGTTGCGGCATCGCCGTGCGGCTGCGTCTGCGTCGATGGCTTTTCGTTGGCCATGGTGTCCCTTCTCGACTTCCATTGGGTATGTGCACAAGCCGAAATACAAACGGAGATCGTCTTTACGGGACGCGACGCGTTTTGCCGGTACTGTTCCTACGCAAGCATTACCTTGATCAGGTCAAGGGTCCGGGCGGTCGCCCGTCTCAGCCGTATTCGGCACCCCCTGTACTTCGACGCGCCCAATCATAACGCCACCGTCCAACCGAAACAGGAAAAAATACGGCATGCGTGTCCGTTGCATGGGGACGCATGCCGTATTTCTTTTCGAGAAGCTGCCGACGCTTATCTGCGACGCCTGATGGGAGCCAGCTCGAACACCTCGTCGGACGTCTTCGCCATTTCCGGACTGTGCGTGACGATGATGACGCAACGGTGCTCGTCATGCGCCAACATACGGAAGATGCCCATGATGTCGTCCTGCGTGGCCGGATCGAGATTGCCGGTCGGCTCGTCCGCGACGATGATGGAAGGACCATAGCTTAACGCGCGGGTGATCACCACACGCTGCTGTTCGCCGCCGGACAGGTGCAGAATCCGCTCGTTTGCGTATTCCTTCGGCAGATGCACCTGTTTGAGCAATTCTTCGACGATTGCTTTCTTCGGCTTGTCGAACGATTTGCCGGACGCGTCCATCGACAGGATGATGTTCTCCGCGACCGTAAGGTTCGGCAGCAGGTTGAAGCTTTGGAAGATCACGCCGATGTCATGGCTGCGAAAACGGTATCGGTCTCGTTCCGACAGGTCGGTGCCGTCGACCAGCACCATCCCTTCCGTGGGATTCGCCAGTCCCGAGATCAGTGATAGCAGCGTGGTCTTGCCCGCTCCGGACGGTCCGGTGATGGCATGCACCTTGCCGGCTTGGAAATCGTGGCTGATGTTTTTCAGCACGCGTTTGCCGCCTTTGGTGTAGGCATAACTGACGTTATCCAGCTGCAGCGTAGGCGGGTCGGTCTGCTGCGATTGTGCGCCGTTGGTCTCGGCGGCTTCTTTTGCGATTGCCGTATTGGCGGTATTCGCGGAATTCGTTGTCATGGGAGGTCCTTTCCAGGAAAAACGTGCGATTGGATTGTCAGGAACGGTCGGCGAGCGATTTGGAGATGATGGCATCGCCATCACTGCTCGCGTCATAGCCGAACACCTTGCCCTTCACCATCGTGAAGCTGCCATTGGAGGCGTTGGCGACGGCCTCGTCGCTGGAGAAGCCGATTAGGGAGAAATCGCCGCTGACCATGCCCGCGCCGTCTTTGCTGCCCGCGACGTCGCCCATTTGTCCGTCGGGGCCACCGGACTGTTCATCCTGACGGGTGCTGTTATCCGTACCGGCGGTATCAGACGAATCCTTCATATTGGACGAGCCGGACGAGCTGGAGGAATCCGAACCGGACGAATCGGTGACCGGCTGGAAATCGTCGGTCGCCGCCAACCCCGTGGTCTCCATATAATAGTGGATTTCATCGCGGATGAAGCCTTCGCGTACTTCTGATAGTCGGCAAGCGAAAACTGCTTGTCGGCCAAAGCGGAACGCATGGCGTCGAAGTCAGGTTTGGCGGAAGCATCGGACGAATCGGAATCCGACTTGGACTGCTCGCGCGATTCGGAAATGAGTTTGCCGCGATCAAGGCTGATCTGCGCGGTGACGGTGGTGTTATCTAATCCGCTGCTTCTTGCGGTGGCGGCCGCCTGCCGGATGGATAGGCCGATTGTGGCGGCAGCGGCGATGATGGTCACGATGACGATGATGAGCATATTGCGTCCCTTGTTGCGGGTGACGCTTTTCCATGCGTTTTTGACGACGAACATGGCTGTTTCCTTATGTGTTTCGATAGATATGAGCGATTGATGGTTCCGCGCCGCTCGCGATCGGCGTTTATGCTGATGGTAAAAGTTGTATCTGGCATACAACAGAAAGACGCTTTGTTCGCGCTGGGATGTGGCTGGATGTTTTCTGGACGCCTCGAAACATGACATGGCCGCGTCGCCAACCGCTTCGAAGGTGTTAGGCTAACGCGTATGCCTATGAAATCCGAAGTCATTGCAAACCCAAGGGCCGAACGCGTCCGCAGGGTCTCCGAACTTGCCGACAGGAAAGGCCGCAAGCGGTCCGGCAGGTTCATGGTGGAAGGACCGCAGTCGGTACGTGAACTGCTCTCCTGGCATCCCGACATCGTCGAGGACCTGTATGTGGAGGTCGTCTCCGCCGAACCGGACGCGGCTTTCATCACGCCTACCGTGGCGCAGATGGCCGGCAAGTCCATGCAGGCCGGCACTTACGTGCACAAGGTGACGCATGCCGTCATGCAGCACATGAGCTCCGACGCGCAGGGAGTGCTCGCCGTCGCCGACATGCGCGCTTTCCTCGATTCCGCCGTCATTGATGGCGATTCCGACGAACGCACGATGGTCGCCGCGTTCTGGCAGGTGCGCGATCCGGGCAACGCCGGCACCGTGATTCGTTCCGCGGATGCGGCCGGTTGCGCGGGCGTGGTGCTGGTGGACGACTGCGTGGACATCTTCAACCCGAAGGTGATTCGTTCCACTGCCGGCTCGCTGTTCCATCTGCCGGTCGTCTCCATGGGCACGGACGAGTATTTCGATTGGTGTGCGGAACGTGGACTCGCCGTGTACGCCGCCGACGTGTATGGTACCGACGCACGGCCGCCGGAACCGCTTACGGACGTGCTTGCCGTACCGCAATCACTTGCGCAAGCCAAGACGGTGCTGTTCGGCAACGAGGCGCGCGGGCTGACCCAGGATGTGTTGGAACGCGTCGACAGAATCGTGTCGATTCCCATCTACGGCAAGGCGGAATCGCTCAATCTCGGCACCAGTGCGGCGGTGATGCTGCTGAGCTTGGCTATGTCGAGTCATGTTGAAAGAATGTGAAGTCGTAAAAACGTTGGAATTGCGCGTTTTATGCGTAAAACAAACGGTTGATAAGAAAGGTATCTCGTGGCAGAGGGTGCGGTATTCGACGCCCAAGCGGTAACCGATGCGGTTGCCGAGGGCATCGCGAAAATCGAAAACGCCTCCACAATGGAGGAATTGAAAGCCATCAAGACGCAGTACGCCGGAGCGGAATCCGCGATGACGCAGGCCAGCAAGGCCATCGGCGCGTTGCCGAAGGACCAGAAGAAAGACGCCGGTAAGCTCATGGGCAAGCTTCGCGCCGACTTCGGTCGTGCGTTCGGCACCAAGGAAAAGCAGGTCAAGGCCGAAGAAGAGGCCCGCGAGCTTGCTGCCGAAACCGTGGATATGACCTTGCCGGTCAACCGCAAGCCGCTTGGCGCCCGCCATCCGCTGCCGAAGCTGATGGAGGATGTCGAGGACTTCTTTATCTCCATGGGCTGGCAGATTTCCGACGGTCCGGAAGTGGAAACCGAATGGTATGACTTCGACGCGCTGAACTTCGGTCCGGACCATCCGGCCCGCCAGATGCAGGACACCTTCTACGTCAAGGGCAATCAGGCCAAGGACGCCGCGGGCTTCGTCGGCTCCAACATGGTGCTGCGCACCCAGACCTCGTCCGATCAGGTCCGTGGACTCATCACCCGTGGCGTGCCGCTGTACATCGCCTGCCCGGGCCGTGTGTTCCGTACCGACGAACTTGACGCCACCCACACCCCGGTGTTCCATCAGGTGGAGGCCCTCGCCGTGGACAAGCATCTGACCATGGCCGATTTGAAGGGCGTGCTCGACAAGCTTGCCGTGGCCATGTTCGGCCCGGAAGCCAAAACCCGTCTGCGTCCGAGCTACTTCCCGTTCACCGAGCCGAGCGCCGAGCTCGACCTGTGGTTCCCCGATAAGAAGGGCGGCGCCGGTTGGCTTGAATGGGGCGGCTGCGGCATGGTCAACCCGAACGTGCTGAAGTCTGCGGGCCTCGATCCTGAGGTCTACACCGGCTTCGCCTTCGGCGTCGGCGTGGAACGTACCCTGCTGCTGCGCCACGACATCAACGACATGCACGACCTGGTGGAAGGCGACGTGCGATTCAGCGAACAGTTTGTGATGGGGAGTGATTGACCCATGCCAATGGTTGACATTGATTGGCTCAAGGACCACGTCGAGGTTCCGGAAGGCCTTACGTACGAACAGCTTGCCAAGGATCTGGTGAAGGTCGGTCTCGAAGAGGAAGAGATTCACACCTCCCAGCTGGTTGGTCCGATCGTCGTCGGCTACGTGGTCGATGCCACTCCGGAACCGCAGAAGAACGGCAAGATCATCAACTGGTGCCATGTCGACGTCGGTGACGAATACAACGAAACCGATGAGAACGGCAACAAGGTGCCGCGCGGCATCATCTGCGGCGCCCCGAACATGGCCGCCGGCGAGAAGGTCGTCGTGACGCTTCCCGGCGCTGTGCTTCCGGGCGATTTTAAGATCGAGCCGCGCAAGACTACGGTCATATCTCCAACGGAATGTGCGCTTCCGAGCGTGAGCTTGGTTTGGGCGATAACCATGATGGCATCATCCTGTTGCGCAAGTACGGCTTCACCCCGGAAGAGTATGAGAAGCTCCAGCCGGGCGACGACGCCATGCACCTGCTGCACTTGGATGAGCCGCTGCTGGAAATCAACATCACTCCGGATCGCGGCTACGCGTTCTCATACCGTGGCGTGTCTCGCGAATACCATCATTCCACCGGTGCCGCCTACACTGATCCTGCTGTCGCTCTGAATGAGAAGGCGCCGATCACTAAGGGTCTGCCGGAAGGCACCAAGACCGATATCGAAGTGATCGTCGACGACAATAATCCGATTCACGGTGTGGTCGGATGCGATCGCTATTACGCTCGCGCGGTCAAGGGCTTCGATCCGGCCAGCCATACGCCGAACTGGATGCGTCGCCGTCTGGCCCGTGCAGGCATGCGTTCCATCTCCTTGGCTGTAGACATCACCAACTATGTGATGCTCGACTTGGGACAGCCGATGCACGCCTACGATCTGGATAAGATCGAAGGACCGATTGTGGTGCGCCGCGCCAATGAGGGTGAGAAACTCACCACACTGGATGGCAAGGACCATGATCTGAGCATCGAAGATCTGCTGATCACCGATTCCCCGAACGGTGAGCGCGGTTCCCGTGTGCTCGGCATCGCCGGCGTCATGGGTGGTCTGTACGGCGAGGTTACCGCTGAGACCAAGAACATCCTGCTGGAATCCGCGCACTTCGATCAGGTGTCGATCGCGCGTTCCGCACGCCGTCACAAGATTCCGTCCGAAGCCTCCCGTCGTTTCGAACGCGGTGTGGACGACCAGCTGCAGCCGGCAGCCGCCCAGATGGCGGCCGAACTGATGGTCAAGTACGGCAATGGCGAGCCGAGCGAGCACCCGACCGACTTCAATACCGTCTCTAACCGCCGTCCGATCCTGTTCAAAGCTTCGGAAGTGGCTCGTGTGGCAGGACTTGATACGGACGTGAACACCATCAGCGACATTCTTACCGATATCGGTTGCTCTGTCGCAGGAGGCGGCAACGGCGAGTTTTCCGTGGTGCCTCCGAGTTGGCGCCCCGACTTGAACGAGCCGTGCGATCTGGTTGAGGAAGTGGCACGTCTTGTCGGATATGACGAGATTCCCGTCACCGTGCCGCCGGCACCGGTCGAAGGCAGGGTCGGTCTGACTGCTGAGCAGCTGCGTAAGCGTCAGGTTGCCGATGAACTTGCCGAATACGGCATGGTGGAAACGTTGAGCTATCCATTCGTCGGCGATGAGGATTACAAGAACTTCGCGTTGGACGCCGCTGAGACGAAGAACATCAGCGTGGAGATCGCCAACCCGCTCGCCGGTGATCGTCCGTTCCTGCGTCGTGACATTATTCCAACGCTGGCACAGACCGTTCAGCGCAATCTGCGTCGCGGTGTGGAGAATGTGTCGCTGTATGAGATTGGCCACGTGTATCTGTGGAATCCGAACGCTCCGGCGATTCCGGCGCTGCCGGGTGCCGTCAAGCCGACGGACGAGCAGCTTGCCGCGCTTGATGCCGGTCTTCCGGAACAGCCGATGCACGTTGCTGGCATTCTGACCGGCAACGCCGTTGACTCCGGTTGGCTGGGCGACCGCCGCGCAGTGGATTGGTCTGACGCCGTCGAGGCGGTGCAGCGCATCTCCGACCGTATTGGCGCAGCTCTCACACTGGATCAGCCGAAGGCTGAAGATGTGTCGGCACAATGGCATCCGGGCCGTGCAGCCCGCGTGATGGCCGGTGACGTATTCGTCGGCATGGTCGGCGAGCTTCACCCGCATGTCAACGAGGCGTTGGGCTTCCCTGCCCATTCCGCGGCCTTCGAATTGGATTTGACCGCGCTGTTCGCCACGTTGAGCGGCAAGCCGGTGCAGGCCAAGCCGATTTCCACCTTCCCGCCGGTCAAACAGGATCTGGCTTTCACGGTGTCCACCGACGTTACGGCCGCTGAACTCAAGCAGGTCATCGTCGAAGCCGCCGGAAACAGTCTTGAAAGCATTGAGCTGTTCGATGTGTACACCGGCGACCAGCTGGGCGAAGGAGAGAAGTCCTTGGCCTACGCGGTCACATTCCGTGCTTCGGATAAGACTCTCGCCTCCGAAGACAGCGAAGCTATCCGCAAGCGTATTGTGGATGAAGCGTCCAAACTGGGTGCGCAGCTGCGCGCCTGATCTCGACCTTCCCAAGAACAGAGGATGATTATGAACGAACCGGAACAGTATCAGCCGAACAACACCGACGAACGTCAGGAGACGGCTGATGCTGCTCCGGTTTCGTCATCTTCTGGTGCCGCTGCGCCTTCACAGCCGGAGTATGGTCAAATCAACCAACCGAATATGGCGCGATGAGCAGTCAGCTGCCAGCCGGCTACGATCCGTACGTGTATGGCGCGCCTGAACCTGAACCGCAACCTGTGGATGCCGTCCAGCAGCAGAATATGCAATATCAAACGGGGCAATACCCTCCAAACGGGCAGCAGCCAATGCCTCCGTACAATGCGAACGGACAACAGAATCCATACGGCGCCAATCCGTATGGGTCAAATCCGTATGATCCGAACCAATATCCACAGCAGGGCAATATGCCCTATCTGCCGAATCTGGATCTCAACGATCCCCGGCAGAATCCCGCATACGGCCATTGGGATGCCTATGCGATCATGTCTCTCGTGTTTGCCGTGCTGATGCCGGTGCCGGTCCTTCCTGCGTTGGTCGGCGCAATCTCGATGTGGCGCACCAAGAAGCTCCACATGAAAGGGCATGGCTTGGCTCTCGCCGCGGTGATCATCAACGTGCTGTATACTTTGGCCGTGATTTGGTTGGCGATGCATGGACTATCCGTCGCCGACCTGTATAACGAGACCTTGCAGTACATGCTTGGCGGTGCGGGATCAGGCCAAGGAGACGAGTCAATCACCGCCTGATTCGGCGTGTTTCCTTGTCTTCTGATAATCGTCATAGTCACGCAATGACCACTATGCGACACGAAACGAATGCATAATTATGCAATATAGTGCATAAAGTGTATGCTGAATGTGTTTTCAGTGAGTCAATGAAAAGAGACGTGACTATGGCCAAATACACAGTAGCCGTGGCCGGCGCGACCGGATATGCGGGAGGCGAGGCCCTCCGTATCCTCGCGGCCCATCCATATTTCGAAGTGACGTGCGTGACCGGGCATTCGTCCGTTGGGGACAAGCTTGGCAAGCATATGCCGCATATTCCGCAACTTGCCGACCTTGTGGTGGAAGACACCACTCCGGAAGTTCTTAATGGGCACGATGTCATCATTCTTGCTCTGCCTCATGGGGCATCCGGCGCATTGGCCTCGCAGCTTGATCCGAATGCCGTGGTGGTGGACTTGGGGGCCGACCATAGGCTTGAGGAAAAACCGCATGGGATGAGTTCTACGGCGGTGACTTCTATGAGCACTGGACTTACGGCATGCCTGAGCTTATTACCGGCATATCCGAAGATGGTTCTTACCGGCGCCAACGTGAAGTGATTCCAGGAACCACGCGTATTGCCGGTCCGGGATGCAATGTGACCGCAACCACATTGGCGCTGCAGCCGGGCATTGCCCAAGGGCTTGTTGAGCCGACGGATATTGTTGCCGATCTGGTGGTCGGCTACTCCGGCGCAGGGAAGAATCTGAAGCGCGTCAATTTGCTTGCAGCTGAGGCATTCGGTTCCGCATTACCGTATTCTGTCGGCGGCACTCATCGTCATATTCCTGAGATTTTGCAGAACTTCGCCCATGCTGCAGGAAAGAACGCAGCTGCGGCAAATGAGTTCACGCTGGGATTCACTCCTATTCTTGCGCCAATGGCCCGTGGCATTCTTGCCTCGGTTTCCGCTAAACTAACCGATAAAGCATTGAGCATGTCGGATGCTGAAATCAGGCAGGTTTGGGCTGACGCATATGCGGATCAGGATTTCATGATTGTTTTGCCTGAAGGCGTTATGCCGGCCACCGCCAACATCATCGGATCGAACGCGGCCCATATTCAGGTGGCCGTCGACCGCAAGGCAAGTCGTTTGCTGGCCTTCGCGGCAATTGACAACCTCAACCGTGGCACGGCCGGACAAGCGGTGCAGTCGTTGAATGTAGCACTGGGACTTCCTGAAGATGCAGGACTGACAAAGATTGGAGTGGCGCCATGAGCGTAACGTTTGCGCAAGGTTTTTCCGCGGCTGGCGTGGAAGCCGGTATTTCCGCAGTCGAAGGTAAGAAGGATCTGGCTCTTGTGGTCAATAACGGTCCGCTGGATATGGCTGCCGGAGTGTTCACTTCGAACCGTTTCTGCGCAGCTCCCGTGCAGTGGACGCGCAAGATCGTGGCCGACGGTCATGTGAAAGCCGTCATCCTTAATTCCGGAGGCGCAAACGCATGCACCGGCCAGCGGGATATGAGCAGTCCAAGGCCACGGCCCAAAAGGTCGCGGCGCTTGTAGGTGCCAAAGACAGTGATATCGCGGTCTGCTCCACGGGCCTGATCGGTGAGCTTCTGCCTCTTGACCATGTGCTTTCTGGCGCAGACAAAGCGTTCGCGGCCCTTGCCGATACCGTTCAGGCCGGTGCGGATGCGTCCCATGCCATCATGACCACCGACACCAAGCCGAAAACCGTTGAGTTGGAAGGCTCCAACGGCCTTCCATATCGGAGGTATGGTCAAGGGGTCGGGCATGATTGCCCCGCAGTTGGCCACCATGCTGTGCGTCATCACTACGGATGCCGTGGTGAGCGCCGGCCAGTTGCAGGCGCATTGAATGCCGGAGTGGAGATGTCGTTCAACCGCATCGATGTGGATGGATGCATGTCCACCAACGATACGGTGCTCCTGCTCGCATCCGGCGCTTCGGGCATCGAACCCGATCCGGACGAATTCAACGATCTCGTTGCGCAGGCCACGGCGTCTCTGGCACGCCAGATCATCGGCGATGGCGAAGGCGCGAGCCACGACATCCGTGTCAAGGTGATCGGCGCCACCACGGAGGATGCGGCGCTTGCCTGCGGTCGTGCGGTGGCCGCGTCCAACCTGCTTAAATGCGCCATTTCCGGCAATGACCCGAATTGGGGACGTATCGTCAGCTCGTTGGGCACCGTGCCGCCGGAAGTCGCGCCATACGATTCCACTAAAGTCACGGTTGATGTCAATGGCGTGCGTATCTGTGAGAACGGCGGAGCCGGACGCGACCGATCCGAAGTCGACATGACTCCGCGCGAGGTGCACATCGACATAGATTTGCATGCGGGAAATGCGGAAGCAACTGTCTGGACCGACGATTTGACCCACGAATACGTACACATTAATGCAGATTACGAAAGCTGATTGAACGGTAATGACCAAGGAACTCAAAGGACCTGGATCCATTTTGACGTGCATACCGATTTGCGCGCCGACCAAAAGGCGGAAGTGCTGATTGAGGCACTGCCATGGTTGAGGAATTCGCCGGACAGCGCATCGTCATCAAATATGGCGGCAATGCGATGATCGACGATCATCTCAAAGCCTGTTTCGCTGAAGATATGGTTTTTCTGCGACAGGTCGGCTTGCATCCGGTTGTGGTGCATGGCGGAGGCCCGCAGATCTCGCACATGCTTAAGGCTTTGGGCATTAAGTCGGAATTCAAGGGAGGTCTGAGGGTCACCACGCCGGAAGCCATGGATGTGGTGCGTATGGTTTTGACGGGCAAGGTTTCCCGTGAACTTGTCGGATTGATCAACGCCCATGGCCCGTTCGCAGTCGGTCTTTCCGGCGAGGATGGTGCGCTCTTTTCCGCCATGCAGCGCAAGCCGATCATCAATGGCTCTCCAACCGATATTGGTTTGGTCGGCGACGTGGTGAGCGTCGACGCATCCGCGGTTGAGGATCTGATCAATGCCGGACGCATTCCTGTTGTTTCCTCGGTGGCTCCAAATGAGGATGATGCTACCGAAGTGTTGAATGTGAACGCCGATTCCGCGGCTGCGGCGCTTGCGGCCGCCCTTGGAGCCAGCAAGCTGGTCGTGTTGACTGATGTGGATGGCTTGTACGCCGATTGGCCAGACAAGGACTCTTTGATCGGACGCATCGGCGTGGAGAACCTACGTGATATGCTGCCGGATTTGGAAAGCGGCATGCGTCCCAAGATGGAGGCCTGCGTCAGGGCCATCGACGGAGGTGTGCCTCGCGCCCATATCATCGACGGACGCAAGCCGCATTCCATCCTGAATGAGATTTTCACCACAGATGGCATCGGAACCATGGTCGTTCCCGAAGACGGTATTGAAATGAGGAGCTCGTATGGCAACTGAACAATTGGAAAACCTCGGCAGTGAGGACGCCAAGTGGCTGGGGAAGTACTCTCGAGTGCACATGAACGTGTTCGGCACGCCGCTTCGCGTTATGGACCACGGAGAAGGTGCGCATATCTGGGACGTCGATGGCAATGAATACCTCGACTTCCTTGCGGGCATCGCGGTGAACGCACTCGGCTACGCCCACCCGAAATGGGTGAAGGCCGTCAGCGAGCAGGCCGCCAAAGCCGCCCATGTGAGCAACTACTTCGCCACGGAGCCGCAGATCAAACTGGCGTCGAAGCTCATTGAGCTTGCGGGCGCTCCCGAGGGATCTCATGTGTATTTCGGCAACTCCGGAGCGGAAGGCAACGAGGCGGCATTGAAGCTTGCCAAACTGTATGGACGCACCTTGCCGGGCGCATCGCCTGCCATTGGCGGGAAGCCGGCACGTATCATCGCCATGACCCACGGCTTCCATGGGCGTACCATGGGCGCGCTGTCCGCAACGTGGAAGCCTCCATCCGAGAAGCGTTCGAGCCGCTGGTTCCCAATATCGAATTCGTCGAAGCTGGTGACGAGGCCGCATTGCATGACGCGTTTGCCGAAACCGGTCCCGGCAAATACGGCAAGGGACCTGTCGCCGCCGTCATCATGGAACTGATCCAAGGTGAGGCTGGCGTGCGTCCGCTTGGGGCCGGCTATGTGAAGAAGGCCCGTCAGATGTGCGACGACAACAACGCGCTGCTCATCATCGATGAGGTCCAGACGGGTATCGGGCGTACCGGATCCTGGTTCGCGTTCCAGCGTGAGGATCTCGCGGGCGGAGTGGTTCCGGATATCGTAACCTTCGCCAAGGGCGTTGCAGGCGGTTTCCCGATGGGTGGCATGATCTCCTTCGGCGCCAAGCTTTCCGCACTGTTCACCCAGGCTCCCACGGCTCCACCTTTGCGGGCAATCCGCTCGGAGCGGCCGCCGCGATGGCCACGTTGGAAACCATTGAGGAAGACGGCCTTGTGTCCAACGCCGAGGCGCGTGGCCAGCAATTGCGTGACGGCATCATGGCTTGCGGCAATCCGCTTTTCGTCTCCGTGCGTGGACGTGGCTTGCTCGATGCGGTCGAACTTGCCCATCCATGTGCGCATGCGGCGATGAATTGGGCGTTGGAGCACGGTTTGATCGTCAACGCGGTGGCGCCAGATGCGCTTCGTCTTGTTCCTCCGCTGGTGGTGACTGAACAGGATATTGATCAGGCCATCTCCATCCTCGCGAAGATCCCCGCGGATCTTCCCAACGACTGAACATAGCCGGCAATCACAACGAACTGAAACTCTTTTGAAAGGAGCCAACAATGGCAACTCCTGAATTGCGCCACATGTTGCGCGATGACGAATCTCAACCATGAAGAACAGAAGCAGGTTCTCGAACTCGCCATCAAATTCCACAACAATCGTTTCTACCATCAGCCATTCGCCGGCCCGCAGGCATCGCGTGATCTTCGACAAGCCGAGTACCCGAACCCGTTCCAGCTTCTCCATTGGCGTTGCCGAACTGGGCGGCTATCCGCTGGTCATCGACAAGTCCGGCTCCCAGCTTGGCCGTGGCGAACCGGTCGCCGACACCGCACGCGTGCTTGACCGCATGGCCTATGGCGTGGTGTGGCGCACCTTTGGCCAGGATCGTGTCGAGGAAATGGCCAAGTATTCCACCCATCCGGTGGTGAACGCTCTGACGGATGAATTCCATCCCTGCCAGATTCTTGCCGACTTCCAGACTATCGCAGAACATCGTGGTGGCGTCGACAATCTGAAAAACCAGACCATCGCCTATCTCGGCGACGCGGCCAACAACATGTCGAACTCCTATCTGCTTGGTGGCGCCGTGGCCGGCATGAACGTGCGTGTCGCAGGGCCGAACGGCTATCTGCCGGATCCGCAGATCGTTGCCGATGCCGAAGCCATCGCATCCGAAACCGGCGGTTCCGTGTTGGTGACCACCGATCCGAAGGAAGCGGTCGCCGGCGCCGACTGCGTGTTCACCGATACATGGGTTTCCATGGGCGAAGAATCGGAATACGCCATCCGTTCCAAGCCGTTCTGGGATTATCAGGTGAACGCCGAACTCATGTCTTATGCCAAGGAAGACGCCATCTTCCAGCATTGCCTGCCGGCATACCGTGGCAAGGAAGTCACCTCCGAAGTCATCGACGGACCACAGTCCGTGGTGTGGGACGAGGCCGGCAACCGTCTGCATGCGCAGAAGGCACTGCTGACTTGGCTTACCGGCAAGACCCGCGGCGATGAAAGCCTGCTGGCCTGATGACGGACCAAACACCTGCGCTGCAACGTCCTGCCACACGGGCCGCTCGATTGAGCGCCATCGAGCAGGCGTTGCTGACGCGCATCGTCACCTCGCAGTCGCAGCTGTCCCAGATTCTCGCGGATCAGGCATCGAAGTGACCCAGGCCACCTTGAGCCGCGATCTTGACGAGATCCATGCCACTAAAACCCGTTTGGCTGACGGAACCGTGGCCTATGCGCTGGGTAGACAGCCGGAGGAAAGCGCATCGGCTAATCCTGATGCAAAAACGGAACAGCAGATGAATCGTGTGCTTTCGGGACTGGTCACTTCGGTCGCGGCGGCTAGGAATCTGGTGGTGGTCCACACGCCGTCTGGCGCGGCCCAGTATGTGGCAAGTGTGATCGACAAGCAGCCCATCGATGGCGTGCTCGGCACCATTGCCGGGGACGATACCGTCATGGTGATCTGCGCCGATGACGATTATGCGAAACAGCGTGCGCAATGGCTGTTGGACGTCTGTCCAAAGGCTGAATAGCCGTATAGTGGACACGACGCACCGTATATGCATAAATATACAGAGCATTGCATATACTGATGAATAACGTTTGATGTTAGAAAGGGAAACCATGAGCGATCAAAATCGTCTCGTTCTGGCGTACTCCGGTGGTCTGGATACCTCCGTCGCCATTTCATATCTGAAGGAACGCACCGGCAAGGATGTCGTGGCCGTATCCCTCGACGTCGGCCAGGGTGGCGAAAGCCTCGAAACCATCAAGCAGCGCGCGCTTGCCTGCGGTGCCGTTGAAGCGTATGTGGTAGACGCCCGCGACGAGTTCGCCAATGAGTACTGCATGAAGCGCTGAAGGCCAACGCCCTATATGAGGGTGTGTATCCGCTGGTTTCCGCCATTTCCCGCCCGCTCATCTCCAAGCATCTTGTGCGCGCCGCCCACCAGTTCGGCGCCGACACCATCTCCCATGGCTGCACCGGCAAGGGCAACGACCAGGTCCGTTTCGAGGTGTCCATCTCCTCCATCGACCCGACGCTGAAGGCCATCAGCCCGATCCGTGATCTGTCGCTGACGCGCGACGTCGAGATCGCATTCGCTAAGGAGCACAAGCTTCCGATCGTGCAGACCGAGAAGAGCCCGTTCTCCATCGACCAGAACGTGTGGGGCCGCGCCATCGAAACCGGATTCCTTGAGGATCCGTGGAATGGTCCGACCAAGGACTGCTACTCTTACACCGACGATCCGGCTTTCCCGCCGGTCGAAGATGAGGTCGTCATCGAATTCAAGCAGGGCATCCCTGTCAAGATCGACGGTCACGACGTTACTCCGCTGCAGGCCATCGAAGAGATGAACCGTCGCGCAGGCGCACAGGGCATCGGACGTATCGATCTGATCGAGGATCGTCTGGTCGGCATCAAGTCCCGCGAGCTGTACGAGGCTCCGGGCGCTATCGCACTGATCACCGCCCACCAGGAACTCGAAAACTGCTGTCTCGAACGCGAGCAGCATCGCATCAAGCGTGATATCGACAAGCGCTGGGCCGAACTCGTCTACGATGCGCAGTGGTTCTCCCCGGCGACGCAGTCCCTGAACGCTTCATCGAAGATACCCAGAAGTATGTTTCCGGCGAAATCCGCATGATTCTGCATGGTGGCCGCGCCGTCGTGACCGGTCGTCGTTCCGACACCTCGCTGTATGACTACAATCTGGCCACCTACGATTCCGGCGACAGCTTCGATCAGAAGTCGTCCAACGGCTTCATCGACATCTACGGTCTGCCGAGCCGTGTGGCCGCAGCCCGCGACGTCAAGTTCGGCAATGGAATCGAGGTTCCGGAAAACAGCGTCGAGTAAGCGGGTTTTACACCGAATCGTCTCGATAATGGGGGAGAGCGTACCGTTAGGACCATCCTGACTGGTATTCTCTCCCTCAGTCATATCTGCAAGGAGAATGAAGTAACAATGACCGAGAGCACAACCAATGGTGAACACCTCGCCCTGTGGGGCGGCCGTTTCAAGTCCGGCCCGTCTCCGGAACTCGCGCGACTAAGCAAGTCCACCCAATTCGATTGGCGTCTTGCCGATGACGACATCGCAGGCTCACGTGCCCATGCCCGTGCGCTTGGACGTGCAGGACTGTTGACCGCCGATGAATTGCAGCGTATGGAAGACGCTCTCGACGAACTGCAGCGCCGTGTGGACTCCGGTGCGTTCGCTCCGATCGAAGACGATGAGGACGAGGCCACCGCATTGGAACGTGGGCTGCTTCAGATCGCCGGGAGATGAGCTTGGAGGCAAGCTTCGCGCCGGTCGATCCCGCAACGATCAGATCGCCGCGCTGATTCGCATGTGGCTCCGCCGCCACAGCCGCGTCATCGCCAAAATGCTGCTTGGTCTCGCAGCCACACTGACCGAACAGGCCGAAAAGGCCGGACGCACCGTCATGCCGGGCCGCACCCACATGCAGCACGCCCAGCCCGTGCTGCTCGCGCACCAGCTCATGGCCCACGCTTGGCCGCTGATTCGCGACGTGCAGCGACTGATCGACTGGGACAAGCGCATCAAACGCCTCCCCGTACGGCTCCGGCGCACTGGCCGGCAACACGCTCGGCCTCGACCCGGAGGCCGTGGCGCGTGAGCTCGGCTTCTCCCGCGTGACCGACAACTCCATCGATGGCACCGCCGCACGTGATCTCGTGGCCGAATTCGCGTTCGTGGCCGCCATGACCGGCGTGGACATCTCCCGCCTGTCCGAGGAGATCATCATCTGGAACACCCAGGAGTTCGCCTTCGTCAAGCTCGACGACGGCTATTCCACCGGCTCCTCCATCATGCCGCAGAAGAAGAACCCGGATATCGCCGAGCTCGCTCGCGGCAAGTCCGGCCGACTCATCGGCGATCTGACCGGCCTGCTGGCCACCCTGAAGGGCCTGCCCACCGCCTACGCTCGCGATCTGCAGGAAGACAAGGAGGCCGTGTTCGACCAGGTCGATACGCTCGAAGTGCTGCTGCCCGCCTTCACCGGCATGGTCAGGACCATGCACTTCGACGGCGACCGCCTGGAAGAGGAAGCTCCGACCGGCTTCGCGCTGGCCACCGACATCGCCGAATGGCTCGTCAAGAACGGGGTGCCGTTCCGCCACGCGCACGAGCTCTCTGGTGCCTGCGTCAAGCTCGCCGAAGGCCGCGGCCAGGAACTGTGGGATCTGACCGACAATGACTTCATCGAGACCTTCGCCGCGTTCCTGCCGGCCGACAAGGCTCCGGGAGTACGCGAAGTGCTCTCCAGCCACGGTTCGGTCGACTCCCGCAACGGCAAGGGCGGCACCGCTTACGGTCGCGTGCGCGAGCAGATCGCCGACGCCAAGGCCGAGGTCGAAGAACTCAAGCTCTTCCCCGCATCCACGTCGGATGCTCCGCCTACAAAGCCCCCGGCACGTTCTAGTCCCAATGAAGCTCCCTCTGATGAGGGAGCTCTATTTTGTTGTTGTCACTGCAACGGCATACACTGAGAAACCGTAACGAACGGGAGCCGTGAGGCTGAGAGGAAGTCGCCAGACTTCGACCGGGGAACTTGACGCGGGTCATGCCGCCGTAAGGAATCGTTGTCGCAGATTTGCCGGGTTCTCCGATACAGCTTTCATTCCGTTTGCATAATTCAGCCGTGAGACGGTCGTGATGGAGCCAATACATCACAGCGGTCGAACGGTCGCATGATTGGGTTCATGAATGGGCGCACCACTTAAGGTACGGTTCGTTTCGTGCACCCTTTTTACTATCTGAAAGGATATTATGCAGGTCAACGGAGAGCAGGTCACGCTCGAGACGCCGGTCAGCGTCGCCGATTATCTCGAAGCGCACGGATTCCGCGCCGAGCGTGTGGCCATCGAACTCAATGGTGAGATTATCCCGCGCGATAAGCGTGCCGACGCCATGCTCGACGACCAGTGCGTCATGGAAATTGTGCAGTTTGTACAGGGTGGATGAAAGGAAAAGCTATGAGCAATATTAATCCGGTTACTGAAGCATCTGTTGAGGCGACTCCGCTGCCGCCGCAGCCCGCCGTCACCAATCCGGTCGGCACCGCCGCGCCGATTCTCCCGGTGGAAGACAAGCCGCTGAACCTGGCGGTCACGAGTTCCAGTCGCGATTCATTCTGGGCTCCGGCCGCTACGACCTGAACCTCATCAAGGCTACGGTCGAACATGCAGGCACGCAAATCGTCACCATGGCACTGCGCCGCGCGCAGACCACCGAGAACAGCGTGCTCGACTACATTCCCGAAGGCATTACGCTGCTGCCCAACACCTCCGGTGCGCGCAACGCCGAGGAAGCCGTGCGTATCGCCCGACTGGCACGCGAAGTGTGCCACACCGACTTCGTCAAGGTCGAAATCGAACACGAGACCAAGTACCTCTTGCCGGACAACGCCGAAACCATCCGAGCCACCGAAATGCTGGCCAAGGAAGGCTTCGTGGTCATGCCCTACATGTTCCCGGACCCGATTGCGGCCCGTCAGCTGGAGGAGGCCGGTGCCGCTGCCGTTATGCCGCTCGGTTCGTTGATCGGCTCCAATATGGCCTGCGCATGCGTGACTTCATCGAAATCATCATGCCAACGCGCATGTGCCGGTCATCATCGACGCTGGTATCGGCCGTCCGAGCCAGGCCTGCGATGCGATGGAGATGGGTGCGGATGCGGTGATGGCGTACACGGCCGTTGCCTCTGCTGGCAATATCCCGCTGATGGCTGAGGCGTTCAAGCACGCCATCGATGCTGGTCGTGCGGCGTATTTGTCTGGCCTTGGCAAAGTGACCGAGGGACAGGCTGTGCCGTCCAGCCCGACTACGGGGTATTTGCACTGACACTTTTATTAGCTCCCCTCTCTGAGGGGAGCTGTCCGCGTAGCGGACTGAGGGGAGATGGAAACATGGAGAAAACATGGCATTGACTGATGAACAGGTGGAGCGGTACGCGCGCCATCTGATTTTGAAGGGTGTGGGGGTCAAAGGGCAAAAGCGGTTGCTGGCCTCCAGCGTGCTCATCATCGGAGCGGGCGGTCTTGGTTCTCCGGCCGCCCTGTATCTGGCGGCGGCCGGCGTCGGCCATATCGGACTGGTGGACGGCGATGTGGTGGATATGAGCAATCTGCAACGCCAAATCATCCATACCACTGCACGTGTCGGAGCGCCCAAAGTGGAATCCGCGGCCACAGCCATCCGCGCGCTCAACCCGGATGTGACGGTTGATACCTACTACGAGCTCGTCGACGCGAGCAACATCGCCGGCCTCATCGAACCGTACGATCTGGTGATCGATGCCACCGACAACTTCGCCGCAAAATTCCTCATCAATGACGCCTGCGTGCTGGCCGGCAAGCCGTATATCCATGCCGGCGTGGTCGGATTCGCCGGTCAGGTGATGACCGTCATTCCCGGCGAAGGCCCCTGCTACCGCTGCATCTTCCGCGACCTGCCCGCCGCCGGTGAGATTCCGACCTGCAAGGAAGCCGGCGTACTGGCGCGGTGGTCGGCGTGATCGGCAGTCTGGAGGCGACTGAGGCCGTCAAGCTGATTGCCGGCGTGGGGGAGCCGCTCGTGGCTCGCATGCTCACTGTGGATGCCCTGACCATGAATATTCGACGGGTCCCACTGCCAAAGCATGTGCCGGATTGCCCGGTGTGCGGTGAGCAGCGACCATTACTGCTATTGATCCGGCCAACTATATTCAGCCGGCCTGCGCGATTTAGAGCTATGTGGTGCCCCTCCTTGAGGGGTGCCAAGATCAGAACGAGAGGGGAAGAACATGCCTATTGCTTTGCATAATGCGGTCGATGACGATGAGAGCAGTGAAGCATCGTACCGCCGCATCACGCCGGCGGAATTTGCCAAGCTCGACCCGAATACGGTCACGCTGCTCGACTTGAGGGAACCAGCCGACTTCGCCGCCCACCCGGTCGAAGGTGCCATCAATGCACCACTCGACCTCTGGCCCATGTGCTCAAAACCGTGCCCACAGATCGAACTGTCGTAGTCTATTGTGCTCAAGGATGGTGGAGCGAGGAAGTAGCTGAAATCCTTGCCGATCGCGGCTACGATGTAGCAAGCCTCGATGGCGGTTTTCAAGGTTATCTCGACTATCTTGAAACCCACCACGATTAACGGTTCCCGTTGTCGTTCTTTTGGATGAGTGTGCACGGACATATTTGTGCCCTACAATCGGTCACGGTATTACTCGATGGATTCTTGAATATCGCCGGGTAATCGTAATTCACAACAGGGGATTGCACTGAACCAACCCAAAACGGGAAGGACCGAAAATCGTGGGACATCTGCTCACCCGAACGCAGATTCAACGCCTGGTCGCCAAGCACGGCCGTGAGGTCATCGAGCATCGCCACATGCAGATCGAACGCTGCTGCTACCAGCACGGCAATGTCACCACGTTCGAACATTCCGTGCGTGTCGCCTGCCTGGCTGTGTGGATGGCCGACCGCGCACACCTGTGGTACCGCGTCGACCTCAAATCCCTGATTCGCGCGGCCCTCCTGCACGATTACTTCCTGTACGACTGGCACGACTGGGATAACGGCGAACACCAGTGGCATGGCTTCACCCATGGCCACGCCGCCCTGGTCAATGCCCTGAAGGACTTCAAGCTCAACGATATCGAACGCAACAGCATCGAGAACCACATGTTCCCGATGACCCCGGTGCCGCCGCGCTATATCGAAGGCTATCTGGTCACCTTGGCGGACAAATGCTCCGCCACCGCCGAGACCTTCTCGTTCGACCGGTTCAACAAGCGCGCGTTGCCCGCCGCGAAGCCTTACGCCGAGATCGAAGCCCGTCGATGATCATCACACTCGAACATTATTTCCTCTGGTTTCTGTTCTACAGTTTCGTCGGCTGGATGTACGAGTCCATTCTCGTCTCCTGCCAACAGCACCGCTTGGTCAACCGAGGGTTCCTCAACGGCCCGCTGTGCCCGATCTACGGCACCGGCGCGATACTCGGCGTCGCCATTCTCGGCAACGTACATAACCCGATCATCATCTTCCTGATTTCGATGGTGGGCGCCACGATACTCGAATACACAACCTCGTGGGTCATGGAGCAGCTGTTCCACGCCCGCTGGTGGGATTACTCGAACTTCCGCTTCAACCTCCAAGGCCGCGTCTGCCTGCTGGGCGCGTTGATTTTCGGCCTCGGCGGCGTGGGCGTGGTACTTGGTTCGCAGCCATATGTCGAGCGGGTCACGGATATGATTCCGCTGCCGATGCTGCATACGCTGGTCACGGTACTGGCCCTGATCACCATCATCGACTTGGCGGTCACGGTTGCGGGCATGCTCGAATTCGAGCGGGTGCTCGATTCCGTCTCTCAGGTGGTGCAGGATGTGGCGGCACGCGCCGGTGGCACGTGGCAGTGGGGCTCCAGTGCGGTATCCGACAGGATGCGTGAGCTTTCGCAGGATACGGTTGAGCGTCTGCGCTGGGCCGTCAATGGCGTCATCAACGCACAGCAGAAGCGTATGCTCAAGTCCTTCCCGAAGTTCCAGGTGCCGGATCGTCAGGACATCATCGACTCTTTGCGCGAACTTATGGGCCCGCGCCGCTAGAATAAGGCGTTTTACTGAATCGCGCGGCTCGGCTGGTGTTCGGCACTGTCGCCATGTTCTGCGAAACTTGACTGTGCCCAATTGGGCAGTCTTATTCACAATTCGATAGGGAGAAGCGACAAGCTATGGCTCACGTCACCGACTTCAAGGAAGCGGGTTTCAACACCCTGCTTGAGGAACTGGAATGGCGCGGGTTGATTTCCCAGTCCACGGACCGGGATCGACTCGCAGAAGCACTGAACGGCGAGCCCATCACCTATTATTGTGGCTTCGATCCCACCGCTGCATCGTTGCATATCGGCAACCTCGTGCAGCTCATCAACATGCGTCACCTGCAGCTTGCGGGCCATCATCCGATCGCTTTGGTCGTGGCGCCACCGGACTCATCGGCGACCCGCGCCAGTCCGGCGAACGTACGCTTAACCCGAAGGACGTGGTGGCCGGCTGGGCCGATCGCCTGAAGAATCAGATCGGCGGCATTCTGGACACCGAAGGCGCGAACGCCGTACGTTTCGTGTCCAATTACGATTGGACCGCCTCGATGACCGTCATCGACTTCCTGCGTGACGTCGGCAAGAACTTCCGTCTGGGCACCATGCTCGCCAAGGACACGGTCGCCCGCCGCCTGAACTCTGAGGAAGGCATCTCCTTCACCGAGTTCAGCTACCAGGTGCTGCAGGGCAACGACTTCCTCCACCTGTTTGACGAATACCACTGCACGCTGGAACTCGGCGGCTCCGACCAGTGGGGCAACCTCACCTCCGGCCTGGACCTGATCCACAAGGTGCGCGGTGTGGACGTCAACGTGTTCACCAGCCCGATTATCACCGATGCTTCCGGCAAGAAGTTCGGCAAGTCCGAGGGCAACGCGTCTGGCTCGACGCACGATGCTCAGCCCGTACAAGTTCTACCAGTTCTGGATCAACCGCCCGGACGTGGAGATGGAAAGCCTGCTGAAGGCGTTCACCTTCCTGCCCAAGGCCGAAATCGAACGACTGGTCGAGGAATCCAAGACCAACCCCGGCAAGCGCGAGGCCCAGAAGACCCTTGCCTGGGAGGTCACCAGCTTCGTGCATGGCGAGGCCGCTACCCAGGCTGCCATCGATGCTTCCGGTGCGCTGTTCGGCCGCGGTGGCAACCTCGAAGACATCGACGAGGAAATGCTGGAATCCGTGCTCGACGGTTTCAAGGTGGTCGACGAGAACGGCGAGCACGTCTTCCCCGTCTCCAAGCCCGGCGATCGCGTAATCGACGCCGCCCAGGCTGCCGGACTGTTCAAGTCCGCTTCCGAGGCACGCCGCGCCATCAAGTCCGGTGGCGTGTATCTCAACAACAACCGTATCGAGGATGAGGAGCAGGTGCTGGCCGAAGCCGACTTCCTGGCAGGCCGCTTCGCGCTTATCCGTCGTGGCAAGAAGCGCTCGGCGCCGTGGAAAACCGTTAATCAACAACGAATTAAGGAAAACAAGTAATGGCAGAAGGTAACGAGCGTTCCGGCAAGTCTTACGGCGGCGGCCATAAGGGTATGGCGATCGCCGACCGGGCAACCGCGGCGGCAAGGGTTTCAAGCCGCGCGGCAAGGGCGGTTTCAAGCCGCGTCATGATGGTGAGGGTTTCAAGCCGCGTCGCCGTGAGGATGGCGAGGGCTACGCGCCGCGCCGTGACGGTGATGGCGAGGGCCACGGCGGCTACCGCAAG